>RCNJ01000048.1_pt1 | contig 98919 bp, 84 predicted proteins | sample 2041171 | NCBI WGS metagenome assembly RCNJ01 (sample SAMN09708213, study PRJNA481090) | feces metagenome | biome: feces | host: Pygoscelis adeliae | place: Antarctica: Rookery Lake | collected 2010-03-01 | reverse complement strand
AGGGTTCCCGCTAAGGCACCGCTGTCCACGTGACCCCTCGCGACTCCTCAAGTCCGAGCTGTTGGCCCCGTGCCTTGTCGCATGACAATAGGCTTGTGCTGGGAAAGGTTGAGACAAGACAAAGGTCTCCTGAGGGTTCAGCAAAGGAAGTCAAGAAGGCAGTATCAATGAATTAATATTGAACAGTGTCTGAATGTCTGTCTAAAGGAAGGCTATCTAGTGGGAGGGGAGCCAGCTCTTATAGCTCACCCAGTTGTCAGGCGGCCATGTGGTTGCTTGAATAACACAAAAAACCAGATGCGTGGAGGCACGCGGAATCTTCTGCGGCCTACATAAGAAATACAAAGAGGCTGCTGCCTGGCAGGCAACAGCGGCATTCATTGCATGCACAGACGCCGAAAGGATCTGTAGAAAACAAATGAAACAAAGCTGGAACAGTACCAGAGGTCTGTGGAACTTCCTGAAACCTACGGAGCTCAAATGGCAAAGGAAGGCGTCAAACACGTCTAAGCACATATGTTTGCTCTGGCCCCTTTTTGTGCATTTCATTTACGTTCGTTTACACGCCAGCATTCTGTAGAAGCTGTTGGGGCAGTTCTGGCACCTTCCGTTGCCATTTGAGCACCGTGGATTCCAAAAAATTCCACGGACCTCTGGTGCTGTTCCAGCTTTGTTTCATTTGTTTTCTACAGATCCTTTCGGCGTCTGTGCATGCAATGAATGCCGCTGTTGCCTGCTAGGCAGCAGCCTCTTTGTATTTCTTATGTAGGCCGCAGAAGATTCCGCGTGCCTCCACGCATCTAGTTTTTTGTGTTATTCAGGCAACCACATAGCCGCCTGACAACTGGGCGAGCTATAAGAGCTGGCTCCCCTCCCACTAGATAGCCTTCCTTTAGACAGACATGCAGACACCGTTCAATATTACTTCATTGATACTGCCTTCTCGACTTCCTTTGCTGAACCCTCAGGAGACCTTTGTCTTGTCTCAACCTTTTCTAACACAAGCCTGCGGCCTTGACGCAGCTACCGCCGCCTCCATTGCCAAAGGCTTCACCCCTCAACATGGTTGACATTGGCCGTGAGAGCTATTTAAATTGTTATTGGCCTTGTAGTGAAAAGCTGTTACGTTATTCTCAATGACAGAGAGGGCGCAATGAGAATGCTAAGGGTAGTAGCACACCTCTTCTGTCAACAGGTTCCACCCATTAACAGATTGTCCCTCTCCCTGGACAACCAAGCATGCAATAACATTCATTCTTATATCACCAGTTCCCAAAGTTTCCGCATGGATTTTTGATGATAGTCTGTTTGCCTCATAGAATTTTTTGTCGCCACCACCATACTTGATTTTGCAGTTCCATAGTCAACCAAAGCGCTTGACCCAGTGTTTGGAGCAGGTGGATAGGAATTTGACTCAAACTTTGTATTTCAAATAAATTTGCCATGCAAAATGGTGGTCCTCAGGACATGTTGGTCATCAAAGACCCTTTTACAAAGTTTTGTGAGAACTGTTCAAAGCCAAATTTTGAAAAAATGATGTCTTGCATGGTATGGGGTAGCATTGGCCTTGGGTACAAGTCTAAATTGATCTTTTGGGATCATGAAACTCATGACACTACGACTGCTAAAGGCTATACGCTGCCATTTTGCCTAAAATAGCCAGCGCTTTGGCTGAATTGCAGGGATTGGGTGGGAGGTGGAAGTTTCAACAAGATGATTCTCCAATCCACAACACTAAGCTCTGTAAGGGATGGTTTACAGTGCACAACATATCAATAATTTTTGTGCTATACTCAAGTACCAAACAACTTGACAAGAGACACTAAAGGTACCAGAATGGAGGAATGTAAAGAAATGGTTGATAAGGAATGGGATCTCATTAATCAGGAGGAAATTGATAGGTTAATTCTTTCAATGCCTACTCACATTGCGGGGTGCATTATCGCAGAAGACGGACACACTAAATATTGAAATTGCCGTGTTATTAGCTTAGATCTCTATAGCAACGTTTCCAATCCACAAACTGCCCCGTCTAACTGTCCCACGTTTCGGAAACGAGGCTGTACCAGCTAAGTCAAGCTATAAACTGGGTCCAATCGAGTTTATTTTGGTGTTTTTAGATGTGTTATTGTGTCCATATGACCACTTCATATTTTGACCTCGAGTCCAAAGTCACGAAAATCGATTTGGCATTTTGCGACGGTTCGACGCCCAGTCGGTGCGGAGTCGATGAATAACGCCGAAGTTTGAATTACCGATCGGACCATAATCAACAGCTCAAGTTACATTCTCTACCTTGGTCGCCAGCAAGGCAAACATCCTCGAGTTCGACTGTCCCAATCTGCAAATAATTACACAACCCACCGTTGATTACCACAATTCTTCTGACATCGCAAACTGAGCCCTACCACCTTCTCGTGCTGTTTTCCCATCTCCCACGTATTCTACTAAGGTAAAACTGCGGAAAACCGATCACCAGCGCGAGGTCGCTCCAGCCCCTGAAACCACGGCCGCTAGCTGCTCTCCTTGCAGGGAGCGGTTCCACCCGATACGAGCCGTCTAATCGGCCGAGGCAGGACGGACTCAACGGAGGTCTGTGAGTACTCAAGCTTCATCGTCGAAGAGGAACTGTCGGGTGGTGCTTCGGTGGTGGTTGGACGGTTGTCTGATTCCCATGTTCTGTACGAGGGATAAATGCAGATGTGACATGTAGATCGTGCTGGCTATTGCTTGGATGGTGAGGACGCGTGCTCTTAATGTGTGCTCGGGGCCCGGCTGGTGCTGTTACATCACTTATGGAACTTTTGTCGGGTCGTATTCATCATGAACAACCAGCCTTATACTTCATTTTTACAGAGTCCTCCCTGCTGTGCACGACGCTGAAAGATATGCGAGTATGGCAGTGTCTTGCTCTGATCTATACTTTGGTTCATTTACAACCTTGGCTGAGAGCACTCTTTACCCCACGAGCAATGGTTAGCCATGATGTGGACGGGATGCCAGCTGCTGGCATTGTGTCGCTGACCAACTCAACCTTCTACCTTACGAATATGAAGCTCGAGTGATGGAGCACCCTTCGACTTTTTCACTTGGTCGTCTGGAAGTCGTTTGAAGAGATACCTTCATAGCATACGGCAGTGGTCGTCGCGTGTAGAGAAGAAACATCGAGCTGTCTAAGGGGTCCACAATATTTCCCTATTACATGCAGCAATGAGGCACGTACTCAAGATTACCCTTCTATGCCATACAATCTACCTTGCCATGCACTTCCTGCTCCCTCATGTTTGGAAGTGTGCTAACTGCTCGCTTCTATAGACACGACTATTGGAGCCACCGCCCCTACTAGCGGTGACTATATTCAGCCTCTATCAACACTACCTTACTGCTCTCCGAACCACAGTTAAAGCACACCTAGCTTGTTCAGTACACACTCGCATTGGTTGGGCCGGCCAAAATCCACAATGTCACAGCTGTGTTAGCATTGAGAAGCTCTTCAGTTATAGGCTGTCGCAATTCAACTAGAGGACCAGCGGGTTGGCGAGCGAATTTGCGACAACGTTACACTGCTTCGGCGCCGATCTCTGGAGTTGCGAACACGGAGTAATGAACAGCGTAGCTTCTAAACCGCTATATCCCGACATCGTTCAAACTCGGATATTAGAGTGGAAAGATGAAGCGGTGATACGCATGTGCGATGTGTGTTAGCCAGCCATCCTTCCGCTCTTATGGGCTGAAAGTACGCATTTTAGCTCCTCAACCTTGAGCATTTACGCTGCTCTTCTTCTTTGAGAGACTCGGGCATCTACAATGTGCAATTCGCAGTCTGTTTAAGTGAGGAACCACATGTCAGAAATGGAGTCCCCAGGAAACCCCTCGCTATGTACGTTAGTGGCTGTATGCTGGAGAAATGGTCGTGCCGAGTTAAGTGAGCGCACACTTCATCGCCATCGTTCTGCTCCACTCGACCATAATCATCTATAATCAACAAGTTTATCCCATCGATATTGAAATACCTGGTATTGTCTTAACAATACTGCATGGGTGAAAGGTTTATGACTGATCTGCACCTTGTCACCCATAAACAACCAGCAGGAGCATACAAAGAAATAAAGGAAAACCGATATATTTATGCCGATTCACCAAGCAGTCCGGCCATTCCCCCGATACGCATTCTCCCTCCTCTTAGGCGTAGCAGTTGCCAACTCCCCCTCCCCAACAACGCCGCATGCTGCCAACTGTCATTAAGAAAAAGCACCCTTCTACAATACGCACCTTAATCAGCTTTGCTGGCCCGAAAATCCGTAACCATCTCTATTTCCCACTCGATTCACAAAGACTGCACACCAACGGTCCACCCGGAATCTGTGCCTCGGTCGAATCATGAAACAACAAGCTCCTGCCGCATCCGTCCCTAAGGAAAAGTGGACCTATCTCACCTCTCCGGTTCAGCCTTCAAAAGGTCGATAGTAAACTCCCTTGATAGAACAGTAGCTCAATGCAGTACATTCAAATTTGGTGCATAAGGCCCCTTGATCCACTCAAAGAGGCCTGTTTACTTGTTGCGGCCGCCACGTCAGGCTGCCTGGTCTTTGACTTTGCGTATCGTTCTGCGTGGTTTATTGTGGAAACATAAGGAGTACCAATGGCAAAGTAGAAGGGTGAACAACCGTCTGGTAGTTGGCTTTCACTTCCTCTCGTGTTTAAAGTGAGCGTTGTTCGTGATTAGTAGCTGCTCAACGGCCTTTCTTGCCTCTCCTGAACTACATCGCGCCTGAACATCAACCCAGCATACCACGAGTTAGAAGGCTCAGCACGGAAGATGCAACGGGCTCTGATGCTGTAATTTCTCCCTTCGCACCCGCATTTCATCCACTCCTCCGATCACCGCCTTATCCTCAAGCCTTTATTCCTCCCATCCCCCAACTAATGCAGCGCAATTCTCCTCCCCGGATCCACGCCAAGTGCCTTCATCGCCTCCCCAAAATCCGGCACCTCATCCGCCGTCTTCGCCACCCCTCCCAATCGCACAATCCCCTTCCCATCCACCGCCCAGCCACCCGCCGTTTGCCATCTATTTCCGCTCTCAGTGGGCCGATTCCATATTCCCTCTGTTTTCCCCAGTTTGTACACGCTGTATAGTGACCACGGGTTGAGAACGTGCCAGGGGTTTGACATTCCGAGGCCCCAGAGTGCATATAGTTCTCGCTTTTCGTCGACGAGGACGGTGACGTCCCACTCCCCGCCGGCGGCTATTACCCAGTGGTCAGTTGCTTGTTGTGACGAGTGAGAGACAGCTATGAAGTTTATTTCGGGATGGGCGGTAGAGAGTTTGGTGAAGGATTTGAAGGCCTTCTCGGCGACTATGCTGTCTATTAGCTTCCTTCGTTTATTTTCTTGCTGACAACTAATTGGGCACGACGAGCTGAAGTTGGCGATTCATTCTCACCCAGTAGTATGGTGGAGCGGGGACAAATGGGGCTCACAGGGACATCCACAATGCCTCAGAAAAGTTACGATTGTTGGCTTCCCATCACTATTGGGAAATGGAAGGAGGGAAGAGCTCGGTGCTGCTTCGCCTATTTGTGGTGCTGGGTGGATGGGTTCTGTTGGCGCGGCTGGTGTCAACCATGAGGCGAGCTCTTGTTGGAAAGTCATCACGCAGGCAATAATCTGACCAGAGAAAATTACAGGAACAGAGATACAGGGAATCACTGTGGGAGGCGACTGGGGATTGCGAAGTGAAGACTGAAGCTCAGTTGAGGGGTCTTTGACGTAGCTCCGTTCCCTTATCGATAAGAACCGAGCTTAACCCACAACCTTGAGAGGTACTTCTCGACAACAATTAAACATCCGCATATATCATGGCAGGCTCTTATGTTGGAATTTTTTTATCATCAAACATATTAGCAATACAGTTCCATTGCACATGACGTTGGTAAAACTCTTCGATCTTCCTCCTGTTTGAAGGGTGCTCAGAGTCGGAAGTTCAGCGTTTTGGGCGGATGGAGAGTTTCGTGGCATGGTCAATACAACAGTCCATTTACTATAGGGGTAGGGTGTTGAAGTGAGCATAAACGTGTATCAAAACACTCTAGAGCGGTTAATACACGCCAGTGTGGCTAACCGCAAGATGGAGAGACGGTCAGACCTCTCTATAACTAACCAGTTGTTGACAGAACATTGATTGATTGCAAAAGCACACAACCGGTTGCCAACAAAGATTGGCATGCAAATTGAAATATGAGTTTAAATATTTATCCTGGCGTCTGCGAAAAAACAGGTTAACATCCCCCTCAGACGCCATCTTCAACGCATCCGTTTTGTAGTCTTCTTTCTTCGTTGCTGAGCTGGTTAGTGAACCGGTTTTTGGTGCTGAATTTCAACTTGATAAAGTTTTAATGTCTCGTTTGGAGGGCACGCTGCTAAGGAGGTGACTAGCTAACTTGCTAATCAGTTTTCGTTGTTGAGTTTGTTTTCTGATGTGTTTGACGAAGGTGGGAGAGGACGAGGACTGGTCTCTTACTCGAAACGAGTTACCATCGATGAACCATAGCTCAAACCATAACCCCATCTATCATCAAAATCGTACGAGATTGTGGAGTTCCTCATATATGGTGCCAGTTGCGCGCTCGGCTTTAGTCGATAAGTTGTTGACAGCCGTGTTGTGTCGATAGCGAGTACTCTTAACACAGAACTCTGAGCACGTATCCGCCAGGTTTCGAAATAACTTTTCTTCCTATCGAGTAGCTATCGTGTTGCATCTCTTCATTTCATCAACATATTCGCCGCTGTCAAAATCCACATCTCGATATATATGACACTTCCTCGCAGATCGAACAAGCTAACACCGTATAACTCACGATAATCGTTGCCATCTAGCTGGTAATTTGTACTGTAAAGTCACGGATATATACCTAGCGAGAGTGAGAATCATCCACAAATCGCCTGCTTTTCATCAATCATCAAGTCCTTCGCGTAAAACCCTCAAACAACACACCTAAAAGAAAATCATCTCCACCATTCTCCCCGCCTTTTAACCAATCGTCCACACAGGTGGGTTATACAGCCACTGTCTGCCACGGACCTCAACACCCACAAACCCGGCAAAGCGGATCTTATTCTTCGCCTCCTCCTTCCACCTGTCCATCTCCTGCAGCTGCTCTTGCGTCGGTCCACTCGGCTGTCCTTTTTTCCCATTCTTGCCCTTATCCTTCTTAAACTTATCGCTCCTCTCCTTCTCCTCGCTTCCGTCAGTCTTGCCCAAAGTATCGTCACCAATCAATCCCTCAAGCAGGTAGTTCTCCAGCGGCGGAAGACCTGGCTCATCCTTCATATACTGCTGGACCGCATCACCTGGCATCGGATAGGTGATAACAATATCCCTGCTCTCCAGCGGGATATGCGAAGCAATACCAACAGCCAACTCCACAATACTCGTCATGTTCCCCTGAATATTCATGGCTGCTTGCTCCTGTAAATGGTTCAGGAGAAAGCCCGTCAACTCCGCAACCTTAATCTGCACAAACTCGCCCTTCACCTGTTGTGCATGCGCGTCATTGAGCCTGTGAGCCAAGCCTTCCATAGTGGTAAGGCGCCACTGCACAATCTTCGAGATGAGCGTCCCCTGATCCGCTGCAGTGGCCGCTGGTGGACCAAAGAAACGGATATTCTTCTCTATCCTCTTCAACTCCTCGCTGAGCGGGATCTCTAGGTCTGGATGGAAAGTCTTGCCCCAGATCTCTTCATTCAGCCACCTGGAAATAACAGCGCGACCTATCGCAGTCATCTCCTTGGTGCCAGTCTTGATCGCATCGACGTTCGCGACGGGAGCTATCCACGGTGGTAGGGAAGACCACTCTTTACGTATAGCGAAAGCGATCTCCTTGATGGCGCCATCAAGGCGAGTAAAGCGCTCGCTGTATCCGCTGTCGTCCAGGGAGGTGCGAGACTGCGATAAGCGCTGATTGGCAAGCGTGTTCTGAAGTGCTTCAACTTGTGCCGATTTGTCGAAGTACAGTCCTTTGACCTTTTTGTATTTGATGACTTTCAACTTGGTCAGCCATAGTCCTTGCATTTAGTACTAAAAGGTTCGAGAAACACTGCGGCCAACTCACGTAGTTTATCCATCTCGCTCAACTCCCTGGTATCCGGTGATGTGGTGGTCCTGCCCTGGTTGTCGGAGGCAGTGCTGAACTCCGTTCTCAGCCCGCTACTGCGGTAACTGGTTGGAGTTCTTTCCATGCGATCGGGTTGTCCTGGGGTAGGAGGTAAGGGACTCTGCAGATTCACTTGGCTTTGGCCCTGCCCACCTTGAGCTAGCGGTGGTGAAAAGTGACCTTGAAATCCTGCAGGCGCACCTCCCCTCACATTCTCAGGCGATAGTCCTTTATTGGTCTCCATGCTCTTTCGAACTTGTTGACCTTGTGCAGACGGCGGTGGCATGTTTTGCTGATGCTGATATTGTGGTGGCGGCGGTCCGTGGCTCTGGGAGCCGGTGACAGAATTTGTACGGCCCGGGTACTGCTGTTGTGGCTGCTGTTGATGGCCTTGCTGCTGTGAGTGTACAGATCCTGGTCGGCGCTCCTCTTGCTCGTTTGGCGACTCACGCGAGAGCTGTGAGGCGACTTCGGGGTTTTGCTGACGATAAGGTTGCGGTGGCTGATTGCTGTGGCTCTGCTGTTGTTGGTACTGTTGCTGCTGTTGCTGGTTGTAGGTCGCCTGGTCCGGTGAAGTTGGCGAAGTACGATCACTGAATTGATGATACTGTTGCGGATTTGGAGAGTACTGCTGGTACTGCTGAGGTTGCTGCTGCAGTGGATGGTTGTCATCCACAACGCGGACGCTCAATCCCTGCCTTGGATCGAGATTTTGATTATGCTCAGCTTGGTCTTCACGGATGTGAAACGGGTCGTACTCGTCTTCAGTTTGTGAGGGCAGTGTGTTTGAGCTCGACGCTTGAGAATGCCACTCTCCTTGTTGCAGACGCTCAACGGAACTGTTTTGCTGCAGCCGCAGGTCAGGTCGGTCGCCTTGTCTCTTCGAAACCTTCCGACTAAGACCCTGTGGTTGCTGCACCTGCGGAGGTGCTTGCGTGCGCACTGACTTGGAAGACCAACCTCCAAACAAGCCGCGAGATTTGCTCTTCTTTGGTGGCGCAAATGTAGGCTCTGCGTTGCTTGGTAAAGGCACGCTGTTAGTTCTCTTGATTTGGTCAGGTACGCCTTGAACTTGAGCAGGGTCGTTTGTGTTTGTGTTTGTGTTTTGTTGTTGGTGAGATTCTTGTTGGGATGATTGGTGGTGGAACAATCTCGAGTAACCGTGGTTCTCCGGTGCTGACCGAAGCTCGCCGCGGTCGTCTAATTCATTATACTGCTGGTTGCTAGACGACAGGTCAACTGGTGTCGGTGGGTAATGTTGTTCAATGTCGTTTTGGGGCCCGGAATAGCTCTGTGGTAGAATGGTTTGGTCGTATCCTTTGTCCTCTTGGCCGGTACCAAATGGCTGCGTTGAAAGAGTGCCACCAGGCGGTCGCTGACCTTCTGGGTTGTCAACCTGTTGGGGCTGGGATCGATTGCTATGTCTAGTGAATCCTGGAAATGAGGGCATTGAGGGTATATAGATATGTCGCGAGCCGAAGCGCACGATCGATGCGTTGCTGCTGTTGCGTAATGAATGGTGGCGTGACGTGTCTGGATTATGAGCTATGCAGTGTCGCAGGGCGCGAGTTGAGGCTGTCCGGACGCTACAGTCCCTTGCTGGTGAAACGAATTGCAGGGGAGCTGAGACGCTTCTGGGCCCGTTTGCGTAGACTTTGTTGAAGGAATTGTATCACATCAACTCTGCACTGCGCTCTCCGCGATAAGCTATTGCGCAAAAGTACGAATATATTTGCAGCACTGAGGCGATGGTTGAGCAAAGGAAATGGGCGAAGCTGGTAGTTTTATTGCGCGCAATGAAAACTCATTAGGTAGCGCGAGAGTAAGCAGCGCATGGAAGGTCTCCAGGGACTCGAGGCTGGGAGCTGGATGGCCAAGTGCGCCCGGTCGCAACTTTAGCCGACGCCAACAGTGGCCGCCAGCAAGATATTGTTTAGCAACAGAGCTTCATTCTACGCTCATTTTCACCAGCAGGCTCAATTATTGAGTATGTAAACAAAAAAAGAGAAATATGGCAGAATTCGGGCAAGTTCGTTATTGTTAAACAGTGCCGGCAGAAAGAGAAACAGAGTCCAAATTCTTCCCAATGTGTGGTGTGCTGGCCGGGGCCATTGGGTTTGCCACAGACATCTGGCCCCCCGAGCTGGCAACCGCACATTTCCGTCAACCATCTTGAGCTACGAATACACCACCCCGCCAAAAACGAGCGATAGGTGATAGGGCGCGATCGCGGTTATAAATAGAACCCAACAACTTCAAGAAGAGTACGGACATATCTTGGTGATCCTAGCGTTTTAATGCATTGTAGACCATATTCACCTCAGCTAGCCTGAAGGTGGTTAAGAAGCCACACTTACTGGCGGCAAGGCCCGTTAGCAACGCTGGCGAAAGCATACGAGTACTGACGGCTCAAGGTGACAGGTCGCTGTGCTAAATGCCCCAAGAGGAATATGATGGCCTCTCTGTACTTTGCTCATGGCTTTACGAAGTTAGGCTGAATACAGCCGAACCGCAAATTCGAAAGACATCTTGAGCAGCCATCAGACTGGTTCGGCCCTACGGAACCACCAGAATCTTGGCTGAATAGCGATCCAGCAACGAAGAGGAGTATGTCGACTTTACTATGGCGCTCTTGCGATTCGTCTTCGGGCAACTGCGGGCCTGATCCAGTTTCTCGATGACCACGTTTGGGCACTTCCAGGAATTTTCGACACGATTTCAATGGCCAGGCCGAAGGTCTACTTTAAACACCGAGAAGCCGAACCATCAGTCACTATAGTGCTCTCTGGCGTCTTTGTGATAGTGGCAGATATGAAGGTCAAGGTCACCGATATTTCTTCGTAGCATCAGTATGTCGGACTCTTCTCGCAAGTCTTGGCTGATCAGGAGGTATCCGTTTGGTGACAGTACGAGTATCAGATATTCAACGAGTGTGCGACGTTTTGAGACGCAAACAACTCATATGTTCTCCGAGCTGAACCATCTTGTTCTGACTCACCGAAGTTCTAATACTCTCTGGAAAACCCGATGTCGGCATTGGACTGTTCTCTATCACTGTAGTCTCGTGGGACAATAAGGAGAAGTTACTAATGTTTTTGTGGATAGATGATCATTTATTCTTCTCGCCCGAAAATATCCGAAAATATTGCCGAACTCCAGTTACAGGCCGTCACAACATTTCAATATTACCTTTTTCGTCGTTCGTTGAGGAAGTGTCGACGGGTGCATTGATATGGCATCACCGCCATAGTTCCAAGGCACAATTGTGCTTTGAAAATGACATTACCCTTCTGCGATCGCTATAGGTTACTAGCACAAGTATCGCTGGCAATTCGGAAGTGCCGTGGCGTTGGGACCGAGAGCATGAAGTGGAGGTTACACGCTTCGGCGATGGCTTTGTGCTCTTGCGCTGCCTGCCATACTTGAGAATCGCATCATGCCAACGTCAGGTATGAGGCTTTGACACGATCAAAGTTTCTGGCACCGCCTCGTACTGCCTAACTGGCTTATGACGTGCAGTTGGCACGCCGACAACCCGCCGTTTGTATCACGGAAGAAGGAAGGCGAGCAATAATGCGGGTTGCTACACCGCGTGGAAAAGCGACCGTTCAACCACGACAGCACAGCCCGCAAGCAAGAATTGGCAGAGAGTTTTGATGGGACAGTTGTCGGTCATGCAATACCTCTGTACTCCTAAATGTCGATTGAGCTTGCTCCGTTCAAATGGCCGTATCCAGACACCGCCAGTTGATTTAGTGTTTGCGCCGGGGATCTACAGCGCGAAAGAAGACGGAACTCAGATCAGGATGATCTACAGGAGTCAGCTATGATGATCGTGCCGCTGCAGCTGCATCAACGCCCATCTCCCAGTTTGGCTTCCAAAAATACCATCCACTAGATCATCCTTCACTCAACAGGTTCGTGCTTCCCTATTGTCATACCTTTAGCTCTCTCACGCAATTTTTCTGCATCACGCTTTTCCAATCTTTTCATGCCCGACAAAGTTCCAAGCATGCAAGCATCCTCTTTACGAAGTTCCAAGCCTCTGTCAAAAGCGTCGTGCTCAGTCGGCGCTGTCAAGGCCGCATCTCGTGGCTCGATTTGTGCGCCATGTCACCTTACCTTTCTCTCATGTTACCTCGATTTTTCCGGTTCTGTCTTCTGGGTCCGCTGATAACCCGAAGATGGTGGTTAAATGGCCCTTGGTGGGTGCAGAAAACGGTCCCACCTCACGGGTATGTGCATTGCAGCAGTCTCGTGCCGGATGGGGACCTTTACCGATACGCAAAATCGATATCGATATGCGAACTCTTGCTTTGCTCGGTCGACGACGACAAGGCTTGAGCTGGCAGTGCAGTGTCCGAGGCAGTATCTGGAAATGTTGATCAACTACCTGCCGAATCCGAACAGACAGCGGTGGAGGGGTTTGTATAAGTAGAACAGTTATCCTCAGCTCAATAACCTTATTCTCACATCAGCTTCATCAAGTACATCATCTCATTAGAACTTACATAACTCAAAACATTTCACTCCTCACTCTTCTAACGGATCGCACATCTTTCTTCATCAAAAACGACTGAACAGCTCCAGTCTCTACTATGTTCTACCCAATTTTCACGACATTGTTTGTCGCGACAACCACACTCTTCACCTCATCTTTGGCCGCACCAGCACCGATATCATCAAACCTAGATGTCAGTTCTCCGCTGGGCAGCAGGCAAGGCTTCAAGAACTTTGTGCTCGCGGATGTCTATACAAACACCTTTATTGCTGGCTTAAACGGAATCAACAACAAGCAAATTGCATGTATGTTTGCCTCTTAGTCTCACTTCCCACTTCCCTGCTAACTCGAGCGACAGTCCACTTCACAGACACCAACTCCGCCACATCATCTATCTGCACAGCGCAATGGCACGATCCCTCAGCCTACTCTGCCTCCAACCCTTACTCCAACACCACGACCACCTCGCCGCATCCAGACACTAGGCCAACTGGTTATGTCAACTGCGGTTCCTCATACCGATCCGAGTCTTTCGAGTATTATTTCAGCGAGTACAAGGACCTGAACAACTTCCAGTTGCAGCTGAAGCATACGTACAAGGCGTATCCCGGCAAGGCTCCTTACGAGTACCTTACGCTGTTCAGTACGGTGGACGTCAAGTTGCAATGTCAGAAAGGAACCAATGGAGATGAGGCGCAGAGAGGTTGTTACCTTCCGGCTGGCACGGCGGGCAATAAGATCCAGGCGTATATCAATGCTGCTGTGGCTTAGGCAGCAGAGGAAAGCCGAAATGGAGTGTGATGGTTAAAGCAAGTGGCTGGTGAGAGCTCAAGTGGGCGCGGGCCACACGGCGCATAATTTTGGAGGGACAACCGCATCACTGGGTTTTGCACAGCTGGGATTTGGCATATATTTGGGTTTTCTTACTTCCTTAGTCGCTTTCGTCCTGTCACGAAGTCAAGGCAGACGTCTCTTACACTTACGTTGCGAATACTCTAGACCGCAGTCAATAATTTATAATCAACATGCCTCAAGCAAACCCCAAGACTCTGCGCGTCTATCATACTGGCTCTCGTAATAGAGTCTCAACTATCGTCATAGTTGAGGTAGCTGTTTAGAGCTGCTGTCAGGACGATTCCTTTCGAAGAAGGACCTTGTATGCCAAGGCCAACTGGAAGTTTAGACCGTTGGACATTAGTCCTGCATACGTGCCAACCAACTTAGCACTGAAGGTTCTAGCTTCATTTGCCGAGTAGGTGTCGCTTATGCCGCGGCTAACACTCCAATTCCCATGTCCATAGGGCCGGCGTCGCCTACGGAGTAGAGTAGTGTGGCGTTGGTGGGGCCACACTGAAGCATGTCCCGTAGGCGCAGACTTGGCACCTTGGTAGAAAAGCTTGAGCTCTAGCCCCTGAGTCCGAGTGGATGTTGAGTGGTAAGGTGGGCCCGACTTATCGTCACTCTCCCGTTCTTTAAGGCTGGGTGATTCAGATGCCTCCCTCTTTTGTTGCAACCACGAGCCTGTTACGGTTGTTGAAGCATTCAAATCCCGCTCAATCGCGGGAACCAGCGATGATCGCGGTTTATCAGATCGGGTGAAGCAGGCACTACCATTACAGACTACAACAATGTCTGATGGACTTCACGTGGCCTGCGGTGCACCCCACGCTGGCCAGCATCGCAGGCGCCCGCCCTCATGTGAAGGTTATAACATGAGGCTCTATCACAGTCACTGTATCTTCACCAGCAGTTTGTTGGGCCGCTTGGTAAGCTATAGGTATTCACTGGAGTATCTTACGACGATGACGACAGTTACCGGCCTGCCAATTGTGAATAGTGGGTATGAAGAGGATACCTCCGACTTGAGAGGGGTGGAAACGGGGACCTTGTGGGCGCATTGGGAATGGCCGGAGGCATGGCAGAATCAGCCGATGAGTGAATTATTGGCGCAGGATAGAACGGAGATTGGCATGTGGGATATTTTTCTCGAAATATTTTACCATTAAATAGCTGCGACCTCTCAAACTTTCAATTTCAAGGCTCAAGTAACCGGCCGGTGAAATGCGGTTGGGCGTCAGGGTTGAGGTGAAGAGTGCGGGTGCACTGACAGGCCGGAGAAAAGCTCAATCGACGGCGTGTGGCAAAGGAAGGAAACGCTCCACAAACCACGGTTTGACAGATGGAACCGGAAATCTCTTCTGCTTTGTGACCATTGTGTCAGCTACGAGGGGAGGACGGACCAAACACTGTATCCAGGACAACCTCGTTGATCCTCCGAAACAGGATGTGAAGACGAGACGCCTTGCGCCTAACATCCAGACCGGGAGATCGGTATCGGGGGGAAAGATCGTCATCAGCTATTATTAAATCTTCAAATATTATTTTTCTTGTGATTACAAACGGCCCCCATCCACAGCTCAAAGAATATTCGAGGATGACGAAACTTGATTTATATACGGGCTTTATGGGGCCTGAAGGGGGATCTCTTGGCAAGGCTGCACATGCTGGGACAACTGACCGATTGCGCTTAGCCATAGTGTACTCGTATTAAGCATGGTAAAGATGTTTTACACAGTTATTGTATACGGGCAGAAAGCCCTCAGAAGACACTACTAATAGCAAGATCGGGTTACGATATATCAAACGTGGAACTATAACACGTGTAGCCTCTTCAGTCACTACTTAAGGCTGCAAGCAGTTAGCGTGTCAGCTCGTTCTTCACAGCGATTACACATTACTGTACATCTGCCACTCTGCCGCACCTTACCCGATGAGGTATCACCGGGCAGCCAAAAAGCCCGTTGCATCCAAAACTGCCCCACCGTGTCAGAATCATTCAGACTCACAGATTATCTTACGTTCGAACTCACTCTCTCTCCTCTTTTACACATCACACCTTGCTGCCGCCGACGACAACATCAAGCATCCTCCCGATTTCCAGGTCATAAATAAGCAAAACGCCGCGCCTCGGAGTTGTTGACGATTACGGATAGTTGCATGATAGCAAAAGGCACACGCACCATACCTTAAAGGTCACAGTACATTACGCCCCGCCGCTGAGGCCTCCCGGACTTAACTGATTGCTCACCTTCACCACTCCTCACTTCTATTCCCATGACCGGGAGATATGCGAATTCTCCACCCAGTCACCCCTCACAGCAACGAAAATAAGGAGACGGTGGCCAGCGACAATGTTTAACCAATCTAATATGCCGATGCCATCCGGGTTACCCAGCCAGAGCGCAACGCCGGAGAGATTCGAGGTCGAGAAGCAGGAGGAGACAACTCCCGCACAACAAAAAACACAATGGCAGCCGCCACAGGCTCCCGATCAGTTGCAGACCTCACCTGGCGGAGCCGGGCCGAGACCCGTGCAGCCAATGCAGAAGAGAAGGAGAGTAACGAGGGCTTGCGACGAGTGCAGGCGAAAGAAAATCAAGTGTGATGGCAAGCAACCTTGCACGCATTGTACAGTGTATAGCTATGGTAAGTACAGCCGAGAAGGCAATGTTTAAATGGTGCTAATGTTCTTAGAATGTACATTTGACCAGCCGTCAAATCGTCGTCGTAACCCTGCACCACAATACATCGAAGCCCTCGAGAACCGCTTGCAGCGTGCCGAAGCACTTTTGAAGACGTTCATGCCAAATATTGATCTCACCGATCCGAATTTCGATGCTCTTATGGCACAGAGAAGGGTTATGGGCAACTTTCAGCCTCCTCAAATGCGGGTCGCAGAAAGTGTAAAAAGTGATGGTTCCAGGCCAGGCACTAGCGAACCAGGACACAATGAAGATGATGAAGATGCGCAGCTTAGATCTATGATTGAAACGACCGGTCAGCTCGAAATTGACGAGCGCGGACATTGGGATTTCCACGGAGGTTCCTCCGGAGCTGTCTTTCTTCACAGAATGCGCGAGCAATTTGGCGGACTTCTTGGCAGTGACTCTAAAACACCATTCTTGCCTCGTCCATCTACGCGATCAGCAGCCTTTAGCGTCATCGAGTCTCCACGATCCAGCGGCGATTCGCCTATGGAGAGCGGACTGCCAAATGTTATGGATCTGCCATCCAGAGCCGTCGCGAGCAATTTGGCCGACAAAGCACTTAACTGCGCCTGCGCTCTTTTGCGCTTTGTTCACCATCCTAGCTTTTATAAGATGTTTGACCGCATTTACGATACCCCGCCAGAAAACTTCGGAGATGAGGAGAACAGGTTTATACCGTTGCTTTATATGACGCTTGCGTTGGGATGCATGTTTGTGGATGATCAGGGAAAGTCGAGCGACGATGGGGATGTTCCCTACAAAGAAGGCATTGATCAAGGGTAAGCGCTGACTGAAATCAACTCTGCACGAATGCGAGCTGACCGAAACAATAGATTGAAGTACTTCAAGGCCGCTAGAGGCATGATGGATATTACAGATTGCCGCGACATGTCCTCGCTCCAGACCATTCTGTTTATGATTCTGTTCTTGCAATCATCGGCCAATCTCAGTACCTGCTACTCCTACATCGGCATCGCCCTGCGCTCCGCGCTGCGCATGGGTCTTCACCGCAACCTCACCTACAACTTCAACCCAATTGAGCGCGAAACACGTCGCCGCGTGTTCTGGATCATTCGCAAGATGGACACTTATGTTGCAGCGCTTTTGGGATTCCCAAAGATGCTGAGTGACCAAGATGTTGACCAAGAACTGCCGATCGAGGTCGATGACGAGTATATCACCGAGACGGCAATCTTACCAATGCCAGCCGGAAAGCTATCGGTCTACACAGCCAGCAATGCCCATACGCGTCTCATGGCCGTTTTGGCCAAGGTGATTCGTGAGATTTACCCAACTAAAGCAGTTCAGCAGTCTATCCCGGGCAATGCCAGACCAACCTATGTTATAAGCCATGCCAAGATCAAGGAGATCGAGGTGGACCTACAAGATTGGCTTGACAAGCTGCCAATGGGATTGAGGCCTGGCGGAGACGCGAGTGAAAGCATAGTACGTGTTCAGCAATTGCTTCGCATGGCATATGCGCACGTTCAGATGATGCTTTATCGTCCATTCTTGCATTATGTCTCCTCCAAGCACACTGAAGGCAAGCCAGTCGATGAAAGATCGTACGCCTGTGCCGCAGCATGTGTCTCTGTCTCACGCAACATCGTCCATATTACGGCTGAAATGCAGCGACGTGGTCTTCTCATTGGTGCTTATTGGTTCACCATGTACACGACATTCTTCGCCATTCTCAGCTTGGCATTCTTTGTTCTCGAAAATCCAACGAAGCGAGGGACTGAAGAAATTCTCGCCAACGCCAGTGCTGGACGGGATGCCCTGAAGGCACTTGCCCGCACCAGCATGGCGGCCGATCGTTGCAGTCAGACTTTGACTGGCCTCTTTGAGCAATTACGCATTAAGGTCGCCGAGTCGCGCCAGCACATCATTCCGGAGAAGAACAATAAGCGTCGCAGCATGGGCCAGCAACTACACAACCAGCTCAACGCTGGCCAGGGCCCTTCTGGCCGCTCGAGCGCCACTGGTAGCCCAGCTATCTACTCCTCACCTGTCATGACTGGTCTTACCCAGCGAGCACTAACTTTTCCTATTCAACCGCCAAGTGATAGACCTGTCCCAAGAGGCAACATAGAACCTGGGCTTTACACTCCAACAAGTATGTCGGACCCAAATCTCCGACAGACCTTCCAGGACCTAATGACCCCAGGAATGGATTCCACTGGCACCTCGACGCCTGATAACAATAATATTAATTCGCCATCCATGCAACGACCTACTAATGGAGGGAATGCGAGCAGTGGTGGCGATTTCTACCCGCCTTTCTCTGATGCTGGGCTCACCGATCTGTCGGCAATGATGTTTCCATCATCGGATCCATTCGCATATCCTAATCAGCCAATGTTGTCCTACGAGAACAGGCACCCGACCTCGAACGCAAATGTGAAGGCCGAGTTCCTCAACTCAAACGCCAATACCAACCCGGCATTCTTGCAAAACTCAACCTCGACCACGTCGAACCCGAGAAACATATTCCTAGGCAACATCGGACCTTCGACTTCCTCAGCCTCAACTGCAACGTTCAAGTCCAATCAGACTTTAAAATCGAACAACGGCAGACAGGGCGGCATTCATTCGTCTAGCCAAAATCCGAACCTGGGCTACGACAATCTTGAGGGACAGGCCTTTGGTCCGCTGCCACCCTACTTGATGGACCAGCAAGGACTGGGTATGGGAATGGATTTGAGTGGTGTGACCGGGCTTGACCCACTTGGTGGAGGCACAGGATTCACGCCTGGTTTAGGTGCAGGTCAAGGTTGGGAGGACATGTTTGGCGAATGGACAACACCTGGCGATCCGCAACAAAGTGGTGGTGAGATGAAGGGTCTCTGAGGAACGCAAGCAACAAGCAAATATTGGGGAAGAACATAAACGAAAAAGAAAAAGCTGAAGAAACATAATGATTTCATTGATGGAGGCGTCTTGGAGGTTGTCTGGGATGATTGGGTCAGCATTGCTCGGCGCATCTTTCGCGTAACAGCTCTTTCGGGATATCCAGGTGCCATATTGTGTTGTACTTTGTACATTGGGGATTTTGAGATGAAGCGGCAAGTGTGTTTAGTTAAGCGATAATGTACCATATGATATCCACTTAAAGATGAAATTGTTTTGAGAGACTCCCTATGAAATTTGCTTCATTCACGCAGTGAAACGTCGTTGCTTATGAAGGAACTTCGCTTTGGTTGGTCCACTGTCTAGGCGACTATCTTGGACGCAATACCGTTTCTTCCATGCCGCTCTACCACATCATCGGCATCGCATCTTGCCGTAACCCATGGATAACTCAGAGTCGACAGCACCCTTCTGATGCAACCAAACCTCGGCAAGAGGGATGAATTGGAGAGTCCGTCTCGCATACTAATTGCTAATTCGGTCCTTTCCTCATCGTACAATCGAGGCATCATCACGCTAGAGGCTAGAGTCGTATCACAAAGTAGACTATCCGGGCTACGCGGACCTTGCCTTGAGTGAATGCCATGCTAGCAATGCCCGGGGACAAAGTCTCGGTCACTGAACCCAGACTCCATGAGTGGTTGGCTGTGTTGTACATGTTGTCGCCTTACACAAGCCGAATACGAATGAGCGTTGCAACTAGCCATTATAGGAGTAGTACCGAGCGGTCTGCGACCTTGCCGGAAGAGGCTGCTTCTCGCTTGACGTCTTCTCGCTTGTCTCCGTCTCGACATATCTCTTATACCACATCCACAAATGCCGTATGTGAAACACTCATGCGCCTCTCACCCTGAATTCTTGTGCGACGGCGACGGCGATATTTCTATCAGTGCTGCCAAAGCCGACATCTTGAGCTCAGCTGGGAAGGAAATGTGTGTTCTGCGCTTTGGCGGCTCGTCTTGCGTCGTGTCTTGGGCTGTGAGTGTTGAGGAAGAGTTATTGGGTTCCATGGTCTCAGTGTCATCTTGCCCTTTGCTTGTTTCAGGGGAGGGCGACAGTTGCTGACAGAGGTCTTGGTCGTCGAACTCATGGTCGCTCAAGTCTGATGACTCGTTGTCAGACTGAGGCGACATCTCGACGGAGGAAGAGCTGTTTGAATCGTGGACAATGCGTTACTCTCTCCAGTTCTGCGTCCTTGGTCGCTTTGAACCATGCTTTGAACCGTGCTCGTCGTCGCTCTCACTAGTGTCTTCGGCGATATCCTCGTCGTCGAAATTACTTTGTGACTGTTCTTGTTTGAGGAGTATTCTCTCCCAGAGTGGGACATTATCGTAGACGCGGGGAATCTTGCCATTTGGCGTGTGTGACAAGGAATCGATCTGCAACTCCTTGCTCCTCATGATAGGGACCCGAGGCTTGATGTAAGGGGGTTGGACATAATCGTCGTGGTTATTAATCGGTGTGAATGATCTGGTATTGAGTGGCGTTGGCGAGGGTGTCACGATGTCTTTGCGCTGCGGGCTGGTCGCATCCTCGCCGCCAGCATTTGCGCATGTGAGAGTTAATTGCGGCATGGAAGCTTTCTTACCTTTTGTTCTTATTTCCAGTATTGTTCGAAGGCGTGGAAGGCTTTCGAAGCGAGTTTGCGACTCCATTTTTTCCTTCAACTTGATCTGGCCCGCCTAAGGCAATCAGGCGCTCGAAAAGGAAACGCAGTGATTTAATGGTCTCCGTGCACCTTGATAGTGTGCCGGCTGGTTTTACCACACGTTATGCTATTTAAGGGCGGAGGCCTCGCTTCGGTTGCAGTGTCAACGCGGCTCGTGTGCACCTCCCCAGGGATGTCGCCCTTTATAACCCGAACCTGTCCTGCTTCTCTTCCTTTCCTCCTCAAGCAAAGCTTACCAAAACACATAAGCTCCCCAAAAGCAAAAGTATACACTCTTTCCAAAATCGAAATGCTCACGATGTCTATAGACGGTCCTCAGATGCTCCGATGGATGGTCATGGATTGGATCGTGGCCATCCTTTGGTGCATTGCCATCTTGTTCCAGGAGTGCCGTAGGAGGATCGACAATTACCCTGTACGACGCGAACAACACCCTATGGGCCGCCAACAAAACGACAGGGAGATCAGGATGCGCAACGAGAACTTGTTGGCTTTCGCCTTCAGTCGTCTCGCAGCGTCAAGACCCATCAAGCCCGTTTCCGTGAAGAAGCCAACGGCAACGCTATCGGTTGAGGCCATCCAGGACGACACTTTGCCAGTACGCCAACCACAACCGAAGGGCCCATTGTGGGAGTCCGACTATGACAGATCAGCAAGGTTACTGAAGGAATACGAAGAAAGCGAGGAATACCAAGCTCATATCAAGACGAGAGACGAAGAAGACGCCTCCCACAATTTTCACCACCGCCCAAACCATCGATGAAGATCCCCGAGGACGTGCTTAAAAAAGTTCCAGGGATCACCAAGACCGAATGACGTTTCTTGCTTAGATCCCATGACGGAAGGTGTTGGTATAAATAGAAGACAAGCTAATTGAGTTACAAATGGTACTGTTATTGTCGCAACCCGGTCTGAGGAGCCTCCGACTCTTTCCACGTATAAGGGCCAGAGCTTCCTCCGGGACTAGTAGCAACCGTAGGTATACCATATCTTGCTGTCTTTTTGATGTCCAACAGCGCTAACCATCATCACACTTCCGCGATTTAGTGTCACATGGCTGGGGCTCATCCGCAAATGGTAAGATTATTGAGTGGATAAGAGATCTAATACTTTTGGAAGCATATTTGATATGAATAGCTACCTTCTATAGTCTATTATGAAACCATGGAGTCAATATCTCTCACATCAGTGCGTATTTCGAAAACCTTATACTTCCTTCCACCTTGCGACAACACAACAAGCTTCTCTGATTCGGTTACAAACAGCTTCTCTGGCATAAAGTCGCTCGACTCAGCCCCGAGATCGATCCGCACATTGGAGTCCGGGATGTCGTTCATAGAGACGGGCCTGGCGTCTTGTATCTTGAGATAGTGATAATTCAAGATATCACCTTCGATCCTGTAGCTGAACCGTCCCAACATGACTTCGCCGTCCCTTCCAGAATACAGTACAAGAACATAGTCGTCGTTCCAGTAAGCAATGTCGATAACCTTACCGCAGAATGCAACTGACGCCCAGTCTGCCGTAACATGGGAGCTGACCCCCTTCTCCGTGTCAAAAACCAGACGGGTGAACTGAGTGCTAGTGCCATCTTTACCGATCTGCGCAACATAAGTTGTCGACTTTCTTGGGTCTTCAGCATCACCCACCATTCTCATCGCGATTGGGCCATCTTTCATGCCTTCCACAATATCGATGGTTGAGCCAAAAAGCACATTCCTCTTCTCAGCCTCCGCAATCTGCTTGAAGACTGAAGTAGCTTGGTCTACGAGATGCTGGACCAAGACCTCCACATTCAGCAGGACGCTGGAGCAGCTTTGTCTAGCTTCTAGCTCCCTCAACGAGAGTGTGAGTGGACCGAATATTGGGTTCGCTGTGCCAATCTTGTCAAACTCCGCTTTGACTTCATCCTCGGCAACGTCGCCAAAGAATGGCTTAAGTTTGCTATCCATCAAAGAATTCTGGATATACTGCAAGACCTTGGAATGATTTATGTTGGACTCTTTCTCGAGCTCCTCCATGGTAGGCGTCTTGTCTGTGACCACGTGAATTAATTCATTGCGGAACCACTCAGAGAAGGTCGTGTAGATATCGATTTCGTCTACCACGGCTGTAAGCATATGCTCAGCCAAAAGGGTCAGAGACGCAGTCGTGTCGAGGAGCAGGCTGATTTGTGATGCTGAGAAGCCCAGAACACATGGTGACTGTGAGGTGGGTGTGTAATATAACGCAAGCCCCTGAAGACGAGAGCCGATAAGCGCGATTCGAGTAAGAGTGGGGATGAACTTCTTGTGTATGAGCGTCCGGAGAGCATTGAGTGAGTTTGTGACGGCTTTATCCCACCTCTTATAGCCGCGCTCGCCGACATCGTTCAGCCATTCCTTAACCTCTGGCAGCATATGGCCTGTGAGGACCTGAGAGTATAGCGCTGGAACGATGCCCCAGCCGCTGCCAGCTTCGTTGAATGCATCGTTGGCATTCCGAACAAACTTACCCGGCAGATCTCTCCCCGCGTGAAACTCCGTCGCCATGACAGACTGAACTTGATTGACATATCGCAACAGATTCTGTAAAGTGGTCGAACGAGAAGCGAGCAGCGAGAGGTAGTCTTTGCCAGACGTTATGAAGCGAAGATCCATCGGAACGAAAGTTAAACCTCGTACAAGAGTAGATGAGGACTTCATCAGCAAGGCGTGTAGAGATTGCGATGTATGGGATGCATGCGCCACAAGCACATTACCCGCAGCCCTCGACGATTTCATGGGCGGGGGAAACGAGCCAAGAACGAAAGAATCGTATATGCTGAGATGGAGTCTGCCGTCTGATGTGCCAACGATTAGCACGTCTACAGCTTCGTTAGCTTTGGGGTGGAAAGGACGGAATAATGCGTCGACGGAGGCTCTAGTGCCAAACACATCATCACTACCACATCATTAGCTAAATCAAATGCGAAGCGCGAGGCAAACTAACGCAGTGCTCCCGCTCGTGAGCGTGCTGATCTTTGGCAGGCTTGGTTCAATGTCTAATAGGGCGAGTTCGCGCGGCAGGCCTAGTGTCGACTTATCCTTCTTAGATTCTGTCCATTGATGCTCTTCAGCCAATATCTGTTTCCAGACACCCTGGGTGCCTTCATCATCCTTTTTGTTGATGGCCGCTGTCCTCGTTGAATTCGTCACCCAGGTCAAGCACGTGATTTTGATATCGGCGTCGCTTGGATCATTCAACACAAAGATCTGGTGGGCCACTTTGCTGCTTTCTGGGTCGAGGAGGCGCACGCTTCCATCACTCCATGCAGACGCTAGGAGCTGTCCTGAATTGTGTCAGCGATGGCAGGAGAACGTGAAAAGCTACACTTACCATTCGGTTTCCAGGCTAGTCTTTGAGGCTCCAAAGTCGCAGTTCTCGTTTTCTGCAGAGCCCCATATACTCGCTGTCCGTTGAGGCGAAATATGAAGACGTGGTTATCCTGGGTGCCGACGGCGAGCAATTCCATACGCGGGCCATAAGCCAGCACCTCTCTGTGGGCTGGACTAGGCAGAGCCTTGGCCAGGAGAACGTTAAAACTCGGCACTTCAGACATTATGGGGGGTATGTTGCCGAGTTATGAGCATATTATTTGAGAGCTGTGGTTCATTGTATTTGGAAAGACATCAGAGAGATTTTTTGTTGCTGGTAGTTGACGGTTGCTGAAGAAGCAGGCGCGTTGCGATGTTTACTGGGCGGCTGCCCGCCAAGCAAGCCTCTGTGAGTACCACTAGAATCAACAGCACAACATTTAGCATTCAACATCATATTCGTTGTACTTTGGCATCACAGTGTTCATTCATAATCATATCAAAGGACTTTCAAAAGCTTTAGTATATCTAAGTCCATTCTTCTAATACTCGGACGGCACCAAGCCTCTACCCCTTGACATTTTGACCTCGAATTAGCCAGCAACCTGGGACGCCATGCTCCTCAATCGCAACAAATTAAGCAATATCTGGCTGGACCTCATCTACAAAATGAGATAAGACCCAGCAACAGATCTGATCTCTTTCGAGAATGTGACATCTTCGTCCATCTCCACCAAGGACACGGCATTAACCTGTTAACCTGTTAGCATTGATCAACGTCTCATGGTTTGAACCGCTACTTACATCAACATCCACGAATGGGTTTGCCTTGGAAAACTTCACGCTTATTGGGAAGAACTCGTCCTCGTCATACGCCTGTGCTCTGAAATCAAAGGTGGCAGGCTGGTCGTCTGGGCCAATAGTACCAATAGACCACTCGAGGCTATCACCAGCTATCTCATACTGCGAATCGAGTGAGGTGACCTCTGGTTCGCTTGTTTGGAATGGTATATTGACCGTGACGTCCAGGAGTATGTCGCTGCCTGTAAGCTCATACTCGATAGTGACATCGTACATATTATCCGAGCCCTTGTTGAGCCAAACATTGAACGTAATAGGCACCGAATCAGGTTCGTCCACCTTTGGTGTTGCGCTCCATCTCAGAACGCCAACGGAGTTATTGACTGGGAAGCCCCTGGATATGTTGCTCATCTGAATGGCCTTGGAGGTGGTGAAGAGTGGACGGTCAACATTTGGATGAGTCTTGAAAACAGCGCCATGATTCGCGTTTGCGGTGAGCTCAAGCTTGACCTTGGTGTACGTCTCGTCCGAGATTTTCAGCTGCAAGTCTCCCTTCACTTCCATCGAGCTGACCGTGCCTTCTCGCGAGAGCTTAGCATTGATAGTTTCGCCGATGGTAACGTGAATAGCGTCTTTCCCAGATGATCCTTGGAAGCTGGTGTTTCGGGAGTGTTGTGCAACAGCAGCTGGAGCTTGAGTGGGCACAAGGGGTGTAGTATCCTCAGCCTCAACACCCATCTCGCTGCGGACACGATCGAACATGTCAGTAGTCTTGGACTTCTTGCCTAACTGCATACCCTTGCCCATTGGCGCAGCTGCCTTATATGTCTTGTTCTTCTCGGCTTCATATGAGTCGTAACTGCTCGTCGCGGCGGCCGGTGCAGGTGGGGTGTAGGTAGGATAGTTTGGAGCGCGTGGCGGGGCATTTCTCCCGGATCGTGAAACCTCCTTGCGTTGCATCTCAAGTTGCTTCGCCTTTCTCTTGCGCTCCTCCGTGGCCTCCAGCTCCTTGTTGCGTGAGATGATGTCCTGGATGCGCTCTTCGTGAGACTCCATTTCTAAGAAAGTCTTGATCTGGCTGAGTGACAGGTTCTCGCGGTAGCCCAATGTGACGAGCTCGTCGAAGGCGCTCAGGAGTTCGTAGGCGTTGCGCAGGATCTCGCGCTCGTCCAGACTTCCGCATGTGCTAGTGACGACCTGTGCGAAAAGATGCAGGGAATCGATATCCTGAAGAATGTTGGATTGGCGGTTGGTAATAAGGACCATGTAAAGCTCGTCAAGAGGCTGGTAAACAAAGCGAACATTGTCCTGCTCGACGGTAGTGTGTTGCTTTCCTCCATCGGCGAGTTTAGGGAATCCAGCAAGAAGCGCCTCAACTCTTGAACGCTGCATTTCGCGGAACTGTCTCGAGAGGACCGCCTTTCCGCCACGGGTGCAAATGGACGCTGCGAGGACAACCTAGAATATATTGTTAGCATTGGCTATGGTTATCGCAATGGCAGTATTGTACCATCTTGAATGTGTAGTGGCTAGAGTTGGGGAGAAGTTGTTCCTATATTGAGCTGTGCTGTATCCCCTTTGGCCTTGTGGAGTGGACAGGTAGGTCGACAAGGTGCCGCTGGTTGGAGCTGAGCTCCAACCAAGTTTATCCGTTCCCGCCCACGTGACGCAACGCGCTGTTTGCCTGAACTCTTTCAAATGAGCCTCTCACACACATCACCTCTAAATAGAACAACTCTGCACAAAAGGATACTTTTAAGTTGCGATTTTACAATTGACACGACGAGCTTGTGGCATTCCCTGCGAAAGCGCTCTTAAAAAGACAGCCGAGATTCACTTCATTACGCGGCGCATCAAACCACGAAGATTCAGCCACAGCGCGCGGTCTACCTCCAATATCTGAACCAAGTCCCAGGCAGAGCTTTTGGGTCCAACTGCGACACAACGTGTTCACATATCTGCTGAATAGAAGCAATATTCATTGAAAACGACTTAGCAACATCATTTCGTACGACTGCATTTCACAAATGCTCTTGACCTTCAATCAGGCCACTCAACTCTATCGACAACAACCTGAGCACCCAGAAGTAAACACAACACAAGTAGAGTAATCTCATTCCACGACGAGCAAAATGGCCGAAGATAATATGGAGATTTCATACGACGACCACGGGGACGATGATATTGATATCAACATCGATATCGACCAAGACAACCAGGATGAAGACTATATGATTGAGGACGAAAAATCCGAAGCCGATACCCACGACGATGTCATGGTAGACGAAGATGAAACTAACGCTTCGTTCGCCATGGAGGACGATGATTACATGCCGGACCATAATGAAGACGGGGTTGAAGTCGAAATAGTTGAGGTCGCTGAGATCGAAATGACAAGACCTACAGATAACCACGCGAGCTCGCATGATCTGATCCACGAGCCCGTGGTGGATGATCAGGTCGTCAGTGTCCAAGAACCAGTAACTGCAATTACTCACGAAGCCGATATTTTCGAGGTTGAAAGCGAGCAAAATGCTACAGCGGCTGAGGTTCCGATTATAAAGCAACCGGATGTTGGGGAGACGGCGGCGACAGCGTACAACACCGACAACAGCAACATACCACCTGTGCTCGATCAACCTGCATTGAAGGAAGAGACGGCCCAACAAGATCACTCTTCTCAGCTGGTATCGCAACAGATTTTAGATAACCAGGATACAGAAGATCCAGCCACCGACTCAATTTCAAATGGTGCACAAATGGCGGACCTGATTTCCGTTGATCGCGATATTGTGGTGCATTACAACGACGTCGAATACACCATGGTTTCTTCCTCGGAAAACGACGACCCTAATGCATACTTCTTGAAGGACTCGACTGTATTGGCAAAGCCGTTGTCTGCGTTGTTTACTGCCCTTCGCGACGTTCTTGGTGATGAAGTTCCTTCCAGGGATGAACTGTGCCTTGTCATCGATGATCTGGGACTTGAGACAACTGAAGTAAGCATTTCTATCCTCCACGATAATTTCTTACTAACCTTACTTACGGACAACATCCTCCAATAATGATGTGACTTTTGCGCAGCTCGTAGACGTTCATACCACCCTTCTTCACAATGACGATAACGATAACACAATCGACATGCCACCATTTCACGTAAGTTTAACATTTAAGCCAGAGTTCAGCAAAGCATTTTCTCAAATGATCGAATACGCCAAGTCTGGGCACGGCCACTCCGAAATTGTCCTCCAGTGGGAGGCCGATGATGGTACGGAAGCATGGGGCGGTTCTGAAAGTGGTTTTGAAGACAACTGTTCGGGTAACGATGAGGGTGAATATAGTCAGCATGAGATACAAGACGAAGCAGAAATCAAGCCTGTTGCAGAGGTAGCCGATGAGACTGTGGAGGTAGTAGCAGGTGAAGTTGTTGATGGCCGTGGTGCCGAGCACGATGCGACGGGTGTCGAAAAGGATCATCTCAGGGAGGCCAATGAAGCCGAAGCTGAGAACATAGATGCTGAAAACACAACCACGGAGTCGCAAGAGATATTGGCAAAAAAACGCGGAGCGGTAGAGCAAAATTCAGGGCAGGATAAAAAGCCGAATGACACCGACGCGGAAAATGAGGGAGACTTCATTGACTACGATGATGACGATTTTACGGGGTCAAGAATGGGCCCAAATGTGGTTTCAAGACCTCGAATTACGGCCAGTGGCTCTCCACTTGATGCTACAGGAGATCGGCCATCGTCGTGCCGTAGGACGTCTTCCTGCTTTTGTACCACGTGCACAAAACGCATTGCGGATGAGTACGAGCAGCTGAACGAGGAGTTAGACAGAAGCCATCGCTCAAGCCGATCTAGCTCGCGCGCTACAGACGGAATAAATAGCGCAGAGACCCCCCAAGAGCGGCAGTCCGATGATATCACTGAGTTGACCGAGAAGTCGGGCGTAGCACTCGCTGGCAATGTCGAAGCACCCTCCGCAGAAAAGAGCCAGACAAATGAGCTTGGGGAAAGTTACCACGAGGTGAAGACGGGTGATTATAATCAAGCAGAGGCAGAAGTTCATGATGAAGCCGCAATTGAAGAGCATCATGAAGATGATTATACTAATTACGAAGAGCTCCTTCAGGAGACGACAACAGCAGATGAGGCAGTAGAGGGGGATGTGAAAGATGTGCAGCCAATCAATAGCGAGGTCCCAGAGAGTCAAATTAACGAGGGCGCAGCGAACAGGAACGAGGACGGGGACGAGGACGAAATCAGCTATGACGATGATGAGACCGATGAGCCTCCGATTTCGAATTCCAACAAGTCTGGTGTCCTTGACTCTGGGACACAGGCTGCAAATGTCGCGGGCAACAACCAAGCACCAAATGAGGCAGAAGTCCAGCCTTTAGAGCAACCAGATGAGATAGATTATGACGACGACGACGAGACGACGCCTAAGGAATCTGAACCTGTAGCTACTGCGACACAGACGGCGATGGCTAAGAGACCACACGAGGAGCCGGATACTCTTGATGGTGGAAGTCCTGGTAAGAACCTGCGGCTAGCTAACCTTGTTCAAAAACACCGCTGATAATTGTTTCAGAAGCAAAGCGTGCTCGTGCATGAACTGCCAAAGAATGACCATACTTAGTCTCTCTGGAAGACGTCCTCATATTTGCTCTTCAAAATGCAAGGCGGACGCCGGACATCTGACGTAACGTCTCACCTGGGAACACTGTCACCTATGAAAAGGAGGCCTGATTGACTCTTGTCCCCCGAAAGTTGATGGGGCCGACATAAAAAAGCATCTTCGCACGACTACGATGACAGTGGGTTCATACGATAGAACCGAGAAGTCTGCAGAGGTATGTTGCCACCAAACTAACACTTTTAGGTTCAAACTCGTGTCTTTCGCCCACTAGCAACCGAACTCTCTCGGGAGAATAGTTTTCTGCTACTCAAACTCGAGTCTCATATTTCTCACGGAGTAGTTCTTCTGAGAAAAATTGCAGTATTCCGGCGTCATGGGAGGAGCATCACAAAAAATTCAATTAGGGGGCATAGGAGGAGCAATCGGGGCATGAGGTTTGATCCTTTCAAGCGATTACCCTTTATGCGCATTCCAGTCGTTTACTGGGCTAGCGTATGAGCGCGAGTTGTCTGGCGGATCTGATACGATAGTAGTGGCTGGGGCACGATGGCTGAGAAGTTTTTGACCTGTTGGAAGAGCGAACAGTGTAGCTAGAAATACGTGACTTCATTAGCTCAATGTCAACATATAACCAGCTATTGAAGTGTTTGTGACGAAGCAACAATCGTCGAGACCTCACACATAAGAGCGTTCCTAAGTCTCAGAATTTTCCATGCAGAATTCATGGAGCTCAGAGTTGTGCCGACCTCATGATTGTCGCGACGTCGTGCGGTTCGTGGTTCCGAGGAAACATGTTTGACTGCGGACACGGCCACCTGTGGCGGGACGGCTAGGTAGCTGTGGCGTGACGTGACCATCATCGATTGGGTACAAGTAGCCTTGGGGGATAGTTCAGCCTCGACCAACAAATATCAGGGCTTTGAGACAACCACTGAACGCAGCAGACACACCACAAGTTCATCCCGCAAAGACGCGTGCACCCATTTCACCTCTTGCTTTAGAAGCGTCAAGAACTCTAAGCCTGTTAATACCAGGATTTCCACCAGAGCGATCCATAGTCGGGGAGGATTGCACTTTAAACTCGATCCGCTTCCCATTCACGCACGATCCACCAACGGTGCTCAAGTTCAATCTCTTAACCCTTCGCAAACACCATCACCGCAGTACCCGATAACATAACGACACCTCGATTGGTAAGTTGTACTTCTCCGGTAAGTCTTGTACGATGAAAGCGAGCAAAACGCGCTTTTTGACGCGTTTTTGATTGTCCTGTGGATACCTTGGTTATCACATCTACGTCACAGCCACTAGAGCTAACACTAAAGTTATTAGACCTCCTGCATTCGGTTCCGCCTTATCCTTCGAGTTTTTTGAAGGCTAAACTTCCGATAAAACAGCAAGAATGCCGGATCTCATACCCATAACACGAGGAGAGAAATCACCTATCATGCACGACTCGACGACTTTGGGTGACCAAAGCTCCAGCTTGCGACCAACCTTGAGCCATAACACGAATAATTCATCCTCCAGCTATAGCCCTTCGCTCTCTCGCAGCAATTCATACGCGGGATACAGCACATACAGCGATAATGATGACTGGGAGATGGCACCGCCACCGAGGCCGAGCTTGCTAGAGCTCCTGAACGATATGGCTCTCCCATTACAGAAGAACATATCGGAGAGCAAGCAGAGAGTGATGAAACAGACAGATGCATTGAAGTCAAGAGGAAATCTCGCGAAGGATATGGTCGTTGAGGAGTGGAGACGACGCGTGCCAACGGCTGATGAACAGCTCGACAAATATCGCAAACGGATGAAGAGAAGCGTGGATAAGCTCGGCGAACAATGGAACGATACAAAAGCTGTCACTTTGAGAGAGAAGCTTGCATTCATTGGCGGAGTGATGAACGTGTTCATCAGCGGTTACCTCGTTGGCGCCCGGCCCGAATGGTTCATATACTGGTACACGGCGCAGTTGTTGATTTTCATGCCGGTCAGGTTCTATACCTACAAGAAGCGTGGCTTCCACTACTTCTTGGCCGATCTCTGCTACTTCGTTAACTTGCTATGTCTGCTGAGCTTCTGGGTCTTTCCAAACTCGAAACGGCTGTTTATCAGCACATACTGTCTCGCGATGGGTAACAACGCGATTGCTATTGCTATGTGGAGAAACTCGCTGGTCTTCCATTCCCTGGACAAGGTCACCAGGTAAGCCAGATCCACACATTTCCATCTCGACCACTGCTAATGAATCGCAGTCTATTCATCCATATCATGCCTTGCGTTGCACTCCACTGTGTCGTACATCTCATCTCGCCCGAGCTGCGCGCCATCCGCTACCCAGCGGTAAACACAATCATTACTAGTTCCCCCTCTTCACCAGAGCACTACAGTCTCAAATCCATGGCGCTTTGGTCAAGCTTGCCATACGTCATCTGGCAGGTGGCCTACCACCTCCTGATAACTGTTCGCCGTCGCGACGCTATTGCCGCCGGTCGCCCTACATCCTTCACCTGGCTTCGCAAGTCTTACTCTGGAACTATCATTGGCAAAGCCGTGATTTCTCTGCCTAGCAGCCTGCAAGCGCCGGCTTTCATGTTGATTCAGTACTTCTATGCCCTTGCCACAATGCTACCTTGTCCACTATGGTTCTGGTATAGCTGGGCTTCTGCAGGGTTTTTGATGGCTGTCTTCGTGTGGAGCGTGTACAACGGAGCCACCTATTATATTGACGTCTTCGGCAACCGCTTTCAGAAGGAGCTTGAGGCCATGAGAAAGGAGGTGCAGAAATGGCAGAACAGCCCTGAATTTCATGGCGAGAATGGAGGCTTAGGCATTCCCGCAGACGGCGATGGACCGAAGAAGGAGAAGAACGAGAAGTATGTCAATGTTGGGGAGTCTGCAAGCTCTGTCGGTGTTCCTGTGGAGAGAATCCCTGCTTTGACAGACGACAAAGGGCAGGCTACGGGGCTTGACGGGGATGCCACTGATGTTGTCAAGGAGAGAAAGTAGAAGGGTATGCATGTCGGAGGTCTTCTCGCTTGTTCTTCGGATCGCACAGGAGCAATTCAGATTGCGTTGTCATTATGATTCTCTTATACTATGGTGCTTTTAGAGCGGGATGGGCTGCAGTCTCTTCCAGCCCCGGATTTGATTCCAATTGTCGTTTTCGAAGAGCGCCGACAATTTGGAGGCACTTTCATATACGAAACTTTATTACTTCATGGATTTGAATATCGATCACATCACGCGGCCATCAACCTGGTTCAGTTCTTTCATTTCTTTCAGGCTTCCGGCTCGCTTGATATTAGTGCATGTCAATTTCTTGGTACCGATCGCCATGCTGTTTGAGGAATTAAGATATTGAACGGCCAAGGGTCTAAGAAGGTACCATTTCTATGTCGTCCGTTTAGTCGTCTCACCCTAACCATTCTTGTGCGCGGAGACATGCTTCAACGAGCCGGCTTGGCACGCTTACCCCACGTTATGGCGCCTCCCCCCCTGACGACAACCTTCGGCTCTCTCAATCCGAAATGAGATCTTCCCTTCGTCCATTCTTCCCTTCTTCCCGTTTGCCGGCGAAGTGCCTTCTGCTTGGTTGCGATGTGGCTGAAGTGTCTTCAACTTCTATCCTTTGCCAGTTGCAGATCCCACTCACCTTTTTTACCCGCAAGGAGTAGATATTACCAGCTCAGCGATTGTGAGCGCCACGGAAGCTGTGGCACAGCCGAGCCACGCAAGGCTTTAGAATGCTCCTCAGCTTACTTATTTGATATAGCTGCCAGCAGAGGCATAGCCTGTGGGGCTGATTGAGGAAGCTGTAGCTCTGATTTCTCGGTATGGTGCGTGTATGACTTCAAACGCCAATGTCTGGTCGTGGTAGTAACCCATTTCATAATCGTCATTCCATTCTTTCTTAGATGCAAATCTCGACTTTAGTGTTTGTTCTGTAGTAAGTCTCATGGCGTAAGTCTCTATTGTTCCGTTGAAGTAAAACTGGTTAGCAAAGGCCGTTCCTCTTATGATGCACTAGGATACTTCTAGCTGCATTCGTCTGCATTCGTCTGCATCTCGCTGCATCAGATTTCTATGGTCAGACGTGAAAATGCCCGCTTACTATTGGAAGCTAAGCACAACTTTACTTCTTACAGGGTAATCGAATTATTTCCCCCCCTTGCAAATCCCTGCGGACCAACAAAGCTCGAGAGCTGCGGTATTTATCCACATCCAATAACATACCAACTTTGAAGCAGGGCGAGTAAAGCCATCTGAAGGTGGTTGATGATATCTTGATGTGCTTCCCCAGATTCTCAATGTTGGGAAGGGAAAGTTGCCTTGCCACACTTGCAGATTAGCTTTCAATCGCTGCCTCATTCAAACAGAGCAAGCTTAAGAAAATTCTCATGGTTGCCTGCTTGCGGCAGTGTTCTTAACACGACAACATCATAGAAAGTGCCAGACCAACGTGACCGACGGGCAGAAGAGGGGAAACAACATTCCATAGTTCTAAGTTTAAAACCAACAGGGCAACAACTCAAGCATTCAAGGACAGGTATCTCCAAAATACATGTTGTCATCGTACGGTCGTTGTTTACCACGACGCTGCGTGTGGCACCAGTGAGCTCGGCGTCTTTTCCACGGCCACACGAGGACGCACCTCACCAAACACCAGTCTCGACAGTGCCCTGAGTAAACACTTTTACCTTGTCTCAACTCGACCAGTCTCTAGAGTTTTGGCATCACAAATACTCGACTTTCGCACAGGAGGAAACTCGCATCTGCGGCCGGACGATCCTGGAGTCACCATGCGCCAATACGAGATACCCGAGCAGCATGTTCGCAACCTCCTTCTCATGGAAAGGTCCTGCTCAGCTATTTCCATTGCAGGATGCCTGGCCATCATCATCACCTTTGCCACCTGCAATACATTCAACAAGTCCGTAAACCGCCTCATCTGCTTCGCTTCCGCAGGGAATCTCATGACGAATATCGCGACGTTGATTGCGAGCGACGGAGCAAGTAGCAGCCAGCTGTGCCAAGCACAAGGGTTTCTCATACAAATGTTGGTGGCCCCCCTCATATTCAACCTGGGAGCAGATCAGTATGACGTGGAGGATTACAAGACAAAAATGCTAATAGAAGCGCAGGTTCATGTGTGCTGACGCGCTTTGGACACTCGCCATGGCTTGCAACGTCTATCTAACTTTCTACTTCAAGTTCAGTGCAGAGCGTCTCAAGAGCATGGAGAAAGTCTACTTCCTGCTCTGTTGCGGCTTGCCGGCTATGCCTGCGACCATATTTCTTTTCGTGAAGGTGGAGGGCAGAGGACCGATATACGGGGACTCTCTACTCTGGTGCTGGATTACGTCGGAATATGATTCTTTGCGACTCTCCCTTTTCTATGGGCCCGTGTGGTATGTTTATTCGACCCCGCTATTCTAGCAAGTTGCAGCTTCAAGGGGCCGGTACGGCTGACACTGTTTAGGTTTGTCATAATTATTACTGGTGCAATCTATGTTCGAGCTGGACAAGAGATTTGGCACAGACATGTCGAGCTCCGCAGGATGGTGATGGCCGGAATCAAGGAGGTCAAAGTTAAAAACACTCACATGAATCCCAATAACCACGACACTATGGATCCCTATAACCTCGACAACGGCATCATCTACCAGCACACCGAGGTTGAAGTGTCGTATGACCAAGTTCGCCCAATCGTCAATGTCAACGTGCTAGGTCACCAACTCTCCGCTGCGGATAAGCCCCATGGTATAGCGAGGTCTCAATTCGCAGAATCACTGACCGGAGCCCAAGAAAACGTTCAAGTGCAACTACCTGTGTACGAGTACCACATCAGCTACATGCCACCGTTCCCTTCGAGGGTGAAGACAAAGGAGTCAACGGCACAACGTCATGAAAAGACCGCGCAGGCTAAAATCAAGCAAAAGATGAAAGCTAATCCGAAAAAGCAGCTCGCCACCTACCATGCCAACAAGGCTGCCTGGAATTACACGAGGGTCTCTGGGTTGTTCTTCCTGGCTATGATGTTTACCTGGGTGCCGTCGAGTGCTAACAGAGTCTGGAGTGCCGTTTACGACGATGATGTAAGTCTACCGCTGACTTATGCATCCGCGTTCTGTTTGCCACTTCAAGGATTCTGGAACTTTTGTATCTATTGTCTGGCGTCGAGACATGCTATCAAGGATCTCTTTGGAAGAGCGGGTGTTCCATGGTTCAAACGTAAACTTTTCAAGAAGCACTACGGCAGCAAACACTACGCTATTGGAGTGGACGAGACCGAGTGTCTGGAGACGGCAAGTTGGGGATCGACTCTGTTTGAGGAGAGAACACGGGCCAGAAGTGGTGGGCAAAGTCCTTGCGATAGAGCGGCAATGAAATATGACCGTCATGGGCCCAAGTATGACACGCCGCCGAGGGGCGTGAGCCGTGAAGGACGCAAGGCTGGGGGGCGGAAGAAGGACAGGGTGATTCGGGGTCTCAGCTTGATACCACCAAGGCCGGTGGCGCCGGATTCTCCTTGGTAGATGTTGAGGCAGATAAGGATACCGTGCGCGACCTAGCGACAATAATTGTTTGCAGGAAAGTGTATATGATGTGAACAAGCCGGCGCTTGGAAGAATTCAGGGGCGATTTAGTACCAGTTGTAGGGGCTTGTTTGATAATAGACATCAAGTCGCCTTCGCGTGTTTGCGGCTTACATCAAAAGGATGGCAGATTGCACATAAAGCTATGTAGCAAAATGGCAACTTCATTGAGCTTAAGTCATTCCTCGATAGTTTCGAATCTCAGCTCTCGTCTTCAGATATCTATTTGCTCACTGATAAATCGCGTGAGAAGACCTGCTACTGTACTGAGCCCATTTCGGCAATCCGACCGGCCGAGCCTCAACAACTTTGTGTGTAGTCGAAGCGAGATTTGAGTGGCATTATGGAAGTAATGTCAGTACGCCGTCAAAGTGACATGAATTGTAATCTAGCTCAAATTATTGATTGGTCCAATTAGAAGCTTCAAGCACGACTCGCCGATAAGCGAATGAATCGCGATAAAGCTTGGTTGATCGGCGAAGTGTGGTCGCCGGTCGCCGGTTCCCCAGTATCGAGCACTCGCACTCGCACGCCGTAGGCGCGGTTCGCGCTTAACGTTTCAAAAGCACAGTGCACTAGTGCCGTACATGACATTTTCTCGGACCCTGACTTCCAGCTTTCTGGGCCATTTACAACAAACCCAAAACTGCAATTAATCTCCAAATCCTCCTTCACATTGACCGGATCTTCTAGTAATCTTTGACTTGATACTCTGCGCAAAGCAAACTTCGTTTGTTTCCCTTCCGCGTAGTTCGTTCTGCAAACATTGTCCGCGGTTGAGCTAGACTTCTACCGCGTCTTTCTCCACACCTTCCAAGCGACGCTCGAACTTCTTCCGCGAGAATCCACTCAGCCTTCTCACGTCAACCATACCTCACGACCTCACAAATCCACAACTTACGCGCGTATATTCGCCGCGTCCTTCGTGCACATCAACGTCACTGTCACTTGATACTGCCTATACACGAGAGCACCAATAAAGTCCGCGTCCTTACACAGATTCACCATGACCGCAGCCAATGGAACCGCTGCCCAGGAGCAGCACAACACTGCTCAGACTGCCGAGAACCCAGTCGAGACTCCAACTATTGAGCAGATTGTTTGGGCTTTCCTCAAGTGCTACTACCAGACTTTGAGCTCCAACAAGGAGAAGCTTCATGTGCGTCCTTCAAGCGCAAACATTAACAAAACTCTCATACTGACCAAGACAGCTCTTCCACAACTCTCCATCGCAGCTCGTTCACGGCAACGAGGCGGACAAGACCAAGGTTTACGTCGGTCGTGCTGTAAGACTTTACGCCTATTTGGCCAGCTACGAGGATACTGACAGTCGTTCTACAGGCTATTAAGGAGTTCATTGAGTCCCTCGACTTCCAGGACTGCAAGTTCTGCGTCACCAATGTCGACTGCCAGTCCTGCGGAGATGACAAAATTGTCGCCCAGGTTATCGGTGAGATGTGCTCCAAGAACATCGCCGAACCAAAGAAGTTCGCACACACCTTCGTCCTTGCACCACAGCCAAACGGCTATTACGTCTTGAACGATATCTTCCGCTACCTTGTCGACGATGTCTACGAGGAGGTTGCCACTGCGGCGCCAGCCGTTGTCGAGGATGCTCCAGCTCCAGCTCCAGCTCCAGCTCCAGCTCCAGCTCCAGCTCCGGCTCCAGCTCCAGCCCCAGCTCCAGCTGATGAGAAAGTTGTCGAGGCCGCTGCGGCCGAGAAGCCAGAGCCAGAGGCTGCTGCTGAGGAGACTCCAATTGACCCAGAGGTCATTGAGACGAAGCTTGAGGAGGATACTGAGCCAGCCATCCTGAAGGCTGCCGAGACCAGTGGAGAAGCTGAGAACGCACTAGTCCAGACCGAGGAGGAGAAGCCATCTGTTGCAGAGCAGGCTGAGACTCCAGCGGAGGCCGAGAAGGAGACTGCGGAGGAGACTCTTGTCCCAGAGGCACCAAAGGACCCAAGCCCAACTCCAGTTCCAGCTATGGCTACTTCCTCAGCAAAGCACGCACCTGTTGTGCCAGCTATCCCAGCTAAGCCAATGTCGTGGGCCAGCCGTGCCGCCGCCGCTGCCGTTGCTATGCCACGCCCAGTTGTGCCAACCGTGCCAGCACCAAAGGCTGCTACCGCAGCCCGTGCTCCAGCCCCAGCCGCGGCGCCAGCGTCAAATGCTTCCGAGCCAGTCGCTGCTAGTGCTAACAAAGAGAACGTGGCCACGCAGTCCGAGGGATGGCAGACTGCCGGCGCCGAAGCCAAGAAGCAGACTCGCCCACAGCAGCAGAACGCCCCAGCCGAGAAGGAGGGCACCATGGCTTATATCCCAAATATCTCCGAGAAGGTCACCGCCGAGGAGCTCAGAGCTGTGCTTACCGCCTTTGGACCACTCCCATACCTCGACATCAACCGCGCAAAGAACTGCGCCTTTGCCGAGTGGGCCACCCCAGCTGGCTACCAGGCCGCTTACAGCGCCAACCCACACAAGGCGAATGGCGAGAGTATTCGCGTTGAGCCACGCCGCCCAAAGATCCAGACTTACGGAGGCGGTAACTTCCGTGGCGGCATGAACAACCGTGGCCGTGGTGGCTTCGACAACCGTGGACCAGGAGGACAGCGCGGCGGTCGCAGCAACTTTGGCGGTGCGCCACGTGGAGGTGCTCCAAGAGGTGGTGCTCGTGGTCCAGCCCCAGTTGGCCCAGCTCCAACAGGTCCAGCTCCAACATCTGCTTGAAGTTTTCCGCCAATTTCGGTGACGTCGACACTATGAAGTGTGGTGCATTCCGAGGAGCACGGGTGGAAGACCGCTGTATAATAGTTGACTTCTTTTTCTGGGCGGCTTTAAGCGAGCAGAGCAATTGCCTCTCTCGAGCTCTCTCCTTCTTTGCATTTCTGAACCAGCCGCGGATATATCAAAAAGCGATTGTTTTTTATATTGAGCAAAAGGGAGAATCATGGTGCATTTTCGATTCATTTTCGGATTGAAAAGTAGGAGGAAAAGGAGTATAGAACGCCTTCTCGGAGTTGGTGTATTTGGAGTGAAAGAAACGAAGCATGTATGTCGGAGCGTGGGAGCGAATCTGAATCTTTTGGGACGTGTCATCTGCGTCGATGACTTGCTTTAGCTTAGAAATAGGAGTGAAACAGGGGGTTTAATGCATAGCGACGACATTGTCTTTTCCTGAAACTTATGTTTATCATAATTCTGATGCTACGAGTGCTTGATATTCAACCATTTACTCGAGTCTTAAGCCACAATTGAGTCATGGTGTGCCCTGTGAAGCTCTTGTCTCGTCCATCTCTTGCCTAGTATACACCTATAATGACGGAAGACTTCTCGCCTGTATTGCAGTGGACATATTCGCTAATCGGCTATAAGAATCAGTGTTGAGCACGAGTCGTACCCAGTGGTACCCGAGGGGCCGCCGGGTAGGTAGGATAATTTGCGTAAGAGGGCCAGGTATGTACTGGGTAGTTATCCAGTATAGAGCCTATTGAAACACGTGGTAATTTTCGGCGAAAAGTGTTGCTTATACAAATGGAAACCGAGCTTATTACCCTTCGAACTATGCAAGAGCCCCTAGTAAGGACGGCTTAATAGTTGCATGCTCGTCTGAATATTGATGCATATCATGTGGGGCGCTCGCGTAAGCTTCTACTTAGAGACAAGCAGCTCACTGCACGGGCTTTTGTTCATACTGGGTAACTACCCGGGAACTCGGGTAGGGTATTGCAATTCTCTCGGGTAGGTACTTGAAAGTACCCTACCCAGTAGTTGTTACCCAGTATGGCCTACTCGGCGCTCAACACTGATGAGAATCATTGAGACATGATCCTATAACCCTCCATCATAGTAGTACTAGCAGATCTACGGCGACTAGCAGCACGATCAGGCACCATCGAAACGGAGCCGCTCGCTGTTAGTCATAAGCTTTTCGTCGACAGCCATCATCTCGCCCTGCTGATTAAGCCCAATTCTTTGTGCATAAAGCAAGGGCCTCATGACTGTCCGCCCAAACCGCCCAAACCGCCCAGGCCGGCTTCCCGCGTGTCCGAAGGCGGGCGGAGCACCGCACCTTGGCGGCATTTTCAGCAGATAGAGCATGAGTCAGAAATTGACCATGTGCACTTACGTGCCTCTCTCAGATGCAACCAGGAGACTGAGCGCGGAAAGAGTAGTGCCGAGCTCTCTTATAAATGGGATGGATACAACATGTAAGATCACAGCAAGTCTTGCCGCGGAAGCTCCGGACATGGCGGCAGGAATAAAGCGAAAATACCCGTTTGTGAATGGAGGAGGACGGGAACGGATATTCCCGAAGATTCTGGCAGGAATTGCATCTAATCTAATCTTTCACGTTTGGCCTTAGACCCCCGAAGTGGATCCATTGAATGTTCGGGGAAACGGTAGTTGAGACGACAGTAACGTAAGGCCCAGCTTGAAGAAAGGAATCCATTGGTGGTTAATTGGTTTTACGGGATCTGAGCCACGGATGTAGAGGCCTGTCAGGCCCATGTATTGCCTGACCACATCTCGCATTCGCACTTTATCTGTGGAGAGGTGTGTTTGACTCCCATTTGCTGTCATCGGGACCGACAGACCCGGCCGCGGAGACGGCTGAATGGGTGGAGTCGCAGTGAAGTCATGACAGATGCCAATTCATCGTTTCTGTCCATCAAAATGAAAGACTCCATTCTGCAACACTACTGCCACCCTTCTGCCACCCTTCTGCCACCCTTCTGCCACCCTTCTGCCACCCTTCTGCCACCCTTCTGCAACAGAAGTTCACGGAAATTTCCTTCATGAAGGAAGCTAACAAGGATAGTAGTTCCTAAAAATAAAACATGTTTGTCGTCTTTGTGGCTCGCCCTGTTTCAGAGGGTTGGACGGAGTGGTGACGGCATTTTGCAGGGTAGTACCCGCTACAGATCGATCCCGGCAAAACTGATTTTCCCCATCAAGGACCGGTGGGGTATAGAGGACAACCTTGATGGCTGCCCTGACTGGACCAAAGCCCACAACAACCGAGACTTTTCGCAGCATTTTCCGCTTCTATATGAGACTGAACTAGGAATCGTACCACAATTCCCTTTTCAGGCATCTGCAGGCATCTGGAATTCTCTGCAAGGCGGATGATGCCCATGCGTTGTTGTTCACATGTTTCGGTGCTGACATTTTTCTTGCCTACCCCGATCGCTGTCCCAAATTTACCGTTCAACCTCGACCATTCGCTCCGTTTGAAGATTTGTCGTCATTGCTATTGTGACAACGCATTGCCTGAGTCAAAGACAAAGTCAAGTCCGCTCAACACCTTCCAAGTCGTCGCCGTTGTTCAATCACTGATCGTCACTCCGATGTTCAATTCTGACGGTGTGCCATTGACAGACCTTCAAGACTACCAAGACTGGCACACAGTGTGGGGAAGAAGAGAACTTGACCTGTCCACGCGGGAGCTACCATTGACGATCCACACCGAACAGGAATACCGGACGGCACAGTTACCGAAAGACAGGAGAGAGGAATGTAGACAGCGGCCCAGCCTTTTTGTCTTTTGTTTACTCTTCATCCACAACTCAAAGTTATCGAGAAGAACTTGAATGAAACCTGGGTGACAGAACCGACTCGTAATTACATCAACGTCACGGCCCATAACAAAGAAGGCAAGAGCCGTAAACGTTTTCCTGCAACCACTGCTACGAACTCCAGCACTCCCAAAAGAAGCCGATACCGACAATCATGTCGTTCGACACAATCGACGCCATCAATCATTATCCGACTGACGCCGACTCTCAAGATATGCACGATGCCTCTAAACTCGCCATGAACATTGCACCGCGAGCACATTATAACTTCAACTCATACAATGCACAGCAATTGCGAGACGAGAGCCCGAGTAGGAGCATAAGCGGAGACGACGAGGGCGACTATGCAACACCTGTCTCAGCTTCCATGCCAAATTCGCGACAAGAAAGTAAAGAGGATATCAGCGAGAGAGGCCTCCCCGCGACACAAGAAAATATGGACAACGAAGCCAGTCTACCATCCCAAATACAGGATCTCCGCTCAATAGTCATGCCAACGCCTCAGCCATTTCTCGACGCATTAGAAGAAGAAGTCAAGCCGCCGACATACAGTTCTTTTCCGTCCACACTTTTCGCAGGAACACACTCCGCGCACACCAGAATCGAGACACTTAACGTGCCCGGCACCGAGAAGCTGCCAGAGTATGCTACGGATATCGACCTGAGCAATGTCTTCATGCGCAAGCGCGAATTCATAAACCTTAACATGCGCTCTTCCGATCGCTCGTGGAACCGCACTTTGCTTGAGATCCGTGGAACTCATCTCAGCATGTACTCTTGTAAAGCACCACTTTGGAACCCTATCCCATCACGTCCAGACTTAACGTCTTCTGTGAAGAAGGGGCCACTGACGAAGAGCTACAATCTGGCTCACGCGGAGGTCGGTGTAGCTCTGGACTATCTGAAGAAAAAATACGTTATGAGGCTCAAAGTGGAGGAAGAGCAGATGTTGCTGCAGTGCACGGAAGTGGAGACGTTGATTGATTGGATCGAGAAATTGGGGTGGGCAATTGGTTGCGCATTGCCATTAGAGGAAGACGAGCGTGAGGAGGTTCTGGAAGTGACCCTTCCGCGCGGTCGTGGTAGGCGTCGCCGTCGCAGAGAAACTGTCGGAAGCTCAGTAGACGTGGGTGAGGAAGACGCAGGAGCAGCAGGAGAGGAAAGATTGCGCCGTCACAGGTCAATACAGAACTCGGATGACGAAATCAACCTTGCCGACATTGCGCCCGATGTTCCAGACTCCAGCTTACCATCCCCATGTCTCTCACATGCAGCTGGACCCGGATTTGGAAGACCGATGATGAGCTATAACCCCCACTCGTCGGTCTCGTCGTTCGCCACTCCACCCGAACATTCTCGCGCTTCAACGCCAGCACCGAGCTCCCACGCGAGAGGGGAACGGATGACAATCCAAGAATTGCACTCTCGGTATCCTGATCTCTACCCAAACACTTCGCCAGCAAACAGCAGAAGTCCAACGCCAGCACCATACAATTCGGCTGGGCCGGGAGTCGTGTCGAACTACTTCGACGCTCCCGTACGAAGGCCTGCAAAATCCCACAGCCCTCCACCGCCGAGTCGGAACGGTCCGGCTCGCTACCCTTCCACACTAAATACTTCGGCAACAGATGTCCAGACCACCACCGAACCCCTTGTATCAACGTCCCCTCGTCGAGGCAGAACGAACATGAAGGGCGTCTCGCTTCAAAATCCTAATCTCGACGCTGACGGAAAATGGGCGCCAATCTGCACTTGGACTCTAATGCACGACCAAGCCTGGGCCAATAAATGTTTGCCTGTCCTTCTGTCGGAAGCAAGGAGAAAATGCCCGTTCGTCGTCATGAACGGTCAGAGGTATTTCGTCAAGATCGGGCCAAAGAATAAGCAGGGTATCAGGAAGAAGTTGTTGGAGAAATGGGCTGGCGAAACATTCTGGGTGCTCCCCCACGAGTGTATGGACACACCACCGAGTTACGAGGAAGCATTGAGGAAGTGAGGAGGGGGTGTCGTGGTGCAGGAAATTCACAGGAGGATATTATTTTGCGACGAGGCCACGGATGTGGTATAGAGATGACATTTGGCTCAGCATTGAGCTTCGGGCAGGTGTCACAAAACAAGCGAGGAGAGCGTTATACCAAGGTGGGCGCGAAATTAGAGGGGGAAGGCGTCCGGCCACAATGGTTTGGCATTTGGCATCAAGTCTAACATTGCTTCCAGGAAGCCGTGGCACCTCATGATTTGGCCACATTACGGCTCAATTTGCTTTTGATTTTGCTTCTAAATAACTGGCATATTGCATCTTAGACATGAATCAAGCATATTGAGATAAGACTGACGGTTTTCTGGTAATGTGTAAAGTTCTATTTATTGAATCTGTCGAAAGATAGATTGGATGAGCATAATATCCAGCAACCATCTTTAGATATTGTTTCTGAAAACAACTTGAGCATGCATTGCTGAACCTAGACTTAGCGATGCCCAGCCTTGTGGAGAAGGCTGAAGCTAGGAACCTGACCCCTGCTAACTCGAAAGCTTTGACCCACAGCGGCATCATTCTGGAGGCGCGACAACCTGCGAGCTTCCAAACCACAATCGCAAACTACCCGAAACACACCTGTCTTCACCACACCAACAACCACGACAGCCACAACTTATACAAAGAAGCAATCCTATACCCAATACATACGCGACTCATACAATCCATTCACAATGACCGATTATGCATCCCTCAAGGTCCCAGACCTCAAGAAGCTTCTTGGCGAGCGCGCCCTCCCAATCTCTGGCAACAAGGCCGACCTCGTCGCGCGCCTGCAGGAGGATGATGGAAAGAAGTCCGGATCCACAGGTATGTCGCTCTAACTCGCCTGCATCTGGTGCTCATACTCGCAGCGCGCGTGGATTGGAAGACGTGGCAATCCGTTGCCTCAGCTCAATGCTAACCTCACATAGCTCCAGCAGCAGCCGCAGAAGATGAGATTGATTGGGATGAGGACGACACCACTGCCGCAAAGCCAGCTGAGTCTGTAGCTGCACCATTCACAGCAACTTCAGAAACTGCACCAGCTACCACCGTACCAGCAGCCGCCGCCGTCGCAGCTGGGGGCCAAGGCCCAATCGACACTCCAGTCAACGTGCCAAACCAGAAGCAAGACATTGACCCGGCCACCACTCACGACCTCAATGTTTCGGCAACTCCATCCGAGCCAGCACCATCTACGGAATCGACAGAGGCAGAGAAGAAGGCGACGTCAGAAGCTCCAGCAACTGATGCCGCGGCCCCAGTGGAGCTAGAGAAACCAAAGGTCGACTTCAGCGCGGGGATTGAACTCACCGATGCGGAGAAGGAGGCTATCAAGCGCGCAAACCGTGCCAAGCGTTTCGGTGTCGTTGAGCAGACTGAGGAAGAGAAGAAGCTGAAGGGGCGTGCAGAGAAGTTCGGTTCACCTGCCGCATTGATCGACGAGACCACCATCAAGACTTTGAACGAGGGTCTGCCAGAGCGCAAGAAGAGAGAGAGGAAGGAGCAGGGTGGACGTGAGGCCAAGAGACAGACTCCGGACCGTGGGCAGGCGCTAAGGCAGAAGAACGAGAAGAGGCCACCTGTGCCACTGATCACGCAGCAACAAGCACCAAAGACACAACAGCCAGCGAAGAAGGTCGCCGGCGTGTTAAATGATCCAGCTGAGAAAGCTAAGGCCGCGGCCAGAGCTGCCAGGTTTGCCAGCAAATAGGGAGACAACACTAAGCACGACAGGCGAATAACAAACGGTAAGTTATGGTAAGCCATGAGAGCGATGTACGTTAGCGACCAACACTTTGTACGGACTCAATCTGGGGTCCGGTATGGCATTGAGCTTTGTTAAGCTTTGATTGGGCAGAGCTTTGGCATTTTAGATAAATGGTCTCAGATGTTCCATCATGTTTCGCTCTTTCCCAAACGTGCAGATTCCATGCCTTTGTGGCGCCTTTGTGATTCACGAGTCGACTCAAAGTTGCAACGTGTTGACTGACTCAAAGATGCAGAACTTCATATAGACTTCAGAAAGAGGCTGTTGCATGTTTCTTCGATGTCGCGTGTGGAATTATCTTCAACTTGGAACCACCAGCTTCTAAAGTTGTCTCTGCACTTATTGAGATGTAACGCCTTTGCAGGATTGCCTTTTACATATGTCGCCACAGCCTGCGCGTCTCAACCCTCGCGCCATCCTGATAATTTCCCATTTCTGCTTGATCTACTCCATCCTCGTCCGTTCCTATTTGGCCGAAACATCGCCAATTGGTGTCTTCCAAGTATACATTAACCTACCAAGCTACATAGCCAGCACCACCTTCGCTATACTGCAATCAATCGCCCTGAAGCCCGTACGCCAAACTCATCCCCTACATCGCCATCATGCCAGGAAGAGACCGGAACAAGCATCGCTCTGCGCGGGGCAACTTTAACAACGGCCCGAACACCTCGAATCCCAATTCCACGAGTGCAAACAACCCTACCGTTGCGCCCACCGTCCACCCTAACTCCACAGCTTTCCAGCATAACAGAGGGAACAACCGGCACAAGCCCTACGCGCCCAATCGGCCTTCTCCGCTCCACATCTCCATCGTTTCCAGCCCACCACGATCTCCTTCCAATGCACCCTCACAACGCGTCCCAGCTCGTACATCCAACCGCTCGCAACCCAACCGCCAGCTGAACACCCGTTCGAACGGTCGGCCAGTCCTGCCTCCCAAGTCCCCAAAACGTTCTCTTTCCTCCGCCACCCCGCTAGACGAGCCCGACCACACGACCCACGCCCTCCGCCACACCATCTTCACCGCCGCTTCCGGCGTCGCAAAGCGGCGCATCTCGCTCTCCATCTCCCTTTGCCGACCAAAGAATTCTCTCAGCCAGCAGCGGTTCAAGAGGCAGCTGCTCCAGGCTGTCGATAATGCGAAGGCGGGGATCGATGGGCTGGATTTGCAGGCTACGTTTACTAGTTGTACGAGCGGGAGTGATGATGGGATTAGTGATGAGGATGGGGATGAGGAGATGAGTGCGCAGGATGAGAATTCTGCGAGCGATGATTGGGGATGTGTGGCTTCGGCTCCTGTGGCAGTGGCTGCGGCTGTGGCTGGGGGCTTGGGGAGTGGTGGTGGTGATGAGTGGGGGGAGCCGGTCATGAGTGGTGCGCTTGACGGCGGTGCGAGTTCGGGTTGGACATCGACAGCCCCCCCAAAGGATATAGATCGTGGATGCGTCGACACTGTTAATGAGAATGGCGTGGTGATCTGTAGGATGCGGTGGGAGACCGTGCGAACAAACTACATCGGCTCGAGGAGAGCGTGCAAAGTGCCGCCCATTGGTCCAAGCGGATGGGAAGACGATAACTTAGGGGCGAGCTGCGGTGGAGTGCTCGGCAGCAGAGGATGGGGTGGTGGGAACTTTGCGGCGAGGAGCACGTCTTGGTCTTATGGGCCGAGAGATAACAACGGCGACCTTATGCCATATGACGCGGCTACGGATATTCTGTGAGTAACTACGACCCGCAAGTATCTCACAGCGGTCATTCGAGACACGACCTAGTGGAAGGAAACCACGTATAACATCGCTATTGAGACATACTCGTTCGAGCTGTTGCCAAGGGCTGGAGGATGCAGCAGCTTCAGCTGGGACGCTAGTCCTGTCGGCTTCTACGCGGCGACGGTTGAGCGAGGGCAGCGAAAAAGGGCAACAAACGAAGCGGAACCACGGCCCACCTCAGGAGGTTGGTGTTGGACTGCATCGACGATTACTAACAAGCAATGTAGAACAGAGAAAGATGGCGTTGAAGGATGAAAATGATATAAGGCGGAACTACAGGCATGTAACACAAAGAGCAAACTAACCGAGCATAGAAATGAAACACAAATCCCATTGTATGTGTGCTTTCAGGGGCCGGGATTGTTCCGTGCTATAATAATATTTGTGGTTCTCTACGACGTTCTTGTAGACCCAGCCCCATGACCGACCTGACGTGGCACTGCTGCCCTGGTCAAGTCCAAGAGAAGCCAATGCCGAGGTGAGTAATGGCTTTTGCAGCCACTTTCCATCCAACCTCGGTGCACTCTGCGTCAGTCACTCCAGCTGCAAATGTTGTTGTGTCGTAGAGTGGAGTTACGGCCACTAAGGTCATCGGGAGAGGATCACTCTGGGTCACAGGTTCAACATTCTGGAGGTAGACCGAAACCGCATAGTAGAGGGCCATGCCAGGGTGGTCACCGAATATCGTGCCCGTCTGGTGTTGCTTGAAGCGCGCGGAGAGGTGGTTTGTGTATCCTATATTAAATACACTGCAGTAGAGTTTCCCTTCCCCCTTGGCTGCCTCATGGTACTCAACAGACGCCTTGACAAAGTCTCGGATATTGCCCCAAGAGGTCTTATTCTTGTAGCATGCAGATACGAGACCACGGCCGCCGTCATCGACTCCGATATCCACCTGGTCAACATCGTGTCTCATTCTTGTCCTCAGAACCCTGATCACGATATCGATGGGTTGGCGAACCCCCTCGGGCGGCAAGCCCAGCCAAGTATATGTGAGCGATGTTAGAGCCTGCGAGTGCCGTTTTACCAAGTCTCCTCTTCGAATCGGCATCGAGAGAGAATGGATCTCCATTGACGACAGCATGCTGAAAAATTGGATTGACTGTAGCAAAACTGTGGATTGGACGGGTGCGGGCATCGAAGAAAGTACCATGGGGGCACATCTGAACTACCCATGCCTGCATGTTTGGGTCCTCCAAGAGAGTATCGACAACTCCGAAAGCATATGGGCTTTCGAATCCAGGGTGCTTGACCGAAGCTTAATCTGTCTAGAGTCACGAAAACCTTCGGTATGGCGAAGAGAAGAACGAGAAGAAGAAGCGACGAAGAGGAAGAAGGGGGTTTTGAGGGCGGTGGGTCGTTGGGCCACTAGCCGTGAAGCTGGTGGCCGTGGAAGGAGTTGCGGATGGAGTCGTCACCGAAATATTATGCCATTGCGCCATCCGTACGATTATATGCGGTTGGCTCCTTGCGAGATGTGCTGAAGGGCTATATCTTGCAACAATAGTACAGTCATATGACCTCCCAAGCAACGTCACCGTCACCCTTCCTTCCATTTGTCCACTACAAATAAGGGTATTCAGAACATCTAAAGCAAAAAAATCAGCGCCGTCCTTCTTCAACACCCCTTTCCATCCTGGTATCCCAACCGTTAGCTCCTTCACCATTCCCTATACCTAACACCACAAAGAAATGACAGATTTTAAGAACTTAAGTCGCAACACCAACCTCCTGAGTCTTCACCGTAATCGCATCACTATTCCTCTCTCCCGCCCGACTATCCATGTCCCTCCCTCTACTGCCACGTCTTGGTCCACCTCCACTGCTTTCGCCAGCCGCACTTGAGGCGCCACGACTCATCCGTCGGCTGCTTTTCTGTTGTAGCTCAACGCCGTGCTCGAAGTCCGCAGACTCGGCATCCTCGTCGAGCGAGAGCGGCTTCTCGTGCTCCCAGAACCTGCCGCCGTTGCGGGCGGCGCGGAGGAACCATGGGACGTGGCCTTTGTGTGGTTTGTCTATGGCGGTTAGCATTGAGGCCCTGGTGATGTGACAAACTCGTGGAGATGGGACTTACAGGTCCAGTACTCTGCCATATCAGCGTCAGGTGGCTTGATTTTGCCTCCGGATATCTTCTTGGTGATCCAGATCAAAGTGTTTAGGCTCGTATACGCCATCATGCCGGCAATGAGACCATAGGCGACGGAGTACGACAGAGGCATGAAAGCGAGCGTGACGAAGGCTGGGACAGCGTCGCCGATGTATGCCCAGTTGATCGAGGTTACTTGACGCATCATCATGCACCCGACCTGTTATGGTCAGCACATTAGCCATAAAGCTCACGTAGGGACTTGGGGAGGTTTAAGGAAACTCACCAGCACGAGTGTGCACCCAGTTGCCCAAGGAGGTATGCTAGCAAAGATCGGGCCAAAGAAGAGAGACAAAAGAAAGCAGGCACCGGTTGTGATGGCTGTGAGTCCGGTCTTGCCACCTTCTGCCACACCTGCTCCAGACTCCACAAAAGCGGTTACAGGCGAGAGACCAAACAGCGAGCCGATCGAGATGCAGGCTGCGTCAGTGCAGTACGCAATCCTGCTCCTTGGAAAGTCGCCAGAATCCGGATCAACGACCCCGGAGAATCGTGCCATGGAGTAGAGAGTCGCAGTACAATCGATGATATCGACATAAAGGAAAGTGAATAGGGCCAGAGCAAACTGAGCACCTGCTGCCGAGACGTCCCAATCTTGGGCATTGAGTATTTTCTTGATTGGGTGGAAACCAACAACTTGTTTGAAGTAATCCCATCTGAACTCTCCCTCTGGAGAGTAGTCGAAGTATGTGAAGGGTGTTGAACGTGGCCAACTGACTATAGAAACTGCGGTAATGCCGATGACGATGGCGAGTTTGAAGCGGTAGGCCATGAGGTAGGCTGTCAGGATGCCGCCGAGAAGGATGCCGATCCACATCTGCCATTTCCTGTTAGATGGGTGCTGTATCGAGAGGCTTAAGTAGACGTACCCTAGGACTAGTCATAGTATGGCTTTCACAAACGCCACTAATTTTGTTGATATACTGCTCAGCACAACCCCCGATCTGGGTTGGTGTGTCTCTTCCGCCACCACTAATTGCGCCAATACCCGCAGTGTGGCCCAGCCCAATTGTAGTTAGAAAGAGCCCTATGCCGACACCAGAAGCTACTTTTATGGAACCAGGGATGATCTTGACGAGCCACTGGCGCAGGCCGATGAGGGACAGAAAGACGAAGACGAAGCCTTCGATGAAGACTGCGGTGAGCGCGAGTCGGTAAGGAACGGGACCCTCGCCGTTAACGCCGACGACTTGGTAGGTGAAGTAGGCATTGAGGCCCATGCCAGGACTAGGGAGCCATATTAGGGGATGTTGCAAGAATGGCTCAAGATGTAAGATGAATGACCTACCCAAGCGCAACTGGTAGGTTGGTGAGGAAGCCAAATGCCATTGACGATATTCCTGCTACCGCCGCTGTTGCCGTGACAAGATCTCGCTTTATTTCTGAATCCGTTAGTCGAGCCCTCACAATCAGTGCTGCTGCATAAGCATACCCAGCTTGCAGAGGCTATATGCGGCGTCGTCAGCGACGTTTTCTATGGCGGGGTCGCGAACACATGTTCCTCCAGTCTGCGAAATGAGCGTGGACTGCCTTGGTCAGTTGATCCTGAGAAACTGAGAGCATCGATGGCTTACATTGACTGCTATGATATATGCCATGGTAAAGAAAGTTGTGAGTCCAGCTCGAATCTCGTTGAGGAACTTTGCATTCTTGCGCTCACGCTCCTGCCAACTGGTTAGTTGGCGGTTTCAGCATTCCCAAGCGCCCTCTTACATGGCCAGATCCATGAAGCCTAAACACTCGTCCAAACGTCGAGGACGAAATTCGGTCATCCACCTGCCTCAACGCTTCCCTGGCAGCTTCGAACATCTTATCGACGTCTGAATGGTACAGTTGTTTAATTGATCATCCAACTGGTCAACATCCAGCAATTCAGTAATGACGGACAAGTTGCACAAGAAACGGCAATGCAGCCGGGAGAGATGAGTATAAGAAGACGTGTGAAGGAGTTTTAATCTATCATCGTCGCATCGAAGCAATCTATGGACGAAGCGCAAGATGATAATTTAAGAAGTGACAAATGAAATTTGATGGCAGAAAGAGAACACAGAGATGCGGGCAAGACGTCCATACAGGGATACAGAAACGTTTCCTGAGCGAGATTCCCATGGGGCCATCCATCAATCACTTGTCGGCCCCTGGTCTGCCACGAGCTGATCGAGGATGGCCTGGTAATAGCCATGAGAGTTCTCGCCGTGGCCGGCTCAGATTGCTCGAAACGTCGGAAGTGACGAGAGTTCCAAGGTGAGAAAAGAGATGGCAGCCAATGCAGGGGCCCAGATGAGGATACTCGCCATATACGCCGTACGACAAGCGAGATGCAACATGCCGCGTACATCCTGGTACAACTCTTGAAGAGGAATAGATGCTAGTGTCGTTAGCTGCCTGAGGTGCCATTGGTCTATTGGGCGCCACCCCCTGTATTTTGTGATGCCTCACCTCGCGGCTGTGCACGTCAAGACTTCTTGTCGGCTATCCATGACGCAAATCACGAGCTGTTGGTTTCCGTCGCACTCGGTCTCATGCCTCAGGTTGGAGTTTTCCATGTGGTTGAGAGTGCAACCCTGAGCGGAAGATAACAAAATGACGATGGGGAAGTGAAGGGAGACGGCGACAAGGTCTCTTTGTGTGAGGCGAACTTGGCCCGGTCATGCGGCAAGGAATTGGAAGACCAGAACGAGGACGGGAGGAAGCGAGTGAAATGCGTGGCGAAAACGAAGCTGCAGGGCGCCGACAAGCTCGTGGTAAAAGAGCTGTTTGCTGGTCATAGGGGGCTTACCCGTGCACTTAGGACGTAGAGTTTGGGCAAAGGTTCCTAATCTCCTGCGATTGGGATATGTGGTGATGGCATTGATGCTGCGAGCACGGAGCACCAGGATGTTTGCTGCTTCAGTTGCGGGTCAAAACAGGGTGGCATTGATGTTGTGAGTGTGAGAGTAACAGTGATATGTCGTTTTGGTGTTTCGTGAGGCGAGCGGCTTCCAAAAGTGAGAGGTGGGAGGTGGGATTTAAAGTTCCGAGATGCCATGCTGTGTGTTCTGTGGTTGGCCTCGAAGCTCAAAAGAGCTGGAGAGACTTCAGGCAGGCTGAAAAGTGAGAGGGCGGACAAAAGTGAAGTAGCGAGAATTGACTTTCATAAGCCACTGCTTTCCCGTTGCGAGAGCGAGAGCGAAATGTGACGTGAGAGAGGAAGAGTGAGTGAGTGTGAGAGAGTCGAGGTGTAAAGAGAACGAAGGTGGCCAAAAGTGAAGCTGCGAGCATTGACATGCAGAAGTCACTCGGGAGAGAGAACTGCGTGGGAGGGAGAAAGGTAGAAGAGAGAGGTGGAGAGAGAGGTGGGATATAGAGAGAGGTGGGAGGGAGAATGGCGAGGAAAGGGAGACGAGGAGAGAGAGACGAAGAGAGAGAGAGGGAGAAAGAAGGTACCTTTGTACATGCTCGCGACGCTTCTTTTGCCCATTATCGGCCAGAATGAGGACGAGAGGAGTGAAGGGTGAGGAGTGAGAAAAGAAAACAGGAACGAGCAAGAAACGACACTCACCAAAGCACCTTGCACATGCTCGAGACACTTCTTTTGGCCACAACAGCTCTTGTGCCTGCTTCGTCTGTGCCAGCTCTGCCAAGCTTGGGATGCGACGAGAGAGGGTGGCATCCTCAGACGATCATGGCTTGGGGATCCGATCACTTCACTCGTCCCTCGTCGCTACTCTACCAATCTCAACCAAGTCGTCCGCTGTCACCACCTTGGTTGTCGCTCTGATCAAGGACAAGATGATACAATCCCTCCACGCCCACTATGCTGGGATGCGAATGAAGCACAAAAGACGATCCCTCTGTCCATATTACCCTCACGCAAAGACCACTGTCCATGGTCTCCCAGGAGATGGCCGGTGTTGGTGATGCGGATGTGACAGCTCAACTTGTTGCACCCAGCCTTGTTGATAAGCTGGTTATATCGTAAATAGACATTGGTAATTGGTAGCTCTGGAGGTATGTTTCGGCCGGAAGCATCTCACTAGGACCAGATTCGCCGGCCGACTGGTTAGTCTGAGCCTTGACTTCAAGATCTGTGCATGCACTTCAAGATCTGTACATGCACATCAAGATGTGCACCAAAGATCCCGAGTTCCCCAGTTAGAGCACTGTGTGAGGCATCGAGACAGGCCACAGCGGCAGGTTTGTTCAAAGATTACTGTTTCTGCGTTACCGCAACACCACCCTGGAAAGGTTCTGCAAAGGTTCTGGAAAGGCCTTTTCGCAGCGATTGTCTCAGTTTTTATGACTTGCGCGTGAGGACCACAGAGCGGGACAGCCGCAAGATGCCGCATCGAGGCTTAAAGATGTCGCACTTTGCGGCACAACATCATATGTCACCGCTCATCGACATTTCCATACCACACAACAGCCATGCAGCACATCCCCCCAGGGACCGAAATGAGAGCTACTGCGTCGAGAGCATGCTCCGAATGCAACCTGTAGGAGGGCCAGGGAGCTCGGACATCATCTCGCGGAGCCTCTTCTAGTACAAGCACACTTGGCTCTGAATCGGTAGCATTGTACTCGACCTCATCTGGAGGTTAATGCAGATCATGGGCAGCGTCGCCTCGAACGGGAACATCCTCTCTTCCAGAACAATTTGCCAAGGGATGTGTAACAACGGCACTCAACCTGCAGCCACGGGAAACAAACCCCTGGCCAGCCACAGGTACGGCCAATCGATCGTCTGCGTCTCCTCGTTATTAATGGAGTTCACCATGAATCGGACAAGGTTCACACCGTCGTCTTGAGCTGCTAGCCTTCAGACCCTTGTCCTCCCAATCTTCCCGCCGTCAAAATAGACCATGTCCTTTATATTCGCACCCCTCATGATTTGAATACTCCGTCCGAGCGGAGACCGCAAAACAAAGTTTACGTGGGAGGCTGCTAGAAATCTGGGATGGTAGATGAGAAAGACAGGGTGTGCTCGAGCTGACATACAGGATCATGAACACTTGGTACGCTGGATGCCCGTGCTCAGGTTCTCATCATTGCGGTTGTAACCCTATCCCTAATTGCCCTCCACGTCAACTTTATTCCGCAGTCTCCGTAGGAATTCCTCGCTTCACCTCATAGAAGCTCTATCTCTTCCTGGTATCACGTTATTTCCTTTCAGTCCTGTCGTGCACAGCACTTCTCCTTCTCCCAACGCCTCCTCTGGTCAGCATGGTAGTAACGTCTCACGGCTCCTCCACGTGGGATACTAAAGTCACAATTCTCCGTCTTCCTCCCACCTGTTTCGGACTCGAGCTTTAGACTATATGACGTTTCGCCCTCCACCGTCAGCCTGACTTTCTGAGCTCCTACGCTTCTTCTTGTTGATTTTTGTTTCCGTTGGCTGTTTGATTTGTGTTGGCTATTTGTTATACTTCGTTCTGTGACCTCAAGCATGTTTGACGTCTCGTGGTCAATGGAGCAGGAGACTGTCCGCTCGCATCGGACGAAGAAGGCGACCAATCCTAAGCCACCGACGTCTACCAAGCCGCCAAGCCGAACGTCGTTAATGAGCAGTGCCTCAAGTGGTTCGTCTATGAAAGCACCTTCAACTTCGTCAAGAGGCATGTCCGCACTTGGTTTGTTTAAGAGGGATAAGAAGCAGAATCGGAAAGGGAAGGAAGTGGATCGTGGAGATGCTGCCAGTATAGCCTCAAGTCAGCCATCTACCACGGCGACAACTACGACGGAAGGATCGGAAGAGGGAGATTCAGAAGATGAGGACGAGGAACCACGAGGGAGAGTCCAAGGCCCAACATCTTACCCACGGGAAGGCACAGTTATTGATGACAGCTGTCAGTCTTCTATACTCTCGTCCGCAGGTAGGTCACATCGCTGGCGATCTCTATCCTTGATCCGCGAAGAAGCCTAACCTGCCCAGACTCCATCTCTTCCACCTTTTCGCCATGGAGTACTGCATCTTCAGCATATTCACATCCTCTCGATATAACCGCAAAGCATGAGTTCCAGCCCATCAACCGGCATTCCTTCGTCATGCGGACTACAGAGGTGACAACCACCTCCAAGGGCGTCGCTGCGCGTCAAGCTCCCCTACAAGAGGTTCATATATCCTCTGACGTTCCGAATCATCATCTAGATTCGGACTCTTGCACAGAAACGTAAGCCCTCCTATGACGAACATCTGTTGGTGGTTAGAGCACACGGTGCTAATAGGGCGATAATAGTAGCCCACAACCAAAGTCTCTGCGGGATAAACTTACCAAACCATCCTCGTCAAGAACTACCTCGGGAAAATCACGCCCTAACACTGCTCGCTTGCGCACACCACAGCCTATTTCTCCTGTAACCCAGAATTGGCAGCCGCCGGACAATTGGGCCTGTCCTCGGCCGGGCTCGCCTATGTCTATTGCCCCTTCTGCTGCCACACGGCAAGTCCAAAAGTCGACACACCTATCACATCAAATTAAACGAATGGCGTCCGCATCAGCCAAGATTATGCTGGAGAGGTTGACGGAGGAGTGGACGCAAGTCAGTGATGCGGACTTCTACAAAGACCTCATGTTTGAGAAGCAGTTGTGGACATTGACAGCTCTTGCATTCTTGAAACGATCGGGACAACCATATGTCGCACCGGAAATGGACTCGCACTCGGAAAGCGAAGGAGATAACAGAGGCATAAGAGTACTGTCTCTCTTCGAGTCCAAGGCATCTTTCACTTTCAATCTTACCTTTTCGGCTCCTCCGGCGCTCCCACTTCACCACCCTATACCAGCGACTGCTGCCCTACCGTTCCCGGCGGAGCTCTTTGATCAAATCACTTCGCTTCCTCTGCCTACACTTCTTCCAAGCACCGACATTCCAAGGCTGCTGAGGGAATGCATCCGGATACTGCTTCCTGGCGGCACACTCAAACTCATGCTCCTCGATGCGACGCCCGTGGTGGGCACAATGGGCACTCTTCTCAAGTCCTGGCTGGCAAAACACTTATGCGGCAGCCTGGAGAAGCGTGGACGTCTAATCGAAGTCCGGAAGCGCATGGCAATCTACCTTCTTGACGCCGGCTTCATCGGCTCCGAATGTGATCTCAAGATTTCCTTCCGCGCCGCCCAGGAGGAATTTAGTAAACCAAAGGTTCCAAAGGTCGACAAAAACGGAAAAGATAAACATGGGAATATGGTCAGCTCCAAAGACGTTGCTAAGGCGGAAAGAGAATTAGAAAAGGCGAAAAAGGAAGAGACCATGCATAGACTTAGCGTGGTTGTGGGCAGACTGCTGTGGAAGGAGCTGTGGGGTCCGTATGTGCTAGGTCATAAGTGGTGGTGGGAAGATGAGAGGATCGTCGAAGAGTGTAGGGGCCTCGGGACGAGATGGGAGGGGTTTGTGGTTGAGGCTGTCAAGAGAACTTAGGGTTGTGCTGATGCGGAGGTAGTAATGATGCATATTGGGCGTCTTAATGCCTCGTCTCTGAACGTCATCAGTACATGTGTGAGAGCCGATCTGGATACCATGTTTGAGTTGTAGACTAGTTTAGCGGCAAAAGTCATTCTCCGATATTTCGGTTCAGACTGGGCTTTATAAGCCGCCAATATTGGCGGCATCTGTCAGAACTGGAGACGACAGTTAGATGTCACTTGTACTGTGGACCTGAGGCCACCGATGACACTGAGGTCTACCAAACTGGTCAGCGGCTGTCTGAGATCGACCCAGCCCTCAAGCTAAGAAATGTGTGCTGTCATGTAGCTCCATTTTGCGACACCTTGGTGGCTGGAATTTCAAGGCTCAAACCTTCGTCTGCGCTAAACGATCACAGAGTCACTTCACTAGCCACATTCAGAGCATATTCAAATAATACACTGTTGTAGTCTATATTGGTAGCTTCGAGCGAAGGGGTATATTAAACTCACCCCAGCCCCAGCCACCCACCCTCCATCCCCGACCCCTCAATAAACCCCTACCGCGTCCAAACTGAAATCGCAGTCTACGACGAGGGTCCCCCCAAAAGCCCCTCACCGGCGATAACGCCTTCACCGAGAAGCACCACGAGCTCACCGCCGCCAAACCAAGCCCACATATCAACAACCTCAACCGCAAGGACCCCGTCGAGCCCCAATTCGAGTATGGCCACAACCACTTCCAGGTCGAGGTTCCGAAGAGACAGGTGCGTCCGTCTCCACCCACCCTCCTGGCTCTCACTCGCCCGCTCAGAGCTCGCTTTCATCCAAGGACCTGGGATAAAGTCAAGGGCACACCGGTTTTCAGCGTCAACTGCCCAAGTAAGCGCCAGTGTGCTGATAAAGATCAGACTCGGTGGAGGCGGAGTCTGACGCATTTGCGGGATTCAGGACAGAGAGAGGGCATAACAGGGTCTGACTCGGTAGGCGTATGATGTTCACTGGCGTCGGTGGCCGTACACTCTTGAAGGAAATGGGAGGGAGTCTGGGGTCCAGCCCCGCATGACCAGGACTAAGGCGAGGAAGAAGGTGATGCAGGTAGCATGGGAGAAGAGGATCATTCGGAAGCAGCGGGCGGCGGGTGGAGATGGGGAAGTCTACGAGCAGTTGTGGCGTTGGGTAAGAGGCAGAAGAAGTAATGATGAGTGGTGAAACGTATATGCTGGGGAGTTGAGCATGTGCCCGGCAGCGTTGCACAGATACGTAACCGAGGTAGTTCATGAGTGTCGATGGGTAAGGTCGATATTTTTGAAAGAATATTTGGGCACCTACCCCAAATTGCCCCGTTTATTGACACGTGACTTCTATAGTGATAAGTTGTAGCATAAACGAGTTTGATTGAGGCCAACGGAAAAGTGCCAAGTAACTATTAACAGGTGAAGGGGTACGAAAATGGCCACAATCAGCTTTAAATTCCAAATTTGTGAACAGTGACCCTCAAACTCAGGTGAGTTACCTCGCTTAGCACTCCTAATTAGGACGGATAACCTGGCAGAATGGTCTTGGCAAAGAACCGGGTTCTACCGAGTACCCGGTGCAGGTAGAGGAAAGTGCTCGGGCATTTCTGTACCCGTGGTCAACCCTTGGTGTCCGGAATGGTTGTGAGAGGTTATGGGCGACGTGATGTTGGGTAAGAGACACAGGGGCGAAGGATGGAGGGTGACACCCATATATCAGAGTTGGGCAAGCGTCCTCATTGGATTGGTTGTGTGCTTGAGATTTGTTTAGTTCGTGTTCTAGCTGCAATGGGGTATCTCCAACAAATCAATTTCATCAATTTCATAATCATTCCTCCCTCATCATCGTCATTCGTGTCAAACTGTCAACCCATCCCAAATAGTACCAGACTGCTCGCCAACAGCCACCCCGTGACCGACTCTAAAAGGAAAGCTCATCAATGCAAACAATCTTCGAACATAATGTCCAATGTGAAGTCCAGCTCTGAGAGAAGAATAGGAGAGACTTGCGTCGTTATCATCTTCGACATGAATCGTTGTCCAGCAATGCTTACTCCACGCTATATTTCTGCTTAAACCCGCCGAATTAAATGAGGAAACAGCAACACGCTAAGCCGCAGACAAAGAAAAGCACAAAACAATTTGAAAACGAACTTGACAAACCGCCATCGCCGTGGTCCTTAAGTAGTGGTTCTCCTGATCAACTCTCCCTTCTGCGCGTACGCAACACAAAGCTTGAAGCTCGTGCCCCACATCTCAGCCTCCTCCACCACCTTCTCATCGTTGAATGTGCTCCGCTGGGCATCCTTCTCGTAGCACTTCGACCACCACCAGCGGCCAACCTTCGCCACCATCTTGGTAATACCTTCGTCACCTTTCGCTGTCGGGTCCTTCATCAGATCCGCCAGCGACAACTCGCGCTTCAAAGATTTGCGATTGCCACCCTCGCCAGCAACGTCTTTGCCATCATCGGGCGAGCTGCTTGGTGACGAGACCGCCATCGCCACAGGAACACCGACGTTGCAAGACTTGATCGAGGTGAAGCCACGCTTGCCAACCAATCTCAGCATCATGTCGGACATGCTTTGCAGGTTGGCCTCCTTGTGTCTCAGAGATACGGCGATCTTCAGATCTCTGACCGCACGTCTTGTCTTGGGTCCCATGTCTCGCATATCGAGATCAAGTATGCTTATTTCAAGGTAACCGCTCGGCTTTAACACCCTCTTGCATTCTGCGATGAGGTGGCGCATTTGCTCGTCTGAGGACAAGGTTGGAAAGCGGAGGACGACTATGCTAAATGTGTTGGGCGTAAATGGAAACTTCACAGAGAGCGAAAGATGTTGGACCTGGCGGTGGTTCTCAGGTCGACGAAGATCTGTAGCTGCAGATTTTGACGGCATATTGTTACTCGGCACCGAAGTCGGTGTAGGAGATAGATTGTGAAACGTGGCGTCCGGATAAGTCTCTGCTGCATAAAAACTCCAGTCGTCATTTCCTAGGCCATCAATTACCAGAATAGAGTGGTGTCTGTTCGGTTCTGAGTCTATGAGGGCGTCACGAGCTGGCGAGAACAGGACGTGGCCGAAGGACAACCATTTGCTGACCGTCATGGACCCAACTCTCAGATTGACCTGCGCAAGAGGCGATTCCTGCACGGGCGTCTTTGGGATCAAATCTTCAAACTCCTCGTCCCAAATTTCGTCCTCATTCAATGGCTCCTCAGTCTTGGGAACCACTGCAGTGGTGCCTTCATAGCTGCTTACCACACCCGATGACCCGCTAACGCTGTTCATGGTGCCAGCAATCGAGTTCTTGCGTGGCGGGAAGAACAAGAATGGCTTATCCTGCGACTTCTGTGAAACCTGGGAGTCCCTCTCTGTATCTCTTTCAATGCTCCTGGCAGGGCTCTTCTCTGGACTTGGACCTTTCGCAATGGAGACGGGATCGACCACTGCCAGTACAGGGGCGGTTTCTGGAGCTACGCCGCGGCGGAACGGACGAGAGAACGACTGCGGCGATGGGTTTGGTACTACCTTTCGTATGAGGTCGACTTGCTGCAGTCTTCCTCTATTGGGAGCCATTTCAATATTGCCTAGTTTCCACATATTTGGGGTCTCCATGTCTTGAGTTTGTTGCGGCTCGGGCGAGAGAGGCTTCTGCTCTTCAATTTTGGGATATAAGCTAAACAAAGGCTTTAGGTCATGAGATGGTCGTCGTTGGTGACGGCTGAGTACTACTTCCGGATAGACCTTCGGTGGTGGTAATGTCCCGAACTGCTGGCTCCACCGTGGCTCGAGGTCCTGAAATTCTGGTACTTCAGCTGTGCGCATGATTTCTTTGAGGCCATCGATTGTTATTTCCTTCTTCTCTTCGTCAAAATCCATCGCGAAGTACGCGATTGGGTCTCTCTCAGCCGCAGTGGCAACTTCTGCCTGTGTCTTCTTCCTTTGAAAAAAATGCCGTCTCTTGGGCGACGTGGAGCGTTTTGTTAACTTGTTCGGTGCTACAGATCTCGTCGATGGAGGACTTGGGTTATCGTAGAGAGTGCCCACACTACTGGCATCACAGTCTTCGGCCCGGGGTATCTTGAATGGTGCTGGAGAGTTCAGCGCATGTATCTCTTTCTTGTTGAGCCTGAGAAGAGACCTCCTGACAGCCAGAGAATTATTAAGGTTCCAGTGATGGTTGTCGCTCTTATCAGGGGCCTTAGAAGCGAGAGAAGTCGAGCTTGCAGCCGGATGGTGCCTTATCTGAGGTGGCGCGAGAGTGTAGTCCACCTCGTGGCTGAGATTGGATCTTGAACTGCCATGGCTAACCTTCGACTCCAGGCTGGGCCTAACTAGAGATGTCAAGCTTTGGTTGCTCTGCGTTCCGCTCAAATCGACACTGCTATTCTGGTTCTCCACAATACTTCCGCCGCCTGCGATAATGACCGGGCTACTCCTGGCAGAAAAGAAGGGATCGTGCGTGGCTGTCAAGCTGCCGAAGCTTTCCTGAGAAGTCGTGGATGCAGTGCTCAGGCTTCTGTCCCTGCTGCTGAGTGTATTGTTTCGACCGCGGCCACCAAATGCATATCTGCCATATCCTTCATGCCCAGTACCTGCTGCGGGCCCTTTCCTGGTGATCTTTTGATTCTTCTCTACCGTTGAAATAGTTGGCTCGGAACTCTTTTCACGCCTAGAGAAGAGACCGAAGCGATGCTTCGTTGTCGAGTTTGCGATCGATGGAGATGGTGTACGAAGTCTATTGATTGACGTTGTGCTATCGTTCGACCGTGTATGAAACAAGCCAAGACCAGCCGGCGCCGGAGCGGGCGTCGCCTCTCGCCGGTTTTCAAACGAAAGGAGCGGCGTGGCTCCTTTCGGTGCGGGTAAGCGAGATGCGCATGGCCTTGTTTCGGGGGAAATAACGACACCAGCAAGGTTTGACTGAACAACGAAGGTTGGATCAGAGAGCCCGGCGAGGTCAGGAGTGCCATCGCGACTCGGTCTTCTCGGGGGGATTGCGATCCGGCTATTTGGACTCGGAGTATTCTGAGGTAGGACTTTCGTCCGCGCCTCAGTTGCGTCCTTAGCAATCCCAAGTGCAGTCAGCCGGCTTCCAACAACCGGTCTGTTGACAGCCCCGCGTGGCAGCTCTGGTGAGCTTTCCGCAGAGTGTGGGTTGCTCTTGAACTTCGTGGACGACTTCCGTGGCGGCGGTGTGGGTGGCAGCGTTTCAAGGCGTTTCATCTTCCTCCTAGCCTTCTCTGCACCTGCCTTCTTCTCGATATCCTTGACGGTGGAACCAGACGAGGACGACGCCAAAGACTCTCTTACGACGGATAATCCTTCTGCGTCCTCTGATGCGCTTCCGAGGCGACTCCTGGTGACTGGAGGGCGACTAAAGACTGGGCTCTCCGGGTGCATACGTGGCTTTGCTTGAAATGGCGGGAGTAATCCTGGAGAGGACGTAGGCGTGGTATCTCTGCTGTATGCACCCGGCCTTGGGGACTCGGAAAATCTCGTCGAAGGGCTTGCGCTGTGTGCGCTGTAACTGCTGCTATACTGGCTGTTACTGCTCACATCAGAGCTAAGCAGCGGCGCAGACTTGTACCATGCATCGGAGAAGTCATCTGGACAATGTTGCTGATATCTGTCCAGCTCTGGGATTCTCTGCGTTTCCTGGTGGTAAACCGGTTGGCCCATGCTCGTCTCTGCTTGTAATGGCCATTGTGGTGATATCGTCTGCGGCTTGCGCATGTTCTGATGCTGGATGGGCAGCGGTGGTTGCTCGAAGGCGGGCATGCGTTTCAAGCTCTTTTGGGCTGGCGTTCGTTGTAGTCGATCTTCGGGTGGAGGTATGCGATGCGTCACATGTAGCACTCGAGATCCGATGTTGCTGTGGACGGCTGGTTGACGCATAGCGGAAGGGCGGGTCGATTGTGTTGGTGTATTGGATGGTTGTGGTAAATTTGATGGGCGTCCATATATCCTCTTCTCAGCTGGTATCCTTTCCTTTCCAACACCGATCCTTATCGTGCCCATCTCTTTGATATCACCCCTTGGTGCTCTTGTCTGTGGTGTTGCTGTCGTTGTCGTTTGTCTGTAATAATCTTCTGGTCGACCTCTTGGCTTATAGCCAAATCGCTGAGAATCCATAATGCTTCACAAGCCTACATGCTTGCCGGTATGTTCGAGAACAGTCTTGTGTCTTTGTTGCTGAGCGCTGATAGCCATTATTGTATGAAAGACATTCAATCTGAGCGTCCTGTGCTCCACTCTAAAAATATAACCTGTTGCGCTTGTGTATCTGCCGTTGTATCATACCAGTGTTCTAAGTATATGGTCTACTCCGCGAGGACGAGTTTCTTCCGCAAATCTGGAAACGATGAAAGGTGACTTAGGTGACGTAGAAACGGTGGAGAATCAAGGTAGAATGCTGCGCGTGTTTGAAGTATGAAAAATCGTGGTTGCGAAACAGACTAGGAATATAAGGAAGAGGGTGTGGTGAAAATGAATAAATTGGGCTACGAGACGCGGACCCCCAGGATGGATCCGTATATATGGCAAGGTCAAGGTATCATCTGTGGCGGCTAAGGCGATACATATATGTCACACTCACCATTCAGACACAGCCTTAAGCATAGAAAGCTTATTGGAGGCTCGACGTCAAGCTCATGGAAGCTAAAGACACTTGACGGCTTCCATGTGGAACAGGCCAGGTAGCGGGGTTGCGGGTTGAGGCGGAGAGACCTCTGACAGGGCGCTTGTTACTTACTCAACCGCAAGCCTCAAGCGCCTATCGGGAGATATTGCTAGCAGGACGAAGCTGGCTGGAAACACCAGGGATGATGATGGGTCCTACTTGTTTGTGGCGGAAAGTCCAACCGGTTGTGATGTGTCGCCCCTGTCCATCACAGTCAAGGGTCGCACTGCAAATCGTGGAGCGCGGCGATGATGGTCGTACCGACTCACCAACAGGAGTCGCCGAGATGGTGTCGCATCCTGTGTACATAAGCGTTGTTATGCTTATCCTGCAGCGTGGATCAGGCAAATGGTAGAGCAGCAAGCGGATCATCCAGGATCTTGAGCGGCGAAAGATGAATCGCAAACGAGAAAGTGCTTCGCCCGCGGTATCGCAAGACCGCTTTAGCGGACTGCATAGAGATCAAGAACAACCCAGTCATTCACACCTATGACCGACCACCGTGGAGTGCTACCGGTCGTTATGTCCAATAGCCAACGGAGACAGCACGGGAGAGGTAGACTCGCTGTTTCGCAAATCACGATTCGTCGGCTAAGAGAGGTCCAGCTTTTTGATGCTTGCAAGGTTGTGTCTCCTCGGTGGTATCGGGTGGCAGCGCGTCCCTATTCTTGCCAGGTCGCATAAAGGGCGTCTTTCCAGCTTGACGCACGCATAGAACGCCTGTTTGTGTCTCCCTCAAAGATCTGTACACATTGTTATCCGGCGCGGCCGTGTATCGAGTATGGTGAAGTGCGATCGGGTCACGCGCCTCAGCGCCCAACAGCCCTTGAACTTCCATCAGCTGATATTGTATTTCCCCTGCAGCAGCAGCGATATCGTTCGCTGTCGGCTCCTCGTGAATACTCCATCAGAAGGTGGCGTTCTTTACCCTTAAACGTCTTCTTCACCCGTGAGCGGTCCGATCCCACGGTCCCACCCACACGTTTTAACCCTTTCAATCCATACCGTCCCAACGACCAACGAAGCTAGGAGAACGTATTCAACATCACTGGATGGCAAGGCACAGCTCTTTTCCCCATGCTATTTTATCATTCAATCCCTGCGTGGCGAGTTCTCGTCGAGAAGCTCATCTAAGGGCTGATTGGCCATGGCTCAAAAGTGCCAAACACCCTGGGATCTATTCGTGGCCAATCATTGTGGTCTCTTCCCTTTGCCAATATCCATTCATCCCATGGAAATCGCACCTCTCGACGACCTCGTCCATTCAACATCGAAGCACTATATGTATGGCTCATTCTCAGAAGTCGGATGCATTCTAAAAGGGATACTTCTTACAATTTATGGCTTGGTAAATGCCTCGCGAGCTTCCAATTGAATCCTTTGCAGACTCTAAGCTAATGCTGAAGGACAACTGGTTGGCTTGGAGAGTGCATGTTCCAACAAGCCTTCAAAACTCTTTTCTCGCCAGCTTTCAAGCAGAACTTGTCTCGTAGTCAGCTTCCTAAATCTCATCTTGAACAAGGCTTAACTCAGATTAGATTTGACAGTAAGACGTTAATCTGGACCCAATGCGCATCCTTGTGTTCAAGCTCAGCAGTCATCACCTGGTTGCACCTGACCCAATACAGCTGCGCTCATTGCAACTCTGACCTACTTCGCTTTCCACAAAATCCTCCTGACGAAAGCGCGAAAGCTGAGCTCTGCATCGTTACGATATTCCTTCATGCAATGTCGCCTTGCTACTGTGCCCGTGCGGGCTTCACCGACGGAGACCCCTCGTCACCGCAGCTGAGGCGCAGTCAGTGCATAAACGCTTTACGCATCATACGCCACAGCTCCGCGCAGGCACTGTGGCGGCTGAACATTGATTATCTCGCTTCCAAATTTACTCATGCCGATGTCAAGACTTCCGCGCTTTGGCGAAAAGCCATTGTGTAGGTTGTCTCGAGATTTCAGAACGTGCTCTTTTCTAAGACATTCAACCGATATCCCTTCCCCTCCATGACACCACACCAACCACTTTCGTCCGACCCTTCATCCACCCACCAACTTGTAAACAACCGTCCAACCACGAACTACTAGGTCGATATGCTTCATGATTGGTCATAAGGAGTGTGAAGCGATGTGCGTGGCTCTGCGACCCGCAGGAGCGAAAAGTAACGTGATTCAAGGATGGTTGTTACTCCCTGTTTCCTGACGTCTCTGTGGCTTCTCATCGAGAGGGTCTGGGCAGCTCGAGACCTCGGAAGAGGTTGCTCGGTAGGAGTTGTGTGCGGCAATCGTGCTTTATCAAACTCACTCGCTCGGCTAAGTGGGTGAGAAGGAGCCCGAAGGGCAAGCGGGTGTGTTGGCGAAATATCATCATGGAAAGGAACATTGCGTGAGAGTCTCCCAAGAGCGCCTATCTTGTCAAGTCTCTCCCAATCCCTTATAGCGCGGAGTTTAACGCCTCCTCTGATAAACCGTGATCAAAAAATCTGACTGATTGCTTGCTTGCTTTCATGTATGAGCCGGAATTAAACTGTAGATTGACATCTCGTGCCAAGGACATTTACCTACAAGTTTCTTAGCTTTCGGTGTGGTCATCTTTTTATCCAGCTATTCTAATTTTTAAAAATAATCTTCCAAACATGAGACTGGTTAGCCGAAAGAGAGTCCTCTTTCGAAGGCCGATGTCATAAAAAGTGAGGTAAGATTTTTGAAGGGATAAAGGATAGTTCAGATCAACTTGCTAACAATCACGTGGACAGTGGACATTGAACAGGGTGGACACAACTCTACATAGACGGTCAAGAGTCGCTTGACTCGTGCGTGCATGGAGGCTAGTGGGATGAGAGAAAATACCCTTTATTAATCAAAAAGGCACAAGCGGTTCTCAGTTGCAGACAGTAATGTAAGAACCTACACATTCCCTCCTAGCCATTTCCATACTTCTTCTGGTTGCACAGTAAAATGGATTAGTTTTGTGTTTGTTTAAAAATAGCAGATATACTAGTGCTGACATTGCAGAGTGGAGGTTGCCTTATGTACATGTAGCTCATGGTATTTTGTTGTTGCTAGCTGCTGTATGTCTATAAGATATAAAAAAAACACATCTATGAGGGTATCACTGCTCTCACCGGATCAGAAAATCCCCATGGATATCTTTGATAGCTTCCTCTCTCATCCGCTCACTCGTGTGCACATCCGTCAGCCATGGGTATTCTATTCGACTGAATGAACTCACCGCTATGTTGAAGGACCTGAACTCCAATGTGTATATGCCGCTTTCCATGTATCCTTCCATATGTCTGCCTCCTCTTTCCCCTTCCCGGCCAAGGCTCCCTGGCCCCATCCAGTCGCCCTACCTCCACGCAATACAAAGAATCAACAAACCATAAATCTATCCCACAGTGTGTGAATCTCACTAGACATCAATCCCTCTTACAACAGTAAGAGTCTTACAAGACCTTAATCTTCCTCAACTGTCAGAGTCTCACTAGATCTCATCGTAGTCATTCACTGATTCCCAGGTCATTCATACTCGTGCCGCCTCCTTATTTGCCGCACATGGGCCCAGCGGCACACGTGCAACATCTCAGGCGACGCCATTCGGCAGCACCACATCCTGGTTATCTTCGTGCGCAGCCTCCGTACGGCACCTTTCACACATACAGAAGCCACCGAGACTACCCTCGGCCCACTCTCGCCTCTCTCGGACCGGCAGGTCAATGTCGGTATAATGGTTCAAAATTTCCTCACCTTTCGTAATACCAGCTGCTTTGCTTCCTACTTTCGTATTCCTAGCCCACAGCCTCATCTTTCCTCCCCACTCCCACTGCACGTTGGGATCGCAGTCATGGTTCGCCAGGCACCAGAGCGGATGGACTGCAGCGACTTCAGGGCGGCCGTCAACTCTGGAGTGACGACTAGAAGCCGTACCACGGAATTTGGCATACAAAGTGTTGAAGACCCAAAGGTCGTACTTGTCGGCTTCGGCAAAAATGTCAATATCCATTTTCTCCAGTACATGCAGTGGCGTTATAATGTTAGCCTTGAAGCTGAAGGGCAGCGTCCAGATAGGCGGTGGGCCTGCCTTCGGGCTCAATGGCACGGCGTTCTTGCTGCTCTCCAAGAAATCACCCCAGATGTATTTCACTTCCTTCAAGTCCAAAGGGTGGAGCTCCTGAGTAGTCGCCATGGCGAAAGAACGCATAAGGAGTAACAGGTATAGCATATCTGGGATTTCGTTGCGTTCACAGTTCTTCGCAATTGATTCGACAGCCTTGTCGCATACTGCGGGGTGGTAGGTTTGTTGTGCAAGGTCGTGGCATTCTTGCGAGCAAAAGACGGTTTCGCGGCATTCCTCGCACTCGACAGCTTGAGCGTTCTTATCACCCAGAGCCGGCAACTCGGACGAGCAACAGTCGCAGAGAGGATTGTGAAATCTGTTGTTAGCGCACAGAACGGAGACTTCGTCAAGCACCGTTTCTCCTGGTGCGATGTCCTCTTTCGCAAATAATCCCAGCTGCTTGTTGGTAGGTATATTGCCATCTTTATCCATCTCCGGTATGCCATTCAAGAGCGTCGGTAGCTCGACAACCTTGGCTTCGGCCTTTGGAGCTACATTGGCCAGTTCGGCATTGAGAAAGTAGAGAGTCTCGGCCGAGTAGCGGTTGGGTTCATGGTCGTTCCATGGATATGTCTCGCGGCGGACTAAACCTCTGTCAGGAAAGTCTGAGGGATCTATGTTGTCGCTCTTCAGTCGCCTCTGGGCAAGACTCGAAATATACCCCTGCGCCTGCAAAATCTCCTGGTCGCCGGGCGCGGCGTCGAGCCCTTTTATTGTAAAACTCCAAGCGCTCTTGAGGCAACCGCACAGCAGGAGGGAAATGGATAAGGTGCGATAGCAGCGAATTGCTGCGAGCTCCAGCAACTTCGCCTGGTCCATTTTGCCAACTGCGGTAAGCGTTTCGACCATATATTTTTGTGTGTCGCTGCTGAAGAGATCAAGCAACGACTTTGGTTCCTCCAAGTACCTCTCCAATGCCTCAGAAGCTACCTCGTGGTATTCGAAACCCTCATCTCTCACCTCATCAGTGAGCAACAGAGCTCTGTATGCATCGCCGGCAGCTAAGTCGGGATAGCCAAGGTCGCTGTGCACGATGGCGCGCTTAATATATAGGAACAGATCGTATGGATGTGCTTCTAAAAGGTTGGTGACCTCGACGCGCGACTCGAGCAAATCCATGGTGGTGTTGTGCTGGTGCTGTGCATCCCTGCGACCCTCCTCGTCGGACTCGATGCTGCACATATTGTCGCATTCGCAGATAAGTACGCGCTTAGTCACTTTGTTTGCGGCACCGTGTCAGCCTCGTTGTATTCTCAGCCACGATCACCCTATCTATCGTCCTGTCTCAAGTGCCAGCGCCCGTCTCTTATCTGAAGTGTCTGCTCTGACGGGCGACCGCTACAGAACGGCGTGGTCTCCTCCAAATGCTTCGGCCGAACAATACCATAAGACAGATAACAACTTCCGGCGAATACACTACTTGTTGTGGCTGGCCGTCTGGATCCGTGGGGAGTTCCGAGTATATGTATTTTCTGGCTCTCTAGAAAGAATTTTTTTTGATATAACCCGTCGGGTGTCAATTCTGCAGACGGATGTCGGTAACTGTCGTATTGCCGCAGTAGTCTTGTATATATTGATCTTTCGCCGCTATGGGTCGAGAAAAAAGAGTTCAAGGTCGCCGGCGAGAATATATGTGCAATTCTGGTGATCAGGAGCTGAGCTGCCCCTCGTTCGATCTGCTGGACCCTGGATTGAGGTGGGGCTCGGGGCCCTCTGACTGCAGCAGGCTAGCAGCAGCAAAATGGCACCGGCTCAGCACCAGTGCACGGCACCTTTCAGGAGCAAATGTTCAGAAGGTCTTTAAGTGGTCGGAAAACCAGTAACTCCAGTAATAGTGTGCGGTGCGGTTTGTTCTTGTGTGCGGCGCTCAGGAGACCCTGAAGCTGCGATCAGATAGAGCACTCGTACCAAAAAGCGCAGAACAGCCTCCCAAAATGAAAGCTCGCTTTCTGCTGGGTGAAATCTCGACCCTCCTCGAAAGTCTGGGCCGGTCCAGCGGCCGATCAGGAAGCATGAGACGACTTTATATACTCGTACCGCGCTACTGCTTTCCTGCTTTCCTCGCTGCAGACTGTGGGCTCAAGCTACCCTACTCGTACTAACACTGTTTTCCTACTCTTGGAATGAATTGCGACGACCTGACGTCAACGGCATGTGCTAGCATTTTCGCGCGGTCGCGCTTTCAATGGGGAGTATCCATATGCTGGGGAATCAGAAGAACTATTTTGCGTCCCCCATCTTGAGCTTTACTGTATTGACCCGTAGCCAGCGATCCGCTAGAAGTACCCTCTGAAAGTACGGCCGATTGTCGCCAGCTGCGCAGCCTAGTTGTGGCGCATACGAGTGTTGCTGCATTTACCTGCCTTAAGAATGCTGTTACGGCATCTGAAGTCTGATGATAATTGAGCTTTTGAGGTTGGACCGAGCCGGGGTGGGTGGGACACGCTTTTGCGGAGGGGTCTCCGGCAGATTTTCGCTCACCTTGAGCTGACAAATACTTCACAACTGATTTCCACTTAATGACTCTGAGATGCCATATTGCCGAAGCCACCTACGTTTTCCAGGCATCTCTGCAACATTACACAACTTTAAACCGAGTACTCTAGTTCCAGCTTTTTTACTAGCTTCAATACGTTGCATCTCACGGCTCCGGCCAATGTGTCTGGCTCCTTCGTGCCTTGCCCACTCGGCGACAAGCTTTACTGATCTTGGCTCTGCAAGCACTTGAAGTCAAATGCTCGCATGGCTACGAGTATGGTCATCCGTTAATCCGTCGTCGCAGCATTCCATCTCGAGCACAATCGTAGCCACATGGTACGATTTCCTCGGCGCCATGACTTCGCTTCCTCTTGCTACCTACAGTAATTATCTATTGTTCTCGTCCAATTCGCTCTATGAATCTTTACAATTTTATGCGGCTGTTTCTATCTACCTGGACGCATGCCTCACAGCTTGATATCACTCAACTTGTCAGCATAGAATGCTGGGACAGTCTCGGCATTCTCGGCCTCCCACTCGGCCTTCGTGCTGACTCCAGTCAGCACACATAAGGTCCCGCCGAGGCCTCCGTCGACTCCGAATTTGATATCGGTGTTGAGTCTGTCGCCCACCATGCAGGTGCGCTTGCGATCGAATTTAAACTTTCCTTCTATGGAGTCCATCATAGCTTTGCTTGGCTTGCCGAGCGCAATCGGTTGCTTGCCCGTCATGTTCACCAGCGGGATGGATATCGATCCCGCACCTGGAAAGAATGTATGATTCGAAGGGAGGGTAGAGTCGGTGTTGGTGGCCAAGAAGACCGCCCCTCGCTGGAGGTACGCGAAGGCGTGGCAGTATTTCAAATAGTTGATGTGGAAATCCAACCCGACCAGGACGATACCGACTTCAGGGTCGAGGGCTGAGCCATCCGCGATGTTCTTATAATCTTCTGGTGCGATATCTCTTCTGTAATTCTCATCCGTACCACCGATGAACTGCACACCACATTCACGGAGCTCGTTCTCAATACCAGACTCTCCCAAGACAAACACCTTTGGTTTGGACGAATCATAGGACGGTGTGCTTAGCGTAGGATTATTTGGAAGAACAGTCGATATATAAATGGCACTCGAGTATGCGGAAGCAAAGATCTCGTCGACATTTCCAGGAATTCCCATAGAAGTGAGCTTCTTCAGGTAGTCAGCACGAGATTTTGTGCTGTTATTGGTAACGAAGATGGTCCGCTTTCCGCGGGAACGAAGAAATTCGAGTGTGTCGACCACGCCGGGGAAGAGGTGGTCACCGGACCATAGGACGCCATCGCAGTCGAAAAGGAAATTCTAAGTTGTGGTCAGCTAATCCTCACTCACACAGCCCTCACTCCATCGAGGCATGGCGGGGCACACTCACGTCAAAAGAGTCGATGAACTTCTCAATCTCCTCCTTGTTGCCAGACAAGCATTTTGGCCTACTAGTTGTAACAGCAGCCATCGTGTATAAGCTTAAGAGAGAGTCTTCGCAAGTGAATTGTCGAATATGTAGTTGAGATTGAGCAGAATCTGGCCCGGGCGCATTGCGGTATCGCGGTTGATCTTGACCGCCAAGGTGTGGGTAACATGGGCGGCGAAGCACCCCGCTATGACGAAGGAACGCCAAACGAGGATTCCTCATTATTCTTAACATCTCTGCTAATTGCGATCTCTCAGGAGTTATCACGATGACCGATTTTTAACTTGGTTGCTGTCACTTGTCTTCGATCCGTATTGCTCGAGAACACAGTTCATGTTCCATGGTTCGCTAGATTCCTCGGCCCCCGTAACTGCTCAGAGACGCCTGCCAGACGTTCTGTCAGTGGCTAGAACGAGCACGCCGCCATTGGTACTCGTACTGAACCCAACTTGGCTTCAGGATTTGTCTTGTCAATCGCCCATATAATGAGGCCTCACAGGCAGCGGCTTGGAGATGACCCCGTGAATTCTCAATGATCTGCCAGATGGCCGAGGTCAACTAAATTAAGGATAGCACAATAAGGACGAGTTCATGGAGGAAATTGCTAGTACACTTAAGTATGGAAATCGGTGCTTCCACATCTCATCAAAAGCCTCATTCTGAACATATCCTCGTCAAGTCCAACTGGCCGTCTGAGTATTGAACCTCTGAAAGAGCATCAATACATATTTATACAATCTCGCACAACATCTTTCTCGGCACCGAGCAAGTAGCCGTTTTCGGGCCCTTCAGACCAACAACCGCAATTCTCTCCTTTTCACTCCTCCCATGCATCGTTTCATCCACACTCCAGCTCCTCAATCCGTAATAATTAGCCAAGACATGGACGAGGTATCGTGGGAATGCACCGGCAGCATTGATGGGCCTTGCGATTTGCATCCCAGCCATCGCACTTTCGAGCCTCTCCATCTCTTCCTCTTTCTCGCGCCTGGTGCGTGCTGTGAGGTCCCGGCCAACAAAGACGATCTCCTCGTCGCTGGAGTCTACATCAGACCGGGCATCAGACTCAGCCGCCCTGGCAAGCTCCTCTTCTTCCTTCTGCCAGTCTGCGACAAAGCCTCGAACTTCCTCCTCAATGCCACGAAGAAGCTCCTTCGCAGCTTTCTTGCGCTTGCACCTCTCTCTCAGATCGGCCGGCACGATCGGCTTCTGTGGGCCCTTGCTCGCGTCCTTCTCACGCTTGTCTCCCATCATCTGCCCGCTTGACAGGTCCACGCCGTCGATGATTTGCCAGTTGACTATACGTAATGGGCTTGTGCGACCGATTTCCCAATCCTCTGGCCTTGGTGCTTCTACATTTGGCACCCCGATGAGACGATCATTTTCGTATCTTCTCCTCCTCTTGGATCCCTCTTTGCCTTTAGCCTTCTCCTCCCTCCGGCCATCTTTATTCTTCAAAATTTTCGCCTTCTCCTTCTGTAGCAGCGTCTGCGCGGTGCCCTTTGGCTTGGTAACTTTAGCTGAAAGTGGCTCGTAAAGCGGGATGAAGAGGGTGTTCGGTAGGGCAACTGGGGCAGCAAGGCGCTGGTCGGTAGGAGGCGTGTGGGGATCCACAAGGGACATGTGATGCGAAATAGTAGAGGCGGTCCAGGCGTCGATATCCACTCTGCCTGGCAGATGAGCGAGCTGCGATCTTGGTGGTGGAACGGAGCTATAGACTCCAGGCATATTTGCGGTGCGACGAGGTGATGTAATGGAAGGGCCACTTTTGAGTGTTGACTGAATGATCGAGTTTCCGTATGCTTGCTTACCTGGTCGTAATCCTCCGAGAAAGGTCTTCAGGCCGATTGCGGGATATCCGACACAATCTAATAGAAGAGTGCGCTATGACAAGACGTATAGTAGGATGGAAGCGTGGGAGGATGAGTCGCGCTCATGGTCACCGCGCGTCCGATAAGGATTTGGCCGCACCAGTTGTCAAGATAAGGCATGATAAGAATGGTGGCCGCCAGGATGCGGACAAATGTTGTGCAGCATCCTCCCTAGAAAATGTTACGAGCGTTCGATTCTTGGCTACCAGAACAATTCAGATCGGTCACGATTGATTACAATATCATTCTGACCCCACTGTCTCTACAGAAGCATTGTGAATTTGTCATGTGATGGACATGGCAAAAATTTGGTTTCGGGAGTGATCGGACGCGATCTAAACGGCACAACACGTGCAAACGAGATGATGTGCGGAGCTTACTTGGACGAGCGGCGTGGAGTTCTGCTGATGGTGGTAGCGGCCAAGCTAATGAGAGTTATAGACAGAGAAGGAAAGCTTGTAAACTCCAAAAAATTACTTTTCCTTTCCTGCGCCGGAAATTTCCAGATAGAGGGTTAGGTATTTGCAATTGCTATATGTCCAAACTATGAGTCCTGCTCCGCGGTCACAAAATCAAGAAGTGTATGTTGTCATACTGGAAGTCTCCAGAAAGTGTAGCTGGTTGAAGACCATGGCTGTTTGAAAGCACAACTGAATGCGCAAGAAGTAACAAAGGTCATTATCACGTGGTTATACATATTACATTAACCATTAGGCCTCCACGCCCAAACTTGTCATCCCGCATCCAATCAAACAAAAATTGATATGGGTATCCTCATTTGCTTTACTCATGTTCGTAGTCCCAGTCATTCTCGTATCGCAAGGCTCTCAAATGAGTGCCTCAAATTTCCCTTCAATCTCCTGTATCTTTTTGCACGCTCTCAGGTAGTCTTCGTTGTGCTCCAGGTCCTCAATATAGTTCCACAGAAGTGGATAGAGGTCCTCGGTTAGGGAAGCGGATCTCAGCTTCGCGGCGATCAGAGGGAACGAAGTCAAGATATCGGCTGCAGTAAGAGCCCTGCCGCAAAGGAACTTGCCGCCATTGGGCGAAGTCCTCAGCTGAGACTCTAGGAATTCGAAGTGGCAGGGAAAGTTTTGCTTGAGATAGCCTTCGGTGATGTTCCCGGCAATGCGGCCGGTAATCGGTTTGATGAAGAATGGAACTGGTGCGCTTTTGATGCCTTGAATACGTCAGTACTATTATTCTAGTGGTATACACCCTCCGTTATTGCATTTGTCAGGGGGAGCTCGGCTAGAGATGTTTAGGGTAGCCTCTTTGATAGTAGGGGGGGGAATGCGACAATAGCAGAGTGTTGAAAATATGGGAATGAGCACCACACCATGGCTCAGGCAGGGGGACCAGACAAGCTCTTGTCGATGATCGTCCACATCTGAGGCGTCTCTGGGACATGAGAAGTGAGTGGATCTCGTAGATCCGTGGGTACTTACGACCAGCGATGATGGCTGCCATCAAGTACTGCATCAAACTTCCCTCGCCGTAATGCATGTAATATTTCCATCTCAGGTATTCTTCAGTCTCGCCCCCGATTTTTCCTTCTTTTCCCTCCAGCCATCTATTTGGGACCAATGAGCTGCCTTTTCCATAATGCTCGCAGAGATATTCTACGATGACGCCACTCTCAGCGATGACAACAGGCTCATCTGCACCCTCGGGCTGGATGGAGATGACTGGCGACTTTCCCAGGGAATGAATTCTCTTCAGCTCGAGCGGGGCAAGCTTTGTACGTGGGTTGCGGTGGAAGATTTCGAGTTTGTATGGCGCTCCAAGGGCTTCGAGGACCCAGAGAATGCGCTGGGAGCGGGACTGCTCGAGCCTTTTCGACAACAAGTTAGAATAATGCGCACAAGACTTGAAGCCATGGGAACCAACCAGTAAAGCGTCACGACTGGCAAGTCTTTTTGAGCGCCAGACTGCGTATTGCTTTCGTTCAATGTTTCAGGCATAGTTGATATAATAGTTCGTGTTTCGGGATCGTGTTGTTGCGTTACAGTTTCGCGCTCATACGAGACCTCGGTTTGTGGGAACGAGGCGCGAACCGAAAACGAAGGTGAGACTTGGTCCGACATGTCAAGTTTATAAGCGCGGTTTGAGAGGAGAATGTAACCTAAAGAACGAGGAACGACCACACAGAAATATGTTTCTTGCAAATCCTTACTCTCTTGGCTAGCTGTTGTCTAGCTTCGCCGGGGTATGCAGCTCAAATTTGATTACTCCATAACAGGCGGGTTACGTGTCCTACAAATCTGTACCAGTGACTTACTCGCACTGCAAATAATGGCTGGTGACGCAAGTACCTGGTACAGATCGGCGCGATGTTTAACTTGCCAGATAGGAAATAATCTATTGTCTTCGGAATTGTCAAAACACCCAGTGCGATTACGTCATGGTTCATTTCCTTCTTGGTTTGTTGGTGGCTTCGTCAGAACTTGGTTGTACATACTCCTATCAATGCGCGTGCAGCCTTTCAGATATGCCGCTTCGGGGTGTGGAATTAGCCCGAAGAAGTTTAGATTTGGGCCAGTAGCTCAAGTGTGCCGAGCATCTTTTGCTGAGCATTTTTTTTGTCGTACCAAGGCCCGTGAGGCCATGGAGTTATGAGGATGGGCATGTGCAATTGTGGCGAGTTCGCCGGACTTACAGAGCGGAGCGGAATGTGACAAAGCGGAGGAGCGGAACTTAGACGCGCTTTTGGCGCGCTTACCGCACGATCCGTCCCACCTCAGTGGCTGATTCGAGGTCCGCACCAGCTCCGCAAGAAACGTCACAACACATTCAAGATGGCAGGATTTCACGGTATGTTGATACTATAACAAAGATGAATTTACTGGCTTATGGTGAAACGTCAATAACTAACCACTACTGTAGCAACCGTCGACCCGGCGTTCGTCAAACATGGCAGTATGTGCCCTTCCCCAGCTCTTGACACCTCTTGATTATCGAATCGAGGCCGTTCATGGATCCTAGAGGCCGATGCCACGGGGTCTCTTCCTGCTTTGCGAAAGCTAGTCGCTCGTGAGCACCATGCACATTGCCGACGAGTCCAGCAAAGCTAGGAACCAGCGACACACGACGTGGGACTGACACACTCTAGACATGTTTACGAACCGCCACAAGTACTTCCGCTGGACTAAGCACACTGCATTGGTCACTTTCGCATATGCCGTCGTTGTGCCATCGATAGTCGGATACATTGCTTATACCAGTGATGTACGGGCCCAGAAAGATCGAGGACGTCATACTCGCTTCAGACGACTACCATATATGATGAGGGGAGAGCTAACTAGATATACAGGGAAGGTACGATCCAAGAGGAAAGAAGCGCGGAAACACCATCGCGGAGTTTTAAGGTACACAACGTGCGGGGAGAATGAGCTTGTATGTTTCAGCGCGAGCTCAATGAAGGAAGCCTCTTAAAACAGCTGAAACTACTCGGTATAACCCACTTTTTGTGAAATTAAGCATAAGCCTTCTTGCCTGGGCCCTTCAACGGACTTTTTACGTCTTCAAAAGTTCCTCGTGTATCAAACGTAGTTGAACTGCATTAACGCAGGCAAGTAGTGACTATCTACCATACCGAAACAGACACTGGCCATCGATATCGACGACGTTGAAAGGTACCCCCCAGTTGCCAAGTTAAGGATTTATTTCTGAGACCTCAAGCTTGGTTGAAACCAGATAATCAGCCATTTAATCAAAGATTAAACAACCCATCCGAAACCAACACTTGTTTTATGGCAGGTTAAACGTTGTGGATAGTCTGAGGCTTCGATTTATTTGAATATACGAGACAAATTCGAGCAAAATGGTGTCTATGGGCAAGCCCTGTGTGACTTGTTCCAAAATTCGTAAAGTCTTGAAACTATTGATCAAATGGCTAGCATGCATGAAAACTGTAGGACCATATGTAATGCACCTCATATCTATTCCACTTTCTACAATATCTATATGCGACACGTCTGGCCAGCCAACATGCCCATCATTCATCATCTAAATATCACTTCTACACTTCCACTTATCGTTGCGTCTACACACCTTGCCACCCGCTACGCGGTGTCTCGATTTTGTCCTCCAACCACAGTTTCCACCATCTCGATCCCACTTAAGCTCGGATACCTCTTCTTAAATCCTTGCAGATAATCTTCCTTCTCACTTGCACTCCAGCCGTCTCTAGGTCTCGCCATTCCCTGAGCTCCCATATCGCCGGCATTGACTGGAACGTTCCCGCCAATGCTGGCTCGTGGTGCCGGAACGGATGGTGTACCAGGCTGCTGCATTTGATGTTGAGCAAAAGAAGGCTTCGATGGTGGCAGATTTGCGACGAGGTGTTGCGGCTTCGGCGGCGCTCCAGGTGGCGCCTTTGCCTTCACAAGTGATTGCCCTTGTACTTGCGACACGACAACCGCCTTCCTTGCTGCTGCAACAGGCGCCTGATTTGTCGGCTTGGCTAAACCAGGGTCCGACCGATTCACCTCGAACGCTCGCGCCTGCTCACCAACGCCATCAGTATATTTTCCATACCCCTGCGCCGTTTTCTGCACGTTCTGCGGCTTTTCATTCTCAGCAAGCAGGCTCTTCACCTTATTCTGAATCGTGCTCGCTCTGGTAACGCCTCCAATGCTTCTTGGTGGGGGGATTCCTCCGCTGCCAGCGGCTTCCCTCTCGGCCATGCGGGATTTGTATTCCCTTGCTGCAGTTTCCACTCGTCTCTCCTCTTCCTCCAGCCTACGTCGTTCTATATCGCGGCGCTGCTCCCCAGTCATTTGAGCCTCGTCCGGTGTCTCACTCCGGCCGTCGTCGGACCTGCCGTCTGTCGCCACGCTCCCCTCAATAGGCGTCATCAACCCACCTCTGCTATCATCTTGCAGCGGACTCGGGGTTCTGCTTCCGTTGTCATTGTTGTTGTTCTCAAACCTTCTAAATGTATCTCCGAACTTCTCTGCAAATCTGATAGGCAAGCTATTTCTTTTGGTATGCTTTTGCTTGCTACGCCTCTTGTCTTTGTTTTCTTCCTGCTCCATTTGCTTAAGGAACTCGACGTTGGAGTTAATGGCGCTGTCGCTTGAAAGTGGGGAAGGCGTGCGCGAGATGTCTTCGCTGTGGCGAGCAGGCGAAACGTCCTTCGACGACGTGTGGCTGCCTGGGAGGACTTTGGGCAGAAAATAGGATTTCGAGCTTGGCTGGTGGCTAGGCTCCTTACTGGACCCCAAGTAGGCGCTCGATGGACGTGGTCGGGATGACTCTCTCTGCTCGATATTAGGGCGCACGTTATCAACGGAGGCACGGGGCGAGGGGTTCTGGCTGAGCGAATACTGGAAGGAGCGGTGTTTGGAGACAGACTGAGGACGAGGCGACTCGGTCAGGAATGCTCTGTCTGTTGTCATCGGAGTCGGCCCACGACTTAAGCTGACTGATCTGTGGTGGTCGTCTGCTGGCGGGAGGCGATGAATTGGTGGAGGCACATATTGCTGTTGTTGCGACCTGGACTTCTCCATAGGCGGAGCGTCAGGAGATGTCTGAACACCGTGCGACACATAGCTGGACGGTTTATGTGGTTTCACCGGTGAGACAGGCCGGACGGTTTCCAGCGGCTTTTGGTGCTGGATAGTGGCTTGCAGCTCTGGCGTGCCAGAGATGATCCGCTGTGCTCGGCTTATTGAATTTGCAGCAGGAGTATTGAAAGGCGGTGCACTATGGGCTGGCTTAGGAGCGGCCGTAGCAAAGAAATCGTCTGCAAGCTTTTCTGTGACTCTCTGGCCTAGGTCCTTCGGCTTAGTGGACGAAGTTGATGGCTCAAACTCAAATTTTGAACCCTGCTCGTGAAGTAAGGAGAACTGATCCAGGCTTGGAAATCGTGAGGAAATATCATCTTGCTGCGATAGCGGCGATTTAGAATCTAGCGCGGCAAATGGATCGTTGTTCACGACGCGCCCTGGAGATAGCGAAGGCTTGGTCATTGAAGCTTGTAATGGTCCAGCCGTGGTCGGTCGTCCTCGAGCCATGCGCTCAACGTGAGGGATCACAGGAACTTGTTGTTGCGGTGACGAGAAGACTGCACCAACCGTAGGAGGGCTCATCGCGATGGTTGGAGGAGAAGAGGGTAAAGGCTGGCTATGCCTGGCATTTGATGCAGTTGCGGTCGGGCTTGAGTATATCTGGACCTATTAGTCGCACTTCGAATAAATTAAAATTAATTACTTACATCTTTGATTGGAACCTCAATACCTTGCATCCTGCATGCTTCAGCAAGGACCTGGTAAACATTTGGGCGTTGCTTCGGAGACACTTGTAGCATAGAGGCTTATTAAGTTAGCATTATAATGACTGAGAAGTAGAATTCGTACCAATCAGTTTTTTCAGCCTATCAGAGTAGACTGGATGTGCGGGGAACTTGAAGCTCGCATTGAGGATGGCAAGCTGGCCTTGGTCCTCAAACGGTGTTGTAAAGTAGCACAACTTGTACAAGAATACGCCCAGCGCCCAGATATCTGACTTCTCGTCAATGTCTTGGCCGTTATGCGGGTCGACCATCTCAGGACTTCTGTATTGCTGAGTAGTATGCTTCATCACGTCTTCGAGAATCTGGCGACATTCCTCCGCAGTCTTTCCAGCTTTCCTTATGGGGGCGGTAGAGCCAAAATCGCAGACTAAATAGCACTTTCCTCTTGAAGTCTCGTTAATCAGGACATTTTCGACCTTCAGATCTCTGTGTAGTAGCGGTGGGTTCAGGTAGTGCATACACGCAACTCCTTCGGTGACATCTGAGAAGATCTTGAGCACTTCTGGCTCTGTAAGGCGGTGTTGGAGGCGCGTATTCATGAAGTCGATCAATCCTCCACCATTACAGAATTCCATCAAAAGAAAGACCTCGTAGCCGCCTCCTTGTAACTGTGAAGCATGCGAATCATAATAGGTGACAATAGCACAGTGTCCCTTGAGCTTTTTCATGGTTTCAACCTCGGTGCGCATGTTCGCCAGCGACTCCTTATCTGGTACAGCAACTCTCTTCAGGACCGCCACATCTGTGCCGTACATGGGCTCTGGCATCTTAACAAGGTAGACATGGGCGAAGCCTCCTTCGGCGAAGTATCTCTGGATAACGACCTTATGCTTGCCAACCACGACCTTGGTCCCTGGGGCGAATGTACCCGCAGGCGCGGCAGCGGCAGCTAGAGCATGTCCAGCAAAGATTGGAGCTCTTGAGCTTGCCGGCATCTGAGTATGGAAGGCCATCGTGCTCAATTCCTGCACAGGGAGCGCTGGTGAGGTTGCGGTGTAGAGGACAGTTCGTGGTTCAAGGTCACCGCATTTGTGAGGGAGACGTGCTGGCAATGAATAGTATTGACGAGGCAATGGGCGGGTTAAAAAAGAATGCGCAGGACGTCAAAGAACGAGTATAAAGATCCAAGAGTGTATTTTTTAAGTCGAGTAAATGTGAATGTGAAGACAGGTGAAGAATGAGGGGACTCTCGTTAAAGTATTTGGGCAGCTCTAGTGCTGGTGTATCCTTGTGCTGGTGTATCCTTGTGCTGATGGCTTCAGGTGCCTTGGGGCGCTTCATGTGGCCCACTTAGAGCGGGTTCAGCCGGGTAGGCGGTGTATCGTTCTGCCACGTCAATCGCTTGCTCCATCATTGGGAGCGGGCGGTCTGCTTAAAACACGAGTTTGCGGTCAAGCTATCACATCTTGGACAGATAAGGATGATGATATAATAGAAAGCCGTTTCGGGTTACATAATCTGCCAGAAGTGGTAAAGGCGGCTAAATTGCGAAGTGCTGGCGGGAACGTCAGATTTTTGATGCGAGTAGAGTGTAGACGTCCACTATCTGAGGCAGAAAAGCGCATGGAAGCATGGGCCACCACGAAAAAAGGAAACGACAGCGCTTTCCCCCAATCCCATCAAATAGATAATCATTCCACAAGAGTCGTTATTTCTTCAAATTAAATGTTTTGTATGTTGCTGCACTGAATGCGATTTCCTCTGTTGTCCCGTTTCGTCCACTTTTGAAGGTGATGCGCCTGTGACGACCGGGTTGGCTGCACGCTAAGTAAGCGAGCAACCAGATGAAATTTGTCCTGAGCCGGGTATATATTCGTAGTGGAGGGGCCTTCATATGGAGCCGATGCCCGCGCCAAATTTCGCAGTTTTGCCCACCGAACCACTGAGTGCCGCCGTACACCGCTTTTGACACACCAGCCACCTTCTGTCTGTCAGCCACACTAACGCCACATCAGCCATCCCAGGATACTGAGAGTAAAGCGCTATCCATCGATACACCAGGAGCGACGACAAGAGCCCATCATTCATCCACTGCATATTCTCAGTATCGTTGAAGTGTGTTTCTACTACTTCAAGCCGACATACACTTTGAAACTCTTCTGTAAATGCTTGAAAGTAACGTCTTCACTCTCCAACTCACTTCCCTCCACAGCTCAACTTGGAACAATTTACACTCTCACTTCGACGCTGCATCTGCAACAGGGTCACGTTATCGCCATAGCCACCTTTACTCATAAAATTATAACGCAACTAGCGAGGCGACATGGCGCTGCTCATCTAGACGACACCAGTTCTTGCTCTTTTATTTCACCCTTTATATCACAGGCGCCTTACATTGAGGTAAAATGGCTTCGAGGTTAACCAGGTACGTTCATGCTTCACGCTCTGACGTGGCGCAAAGCACATGCTAACTTCATATTAGATTAGAACGACTGCTTCAGTAAGCACACCATAAACGACAATTGTCAGCGTTGTTCGAACGTTGCCTGCTAACATGATTCTAGGCTGCTTGCAACTGGCCAAACACCATTCGTTAGAAACGCTGCAGCTCAACAGCTTGCAGACGCTGTAAAGCAACATCCCGAGGATCTCCTCAGCCTGCTCTCCAGAGTTGTTCCGCTTCTTCACAGCAGGACATGGGAGACTCGTACTGCAGCGGCAAAGGCCATTGGCGGCATTGTGGAGAACGCTGAGTTGTACGATCCAAATAAAGATGAGTACAAGAGCGAACTAATGGATCTCGACAACGCATCAATAAAAACTGAAATCAAAGATGAAGGCATGCCGTCGGAAAATGGCGAGTTTCGCCTGAATCTCGAGACCTTAGATCTGTGGAGGGTACTCACCTATGGCCGAGAACTTACCCGTGGTATTGGTGACAAGCGAATCGGACTGAGTGGCCAGGGCAAACTGGACTACGACAAGAAGACCCTGCCGTGCCGCTTAGGCCTCCGTAAGCAGGGCCCAAAATGTAAGGACGATGAGCCATGTAGCTCGTGTGCGAAGGCCCAGTCCCATGCCATGTCCTTTTCACCGCATCCGTCTCCGCCAAATGACGCCGAAAACTCCAGCAATGGTGCATCCGGTGTGAAGAGTCCAGGTGCCCCTACAAACGGCATTGCTGGCCTCAGTGCCAGGCAGCTCAACGTTCTCAAGCGCAAGAGGAAGAAGGAGGCCATGCATGCCGGCAGTAAGCATAAGCTTGTAGATCTCTCCGGAAGAAAACCAGCGGCGCCCGCCATGGATGACATGCTCGGAGACGACGAGCTCGGCGGAGAGGACGTGACTGGCAAAGTCAAGGATTACTTCTCGCTAGATAGGCCTGCGGAAGTCGAGGAAGACACAAAGGTCGTCTCTGAATTCAAAGGGCAACAAGTTCCGATCAAATCGGAGATTGAGCCCGAGGTAGAGCTCTCGGGTGCTGAGTGGCCGTTCGAGAGGCTTTGCGAACTACTGGAAGTCAATCTCTTCGATCCTGCCTGGGAAATCCGTCACGGTGCATCGCTCGGTCTCAGAGAAATTATCCGAGTACACGGTCATGGAGCAGGAAGGGTTGGGGAAAAGTCACGAGCAGAGAACAGCCGCGCCAATTGCCGCTGGTTGGACGACTTGGCATGCAAATTGTGCTGTGTCCTCACTCTCGACAGGTTTGGTGACTATGTGTCCGACAACGTTGTGGCGCCAATCAGAGAATCGGTGGGCCAGACTCTCGGTGCGCTCCTGATCCACTTACCACGGCAAAGTGTGTATGCTGTATTCGGCATTCTCCAGACGATGGTCATGCAGGATACTTTTGGATTTGACCGCCCTGTGTGGGCTGTGTGCCATGGTGGCATGATCGGTCTAAGATATCTGGTCGCCGTGCGTAATGATTTGCTCTTGGAGGACGGCAATCTCATTGATGGAGTGATCAATGCAGTTATGAAGGGCCTCGGCGATGCAGACGATGATGTTCGCTCCGTCAGTGCGGCAACACTTATCCCAATCGCCCAAGATTTCGTCAATCTTCGCCCAGATAGGCTGCGCCAACTGATTGAGATTGTCTGGTCGTGCTTGATGGATCTCGGAGACGATCTCAGTGCCTCCACCGGGCAAATTATGGATTTGTTGGCAAAACTCTGTAGCTTCCCTCAAGTCCTGGAAGCTATGAAGTTCAATGCCTTGAAGGATCCGGAACAGTCTTTCACTGAGCTTGTCCCCAGGTTATACCCATTCCTGAGACATACCATCAGTTCCGTGCGATCTGCCGTTCTTCGCGCGCTACTGAAGTTCATCAGTATCGAGGGCGAGGGAGCAAGAGGCTGGATCAATGGCCGGGTTCTTCGCTTGGTATTTCAGAATATTCTTGTGGAGAGGAATGACACAGCGCTAGACTTGTCCTTGCAAGTATGGAGTGCTCTTATTGAGTACATGAAGCAAGATGTCAATTCATTGGCAGAGGAGTTTGCACCTCACGTCGATGCTCTCATGCAGCTCACGCTTCACCCAGTCGGTGTTTCTCGCCATCCGCTTCCTATGAACTCGGCGCTCTTCATGCGTCCCTCTGGCAGTTTTTATGCAGCACCAGCGCATATGCAACCTCAGCACTCTCCTGGCGAGCCGCCAGTTAAGAAAAGGAGAAGGTCGGCTAAGCTGCCACCGGAGCCAGCAGCCTCATCCACCACTCATGATGTCGACGGCCATATGATGCAGGGTGATGTCGACCTCGTTGGAATGGACACATTAATTCGTTCAAGAGTGTCTGCTGCCAAGGCTATGGGGTTAATAATGTCTGTGCTGGGCCCTGGCGTACTTGCCGCATTCGACGCGCACATCTTCGATGGCCTTAAATCGCCGTTCGCCTCCACGCAAGTGACCGCAGCGGCGGTAATCCAAGAGCATGCCGATAACTCTATAGACAAACAGGGCTGCGCGAGATTCATCGACGTACTTCAGAGTATAACAACCGAGGAGCGTCCTCTACACTACAGAGACCTTCTCAGTTATATTCAAGTTGTTCGCGCTCACTGTTCAGCGCTTTATCACAGCTTTGTCCAAGTTGGCAAAATCTCAGAGAGCAGAATACCGACGCTTGCGGTGGTCTGCCAAGGCGATACTGAAGCCGGTCCAGATGCGTTCTCAATTGTTAACGCTGATAAGTGCGTCAACGAGGACTTCATCCGACTTCAAAAACATCTATCTACCTCTAACAGGCTCATTGCGAAAGAGGAGTTGGACGAAAACCGTGAGAAAACGTTGACTTCTATCGAAGCCGCAAAATTGGCAAAATCTCAGCGTGATATACGCATCAAGGCGGCTGCTGCAGGGGCACTAGTTGCGCTCGAAGTCAATCCCAAGAAACCAGGTCCTGTTATTAAGGGACTTATGGATAGCGTCAAGACGGAGGAGAATGCTGAGCTACAACAGCGTGCAGCGCTTTCTATCGCTAAACTCATCAGATTGTTCAACTCTGTTGAGCGTCGTGGTGTCGCCGACAAGGTCGTCTCTAACCTTGCCAACTTCTACTGTGTCGATACTTCGGCTACTCCGGAGTTCGGTCCAAACTACGATGTTCGCAAAGCCATCCTGTCCCTTCGGAAGGAGGAAGATCGAAAGGATCACCCGGATGCTGCCAAGTTTGCCCGTGAAGCAAGAGATGCTAGAATCACGAGGAGAGGAACCAAGGAGGCTCTGGACCAGCTCTCCGTTCTCTTTGGGCCCCGCATCTTTGATGAGTGTCCAGCCCTCGCTGCTGTCATGCGCGATGCTCTGGTCAAGGTGTTTGAAGGCGAGATGCCAGCCGAGGCGAAGGAACTAAATAGCACTCTCGGCCAGAATGTTATTGATGGCATGTCCATCATGAGTGCGCTCACACCTAAGTTCGCTCCAGAGATACACTCCTTCGTCATTTCGCTTCTGCCATACGTGGTCAAAGCACTTCAGTCTGAGCTGTCTGTGTTCAGATACATGGCGGCTAAATGTCTTGCAACGGTGGGCAGTGTCATCACAGTCGACGCTATCACTCTTCTCGTTGAGAAGGTGTTGCCTACTATCAACAACCCTATCGACCTCAGCCACCGCCAAGGTGCTATCGAATGCATATACCACCTCATCAGCGTCATGGGCGACGATATCCTGCCTTACGTTATTTTCTTGATCGTACCTGTCCTTGGGCGCATGAGCGATTCAGACAACGATGTCCGCCTGATTGCAACCACCACCTTCGCCACGCTCGTTAAGCTAGTGCCTCTCGAAGCTGGAATTCCAGATCCGCCAGGACTGTCTCCAGAACTGCTCAAGGGACGTGACCGAGAGCGTACTTTTATTGCTCAGCTTCTTGATCCACACAAGGTCGAGCCGTTCACTATTCCTGTCGGCATCAAGGCTGAGTTGCGTTCGTACCAGCAGGAAGGTGTCAATTGGCTCCATTTTCTCAACAAATACCATCTGCACGGAATTCTCTGTGATGATATGGGTCTTGGCAAAACTTTACAGACTTTGTGTATTGTCGCCTCTGACCACCACTTGCGTGAAGAGGAGTTCAAAAAGACTGGCGCCCCTGATGTTCGCAGAACGCCGTCTCTGATTGTCTGTCCGCCAACTCTTTCCGGGCATTGGCAGCAGGAGATTAGGACATACGCCCCATTCCTGAGCTGCACTGCTTATGTAGGCCCACCACAAGAGCGTGGCAAGGTCCGTGACCTTCTGGATAAGACAGACATCGTTATCACTTCGTATGATATCTGTCGCAATGATGTCGACATTCTCGCGCCGATCAACTGGAACTATCTTGTTCTCGATGAAGGTCATCTTATCAAGAATCCTCGTGCGAAGGTTACAATGGCGGTTAAACGCCTGCTCTCCAATCACCGACTGATTCTGTCTGGTACGCCAATTCAGAATAACGTTCTCGAGCTGTGGTCGCTCTTCGACTTCCTCATGCCTGGGTTCCTGGGCGCCGAAAAGGTCTTCCTCGACCGCTTTGCTAAGCCTATCGCCGCGTCTCGTTTCGGAAAGCCATCTTCGAAAGAACAAGAGGCTGGAGCACTTGCGATCGAGGCCTTGCACAAACAGGTTCTTCCATTCCTCCTGCGTCGCCTCAAGGAAGAGGTACTCGACGACCTGCCACCCAAGATCGTTCAGAACTACTACTGCGACCTCTCCGAGCTTCAGAAGAAACTTTTCGAGGATTTCACCAAGAAGAACGGCAAAACTCTTGCTGAGAAAGCGTCTAGCGGTGATAAGGAGAGCAAGCAGCATATCTTTCAAGCTCTCCAGTATATGAGAAAACTATGCAACTCTCCCGCTTTGGTGATGAAGGACGGACATAAGCAGTTTGAGGATACCCAGAAATTTTTGGCCAAGAAGGGCACATCCTTGAAGGATCCTGAGCACGCTCCGAAGTTAACTGCTCTGAGAGATCTCTTAGTTGACTGCGGCATTGGCGCGGAACCTGGCCCTGGTGAGGCACCGACGTTGACATCACCACATCGTGCACTGATCTTCTGTCAAATGAAGGAAATGCTGGACATGGTGCAAAACGAGGTTCTGAAGAAGATGTTGCCCAAGGCTACATCGCTTCGCCTTGATGGCTCTGTTGAAGCGAACAAGCGTCAAGATATCGTCAACCAATTCAACTCTGATCCATCCATTGATGTTCTGCTTCTCACTACTTCGGTTGGTGGACTCGGGTTGAACTTGACAGGTGCTGATACTGTTATCTTCGTCGAGCACGACTGGAACCCTCAGAAGGATCTTCAGGCCATGGACCGTGCTCACAGAATCGGTCAGAAAAAGGTTGTTAACGTCTATCGCCTGATCACGCGGGGAACGCTGGAGGAAAAGATCATGTCGCTGCAGCGTTTCAAGATTGATGTGGCTTCGACAGTGGTCAATCAACAAAACGCAGGTCTTGGTAGTATGGAGACGGATCAAATCCTTGACTTATTCAGTCTGGGCGATACGGACGGTGTGCCGATGGCTGGTACGCAGGATGACAAAGTCGAAGGGGAGGACGCTGTTGATGCAACGGGCGAGGTGAGAGAGAAGGGGAAGAAGGGATATCTGGATGAGATTGGCGAGCTCTGGGACGAAGGATTGTACGAGGAGGAGTTTAGTCTCGATGGGTTCTTGGGCAAGATGAAGGGTTAATCTCGTCTTCTTATATTGACGACAATGATAGAGGATGGAGGGAACATATTTCAGGCGGCGCAAATATGGATTGTAAAATGGAGACGGACGGTGGTGTTTATGGCTTTTATGCTCATTTTGCGAGCATAATATGGGGTGGACGGCGCAATAAGAGGCAACATGCATCATAGTGATTCGGAAGGAGGTGTATGATAGATCAGAAAATTACCCAACTGCCAGCCGGCGTATCTGGGTTTTCCAGATAGCCATCTAACATTTTAATATATAGATTGCCACTTCTGCATACAGCTCAAGTCTTAGCAGGCTTGGAGCCTCTAGCGTCAGGGCCATACCACCTACTGTTTCATTTCTAACAGAGACGAGAGTTAGTCAGAATTGAAGAACTCGACTCGAAACCGATTAATATCCGCAAAACAGCGGCTAAGGTAAACAGTTGAGGATGAAGTCCCGTCCCGACCCAAACAAATCAACAAGAACCTTGGAACCTGATAATTGACTTGCTAATTGAAATTACAAACAGCTGACCAGGCAGCAATCATGAATTCCTATTTAACGTCACCACCATGATATTGTGGATGAACGGCATTAAGGCTGGTACTGGTACTCTCAAGCTCGAAGTTTGTTCCTCCCGGCCTTACCACAGCTGCAAATCGTTTATCAAATTCATCTTTGGTGACACAAAGTAGTTGGCACTATAACGATGTAAACTAGGAAAGGTCTTGCTGTTTAATAGCGAGAAGCGATAAGAGGAGACAGTTTCGACATCTTGATCCTTAAGAGTGGCAGTTTCGCGAAACACTAGTTTTTGAGTGACAGATAGGTAATTTCCCGACGATAGATTTAGGCCATGTACAAGATGAGACAGCTGGTCAGCTACGCACGTATTCCATTGTGACCGTTCGCATCGTTTCCAGTGATGGCTTATTAGTCCTTAACATTTCTTCAGACGCGATTGTGGTGCGCATTCTCCCCGTTAAATAGTCTTTCAGCAGCTCCAAGTCATTCTCGTCAGTCTCCTCGGTCACGATTTTCATCACAGACCTGCTAACCCCTTGAACATCCAAAGCAGGTCCACCACGGTCAGGATCTGCATCTGGTACTCCAAACTCGTACCCCCACATGCACTCGCAGTAGACGAAACGCTTACCCCTACAAACATCATCAAAGGTTTCTTTGATCAGATCCGATGTGGGATAGATCGATAGCTGTGGCATCTTCTCATAGAGCTCGTCAACCTCATCGACGTCCTCGACTCGTCATCACGCTGGCATCGGACGTAAGTATCGTGGTAACCGAGGTCATCGTCGCAGGCATGGAGCAAGTAGTCGAGCTTTCGCAGACCATTCAGTTGGTGTCTCCAAGGCCCAGGCTATCTCACATTCCACGAATACTCCTGCGTTCTCAATTGTGCCTCGATGGAAAGGAAAGGGGCATAGCTGCTCTTCTTGGCCAACTCGCCCTCCGGTATCGAATGCCGCGCCATCCAGCCTTTCCCAGGATAGAGCTGGGCATCCTGGGCACGCCCATGGGTAGGCGGCAGGTGCAGCTCATTCATATTTGGAAACAGAGTAAGAATAATGGCAAGTACGGCATCTTGTCGTTTCCCCCCCGAGCAACGCATCCAGTGCCGTGTTTCGACTTCCACAACTTGATCCTTGTCGGCCAATGCATTCCTGAACATCGGCTAGGTCTGAGCCGAGGCTATGTCAAGGAAAACCTTCACGTTTCCACATGTCCCACTTTTGATCGTGAGCACTCGTTGTCACGGATACTCCTCAGATCGCCAAATTTGGCGCTGATGGTCCGATCGGCAAGGGCGGAATTGTTGAGAAGAGTGCGCAGTAACAGGACAGCATTGGAGTTGTCACAGTACCCAAGACTCAGTGCGCCACTGGAGTCGATCAAACTGGTTATAATTCCATATAATCGTCTACAAGAACGGCTCAGGGGACCGACAAGTTTTATGCGGCCGTCAGCTGGGAACTAGAAGAAAATCGTAGATGATTTGATGGAGAAGTTATACTGGGAGAGTGTCTAGAGACATGGTTGTTCAGTTTCGTGATTAATCTTAAGCTCGAATAAACTGGAGCCGTTAAATTGGGCGGCTCGTGAACCGCGAGGTATGGTCGCCCTGGCATGGATGAAGTGGACAAAATTTGTGCAGTTGAGGAGGTGTTTAGAGATAACTTAACGATCTTGGATTTGTTCGAGACCTGAGTCTCAACTCTCAAGGTGTCCGAATTTGAATCTGCTTGGTATTACCTTCTCAATTCTCATGGTTATATCGCAGGGAGTATAGTGATGCCCCAAAAGGCGAGACGTGGATTAAACCTCAAAGCTTGCTCAGGTTTAACCACTTCATCATTGGCCGAGTCTTTCGCACATTTGTCTTGAGTGCGCCGTCTGTAAAATAACAATCATTAAGTAGCTAAGAGACCGAGGTCTCAAATTGGCTTTGTATTTGTTCTAACTAAGTTAAAGCGCTTCTAGACTATCCGCCAATGTCTCATGAAATGCTACGTTTCGTAATTTTCTGTGCAAGAGCTCCTCGCTCCGCCCTACCAAGCAATCGGGCAGCTGAAGATATCGCGCCCAGACTTTGGAGTTACTACGCGCAATTGTTTGTGGCTCTCTGACGCCGTACGCTTAATGTTGCGCCCCTTGCCTCCACCTGCCACGCTCAAAAGATGATTTTTTGAGCATATTTCCTAACTTGGGTCAAAGGTGCGGCAGGAACAAGGAAATCCACTTAACAAGTCCAGTCTCCACCCAACACACGAAACTTGGTCCGAACTGGCCAAGCGCATGACTGAGACGACGTTGTAAATTAGTACCATCGTGGCCCTGAAGATTAGCAAATTCTTCAAGATACTTCGTCGCGCCACGGCGCTGGTTTTTGTTTTTGGGTATAATATGATTGACAGTCGGCGCTGTCGGTGGCCGTTAGTGTCGACGAGCTCGTCTGGTGGTTGCATTTACTGCAGTGTAGCCCTCAGGTCTGAGCGGCAACAGACTGTGGCTGCTGGCGCTTGGCTCCTGGTGCCGGAGCGGAGCCCTAAATATATGTTAGCAACTCCCTGGAGATGTCGAAGCCAAATCATCGTGACGATAGATGTTTTGTCGTTGCCACTAGAGTTAGTCGGGGCCGAATGCTCACCAAGCTCGCTTGGTCCAGAGAACGCTTCTTGGCAGCCTTCTTCTTGGGTGGACGCTTTGGCTTTTCCTCGCCTGGTGCAAAGACGTCGTCCGGAAGATCGGTGCTGTTTATTATATCTGAGTAAGCTATCATCGCATTGGGGTGACAGGACTTCATAGCTACGCACCTCTTGGTTGTCACTATGCTCAGTGCGTTAAGTTGTGGGTCCATTTTATCCCAGGATGTACACTTGTTCTTGAAATCCTCGACCTGGTAGGAGAGATCGAGACTCTTGGCTCCCTCTGAGAGCTGAAGTCCGATGTAGAAGGTCGTGGTATACACCATTGTGACCCCTTCTTCGTCACTCGACTTCTCGATCTCGCCGACCTCGGCCTTAACATCTGAGCCACCATTCTCCCTGATGGCCTCCTCGGCTAGGTCCTTCTCCTTGACCACGGCAAGTTCCGGCTCATGAACGACGCATGTCAGCTTTCCAGTCTTTGCATCCTCAATCTCTTCGGCGGTACGACAACGATGAACACGGTTGAAACCTTTGTTGAAAGGATGAGCCAGGGCAATAGACTTATGGCCCTCGAGACCAGAGACGAGCCAGCGGACTTTCGATTCGACAAGGCCACTCCATTTCTTCTGAGCATCGCCAGCAGTGCTAGCCGACACAATGGAAAGGTAATACTTGTAATCCTGGGTGAAAAAAGTATGTCTCTCAAATAATACCCTCCACTTTAGCTTGCCGTTGATAATCTGCTCAACGATCTGACCACCGCGTTTGAGCTCTTTGATGATAATAGCCATAGTCGACTTCGTGATGTTGTGTGTCGCACACATCGATGGATATGCTGGAGTGATGATTGGCATCAAGTGATAGCTGTCGCCTTTGTAAACTCTTGGGTTCCAGACCTTGACCTTTAGCGGGCCTTGTTCGATTGGCTTCAGCAGAACCGGCATTGGCCACTGCCATGCCTCCATGATTTTGAAGAACTTGAGAATCACAATAGACGCCGTGGCCTTTGGATAAAGCTGGCATACACGAGCAGTCAACATCGCCCAGGCAACACCCCCTGGGAATCCCATAATATTGGCATAGATCGCACGCCTCTGTGCCCACAGCTTGATTCCGCGCAACGCAGTCCTAAAAACAGACTTCTGTGGAACGAGGTCGAGAATAGCATCTGTGACACGAGTGCCGTTGAGAGAACGGAGGTCTGAGTCTTCGAGCCCACGGAGGAGGTCCGAGTCTTGCAAGTTGAGAGTGCTTGGAATCGTGTTGAGAACGTCGATACGAGAGTAAATAAGATCGATGCTGATGCCCTCGTATTCAAACTTAATGATCGGGACGAAAGATTCCTCAACCGGTGTTAGGTTCGTAATCGCGCCCTCCGGAGACATATCAACAAGGATCTTCGGGAACACCTCGAAGAAGTCCTCGCGACGGACATTCCTTGGGCCAACTACCAGGGTATCAATATCGGAGCCCGGGCCAAAGACACCAAGCCTGAAACTGCCAAACGTGAATATTTTACCACCTGCGGCATTGGCAACTTCATCAGAGAGGCCTTGGGCTTTGCAAACTGTGTGGACGAACTTCTCCGCCATTGCTTGGAGTGATTTCAATGCAACCGTCCTATTAGAAACGTTAGCTTGTGAGCTTTTACTCAACTACTCATATCTGCGCACCTCTTCTGCGTATCCACGACACTCTCATAGTTGTTCTGCGACTTCAGCTCCTCGATCAAAACATTGCTCAACTGGTTCTCCTGGTCAGTAGGCAACGCTGTCGACAAAGGCGCCGTAACGCCATAGGTTTTCCCGCTCGACATCGCAACGAGCTCCCGTTTATCGCTGTTTGGTGGGGCTGTGTTCTTGAGAGCGCTTGGAGTATGGACAGCCCGAGACAAGCACAAGGTCTAGTCGGCTGGGGGATGCGAAAGTGAATTCAAGAGACTTCAGCGTGATTAATGCAGATACGAAAAGGATACAGATGAAATGAGGTCGAGGAGGACGCCTGGGTGCGTCAAAGAAGGTCGTTGGCAACTCTGTGTTGTCGCGGTGAAGTGGCTGGCGATGAGGTTGAAGATGTTTCGGGGTTGGTGGTTGGGAAAGAAATGGCAGCCTCTCCAACAACCTCGCCGGCGAGGCTGAAGCCTTGAGGGTTGGGGTTCGTGATGAAGGCGGGCCCTCTAGGCCACTTTCAGACTAGCCAGTCGGCCAGCAGTGATGCCCCCTCGACCCATGTCACAATCGATCAGAACACGGTTGTAGACCAGAGAGAGGACGCAAGAGAAACACAAAAGAACCGACCAAATCTTTTTCTTTTGTGCTTTTTGAGAGCACCGACGCTCATTTAGACGATATACGCCTGCACCGTTCACACAGAACAACGCCTACAGCGGGAAAGAGAGTTGCATATCTCTGTTCATTTAGGTGCTGAGGCTTGTGCACAAGCTAGAATAGTTGGCGATATCGCCCAAGGTGCCCAGACAAGATGTCGGGAACCGACTACAGCTACGATGACGAGGTGAGTCTCCTCTACGTCTAACAATTGAACTTGGGCTAATGGCGCTAGGGTCAATTCTTTCCATTCTTCATTCTCAGCATTTCCGCCATAATCACTGTGCCTTTGACTTATTCCCTCCTTAAACCGAGCTCCAGCTCCATCGCCACGGCACCACGCATCATCTCCGACTACAAACCCGAGCACAATGATCTCGTTGAGCACCAGCGACAGAAGCAAAAGCGCAGGGAGCGCAGGATCAAGCGCATTTTGACAGTTGTTGCCGGATGGGCCATTATTGGCGCCATGGCATACCTCATCCATGTGACAGCAAGAACTACCGCCAAAATATGGAACCCATACGATATCTTGGACATCAAGGATTCCGCCACTGAGAAGGAGATCAAGTCTCACTACAAGCGCATGTCTTTGAAGTACCACCCAGATAAGATCAGACCAGACCCGGCGAAGAACGAGACTATTGAGTCGCTTAACGACTTCTACGTCGAATTCACCAAGGCATACAAGGCGCTCACCGATGAGAATATCCGCAACAACTACCAGCAATATGGCCATCCAGATGGAAAGCAGAGCTTCAGCATTGGCATTGCATTGCCAAAGATCATGGTCACCGAGGGCAATGGAAAATACGTCCTGATTGTGTACGCCGGCTTGCTGGGCGTTTTGTTGCCATACCTGGTCGGAAAGTGGTGGTACGGAACCCAGGCACTTTCCAAGGAGAAGGTTCTCATCGAGAGTGCCAACGCCCTCGTGCCATGCTACGAGGAGCAGATGACCAAGGGCGATATTGTGACTACTTTGAGTGTGGGTACCGAGTTTAAGGATGTCTTGAAGGGCCACAAGGCTGAGGCCAACCTTGCCAGGATCGAATCTCGCATTCTTGCCATGGGCGATATCTCTATGTACGCTGCTGGGCTTACGGTTAAGGACCGCAAAAATCTCGAGGAGCTTGACGAAGGTTTCAGAAGAAAGACATTGGCTCTCATCTGGGCATATCTCGGTCGCATCGAGCTTAACGACAAGACTCTCGAGGAGCTCAAGGTCGAGGTCGCGCCAACCGCTCACCTTCTCTGTCAAAGCATGATATCCATTTGCCTTGCTTATGGTGCAACTCTTCCAATCTTGAACGCATACAGTGTCGCTCAAAGTCTCATTCAGGCTATCTCCCCAGATGCGTCGCCACTTCTCCAGCTTCCACACTTTACTCCAGCCATCGCTAAGGTTCTTGATGGCGACTCGAAGGCCCACATGACCCTCCAGCAATACATGGCCATGCCAGAGGCGATCCGTCACCAGCGCACGGTAAATGCCGGTCTTCTTCCTGAAGAGCAGTATAAGACCGCCATGAACGTCGCCCGGCAACTTCCACATCTGCAAGTCTCTAAGGGCGGCGCATTCTTCAAGGTTGTTGGCGAGAAGCACGTTACTCCAGGCTCATTGGTGTCTCTTGTCGTCAAGGGCCGTTTCGTGCCGCCAGGAAGCGTCAATGTGCCAGAAATCAAGCCAACTGACCTTGATGATATTGATCCAGATGAGGATGATCTCGACGCCCTTCTTGGCCGTAACAAGCGTACTTCGAAGCTCGGCCCATCTGCGGAGGAAAGCTTCCAGCCACCAATCGCATACGCACCGTACTTTGCTCGCGACTACAGCCCACGCTGGCATGTGTTCTTGACCGACTCGAAGCAAGGAAAGATTGCTGTTCCGCCATTCACTTTCACTTCTTTTGATAAGCCGATATTTGACAAGGACGGTAAGCCGACGTTCAACATGCAGACTTTGAAGGCACAGTTTCAGGCTCCACCGCAAGCAGGCCAATACACATTCGTTTTGCACCTGGTCTGTGATGCGTACAAGGGGTTTGATCATAGCATGGAGGTGACTCTGGTCGTTGAGGATTCATCGAAGGCAGTAGAGATGGCGGATGAGGACGAGATTAGCGAGCCAGATGAGGGTAAGTCTATTCATGAACAGGAACGTGTAAACGATGCTAACTTGAGGGTAGATACTATTGCAGGACAGATGAAAGCCATGCAGTCCGGCGTTCCGGCGCCCAAAAGGAAGGTGGTTATAAATAGGGATAGCGACGACAGCTCAGATGATGACAGCGACAGTGAGGAGGAGGATGACAGTGATGATAGCGACACGGATACGGATACTGACGCCGACGAGGAGTAAATTATGGGTAGATGGTCATATTGCATAGCATAATAGGTGTCGCGAGACAAATCGAGTTTGTGCAAACATTTGCCATGGCATTCATTACGAAGACTTGAACCCGAGACACGAGTTTGGCGTGCCCATATTGACACCACAGGCTCTTCTGAGAGGCGTATTGCCCAGTGTCACCATACTTGTAGTCGCTGGCGGATGATCTAAGGTGGCACAAAAGTTCAGCCGTGCCGGTTCGCCGCCATCGTTAAGAAAATCCTGTTGACGGGCTTGAACCAGCACACCTAAGACGGGCCATTAGTGTGGGATATGCTTATTGATATGTATCTTGTACTTCTTTGTCACCGCCGACAGTGCGGGCAACAATTGATTTCCTATGCTCGGAAATTTTCGTAGAAGATGGGGCAGCCTGCGCGGACGCCGCAAGCATGGACAAATGGCCAATGAAATGAAGTCGCGGCTTTATACAAATCTACTCCAGAAGCCATATAGCAGCCTATGGGTAACCACCGTCATAAATTCGAGAGTTAAAGAGGTGTCTTGGTGAGGCCTTTGAGCTGAGAGGAAACTAGTTGTCCTGAAATTCCCTGCTCGAGGTAGTATATTTGGGACAACCATTAGCAATGATGTTTTGTTGTCTCCCAGAAAGCTTTCCATTGTTAATTAATCAAGAATGCACTATTACCTCGTCGAGCTTGAGTGGAGGTAGACAAGAGGAAGGAGCTGTCCCAAAAGCTCCCGAGGGCCCTGCTGACGGAAAGAGCAGCCTGATAGCCATTTGAATTTTAAAAACACAAGTCATAACAGCCATTTATGATGCGTTACAAGAGCTACGAAGACAAGAATAAGCTAAATCTTCTTTATATGCTCAATGTTATAAAAATATCCTGGCATTAAGGTGCCCGTGTTTTTAGATTAGGTATTTATATTATGGTAGAGCATGCATAGCCTGCCCGGCTGGCACAATTGGTTAGCGCGTGGGCCTTTTATGAAGAGATGAGTCATCAATGTGATCACCTTGAAGTATTGCAAGCCCAAGGTTGGGAGTTCGAGCCTCCCGTCGGGCGATTATCTTTTTCATATCACCAGTATGTGAACAAAGAAAGCTTAACAAGTCTCTGACCTTTGTGGTGGAAGCTGATAATCTTTTGGTGAGGTCTGACGTGTCATACCGGGCAGGCAATAAGCTAGAGTCGGTAGCTGCGATAGTGAAGGCGGCTAATGCCGTGCGTAAAAACAGCCCGTCATAGCTGTAATTAGATGCGACCATCCATTACAATGAGTTACGAGGATCTAATGCTGATGTAGATGGACCTCGTTTTGCCATCCCAGCAATGTGGCCGAAGCTCGAAGCATGTAATCTTACTTGCTGCTTGCAAGGGCTCTCGCACCCGGAATACATGGCGCCAAATGGAGACACTGATGTGCTTTGCATTTGCAGGTCGTTCTCTTGAGCCAACCAAAATCTCAAACGTTACGATGGCGCGCTGATGTGTGGGGTTGGCGTAAACTTACAGCTTAACCTTTATTGGGCAATGTATGACGCGAAGATGGGCTATGAGTGACCTCGTTCGTCCACTATCTCCAAACCATATCATTGTATCATTACTCATCATATTTCCTCCGGCTTGAGGGCCCACGGCAGGTTCTTGCCCATACACTCTTTCGAGATATATGAAACCATCCGGTTAACACCTATTCACTTGAGAGATAGAACTTGAAATCAAGGTACGACTAAACCTCTTTCACAAGCACTGTTTCCATGACGATAGCTTTTGGACGGCCTCATCTTCTAACGCTCTCTGGCATACTCCACCACATTCATTTAACGATGAAATTCTCCATATTCGCAACGTCCATCATCTGCGGCACTGTCGTGCATGCAGCACCAGCTTCAAACCCGCAAGCGGAAGTCATGGAGGTGATCGAAGTCGTCGAAGTAGTACAGCCAGCAGCTGTCGTCTATACGACAGTAGAAACTTTCACGTTTGTGGTCGGAGCGAGTGCTGCTTCGCTGACCGACAGCCCCGGCTCTTCGAATTCTGACAGCTCTAACCCTGGCAATGACTTCGGAGATAGAGGAACTCAATCAGAGGAGACTGCTGCTGAGATCTATTTCGAGAGCGGCCGTACTTCCCAGAACCCCATCAATCTATATGGCCAGACACCCAGCAACCCGAACCAGGTCGCTGGCTCTGATGGAAACACGGGAGCCCAGCGAGACGCAGGCTCAGACCCGTTTGGCATCTCTGTCTACAACTATGAGGGTAACGACTTTGACCAGCAGTCAAGCTCCATCACCACATTTTTCCGCCTTGTGGCTAACGCTACGGGAGACGACTTCCTTAATATCAATGGGTTCTATGTTAACACTTACCACGTTAGTGCTGGAAGCTCATTGGCTCAGTTGACTAGCCCAAGCGCAGGAAACAATAGCAGCAATGCTAGAGTTGGCAATGGAAGTGGGCGCGCAGGAAATGGCCGCGTATTCTACACCGACGGCACCGACGAGGAGGTGAATAACCAGCTTGGTACGGTCGTCACCAGTGGTGGAACTCATGTACGTCCGAAGTCCTAGCAATCCCCCTTGCTCACGCAATACCAACGGTTGCGGATACTGACTGGGCTTAGCCACTCCAGGAGTCAATCGTTCTAACCGATAGACTCGCTAGCACCAAAGTTGCATATTCGCGCCTAGGCAACATATATATCAATGCGGGCGACGGTACGAAGGGTGTTCAGGTTGTGCAGAACTCTGAAGGCTCGTATATCCTTACTGGTGCTGGGGATTCTAGCTACTTCGCCTGCTACAACGAGAACGTGCCGTATGATTCGGCGGTGACGCTGCTGCATCTTCAAGATCACGAGGATGTTCCGGAGGATTGTGAATCGATTGTGCTCATTCCCGAGTGCAGCGAGGATGATGGAAATCCCTTTACGATTGGTGAGGCAAATGTTAGCCAGCAGAACCAGGTTGGATGCTATTTTGCCGTGTCTGCGGGCTTGTTGGCCTTGTAAACTCAGCAGGAGGCTTTCCAAAGAACGAAGAACATAAGAGGAGAGTGACAAGAAATTGCATACGTTGTTTCCCTGGGTTGGGGGAACGGTTGCCGGTCAAAGCACCACTAAACGCCCATTTAATAAAAAAAAATTCTTTCCTGATGATAGAATAGAGAAGATAAAATAGAGAAGAAATAGAATACA
>RCNJ01000057.1_pt1 | contig 100099 bp, 88 predicted proteins | sample 2041171 | NCBI WGS metagenome assembly RCNJ01 (sample SAMN09708213, study PRJNA481090) | feces metagenome | biome: feces | host: Pygoscelis adeliae | place: Antarctica: Rookery Lake | collected 2010-03-01 | reverse complement strand
GTATGGATCTGGCCGTTGACGATTGTGAAGTTTTGAGTGGTTGCCGAGACCACAGAAGCTGCGGTCGCAAATGCGGCGAGAGTGGTGGAGGTTGGAAGCATGATTGTGTCGGTGGGGGATTAAAGTCCGTAAAGATTTACCATATAAACTGCTTAATCGAGATACTTAAAACAGATGGAACTCGAAGCAGAATGGTGCGCTGTAATATCTCGAGCAGGAGGATCGACAAAAGTGAAAGCAGAAACAAACTTTTACCTTGGAGGATAATTTGGAAGCCTCCTTTACTTAGTGCTGATGACTTACCAAAGCTTGGCATGCATTCCAATCAGTTATGCTCATTCTAGACTTCGTAAATCGCCTTTGCTTTTCCCGTTTAGGAATTTTCGGGTGTGCCGAGAGATGTCAGGAGGGAAGGATTGGTGGGCTTTGACCAAAACGAGATGAGTGTCAGGGGTAAGTCACTAATTTTGGATTTGGGTTTGAGAACCAAAGCGACCGTCAAATCGGTTAGCATCTGATCACAACTCAAAGCCGTCGTCGGCAAAAGAAAATTGTCTAAGCGCGAGTGGTAAATTATCCCATGTGACATGACGGAGGGACAACTCACGCGCTTTAACTTAAGACTTCTCAGCGTTAATGGCCCTGTTTGCCCCCATTCGGAGTTGAACCGAAGACCTCGTCATTACTAGTGACGCGCTCTACCACTGAGCTATAGGGGCTTTGATGTTTATAGACTCAATCATAATTTATATAATGAAAATATTTAAACCAGGTTGTCGTTCTTTCAGAAAAAAATTGGTTGTTGAGGAAGGGCAGATATGCCCTTGAATAATAGTCCGAAAGTTCAAAACCGATTAGCACAACCTTGATTATTTATCATAAAGTTTATCAAAATCCAAGTTGCCTTTCAGATTTTGGATCTCTATGGACACAGGTTAGCACGGCTGCACGAGATTGATTATTTTATTTGAAGGTTTCGACCGTTTACTATCAGTAACTAGAACAAAAACAGCAAAAAAATAGAAAGTTTCTCGCCAACCAGTTGGGTATTTTAGGAATCCATCCATCCACTCTATGATTCAGAAGATCTATATTTCATTCTCCTGTCTTGCATCACAACTTCACAATTCCTCTCGCCCTCTCCCTTTCCTCACTTGTCAACACCCAGTTAAACCCCTCCTCTCCACCCTCCCTAACCTCCTCCCACTCCTCCTCATCTATATTAGCCAGCATACACATCTGACCCACCCTCGCGAATCCCTCTCGAAGCCCGTATGCCTTGCCTTTACAGACACAACCCACAATTGCCCCAATATCTCTCTCCAGCCGCAAGCCTCCAAGTCCGTTAACCTTGCCGCTGTACCCCAATACTCTCTTCTCCACCATCTTCCCCAAATACTCCACCGTGCTTGCGAGGAGAGAGCTGTAGGCAGACTCCGTCATAATCCGTTGCAAAGGCTCCATCAACGCCTTCCAAGCCCCTTCAAAGCGGTTAGGTACCACATTCTTGAACGCCTCATCTTCCACATCTAGGTCGTTCAACGAGGCCAAGTCACTAAGCTCGCCCTCGGATAATGAGTAATCGATATCCCTCCACGTATCTGACAGCACGGGGCGTAAACGCGGCTTGACGACATTGTTGAATAGAACGGTAAGCGCTTCGTTCCGTAATTCGTTGGTCTTGGCGAAGAATGTTGTTTTTAGTGAGCTGAGCGTGTTTTCGACGAAGACGGCGTCGTGGGCGAAGGGGAAGAGGGCGTTTAGTTTGCTATGTGTCTCTGGGGCAGCATTTGGCGCACCGTTTATTGGCCCCGAGGCCTCGGTTTGCTGTGCGATTATGCGGGCGATGTAGTCGTTGCTTACATCCAGCGAGCTGATGAGGATAATAAAAGAGATGATCTTGTCTTCAGGTGGTAGTCCACCCTGAACTGCGGATTTTGGGTAGCACTCATCTCTCATCTTGCGCTGGATCATGCCAACGAAGTCGCTGCCGAGGACGCGGCCGACTGTTGGGACGACGCTGGCGATGACGTCGCGCTGGGATGTGGAGATGGAGCGCTCGAGGACGGTTTTGACGATGTACATTATGTCGTCGACGGGTGAGATGACATATGGCGGATCACCTGGTAGAGGTTTCTTTGGGTTCAAGGAGAGGCCAGCTGGCTCTTCTTCGAGTTGGAAGGCTTTCTCGACTGAGCGGCGGAAGAAGAAGGTGGTGAAGATGTTGAAAGGTTGGAGGAGGCGGGCAGCGATCTTGTCGTGCAGGCCGGACTTGACAAGGAATGCTGGGAGCTGAAGCGGTGCGTCTGCTGGCTCAGCTGGGTCCTTGCATTTTCCCGCCAGGAAGCGGCAGTATAACGACCATCTGCCTAACATCATGGCTGTTTCGTTCAATATGCCGTCAATCTCCCTCATATCCACTCCCTCGTCCTCGCTCATCCGAGGAGCATTTGCTGGGCTGTTCGTTCTGTTGATATCCCTGTTCATATGTTGTGGCATAAAGCTCTGCACCAAGAAGCTGAAAGGACATGCTTTCACATCAACCAATCTTCTTTCCACCGCCCTCTCCTCACCCCAAGTGTCCAGCACTATCCCTCCCTGCACATCAGCCTCCATCTGCAATCGCTCCACAACCCTAACCATCTTCCCTTCCCCATAATGCCGTCCCACCAGGCCCCCATGCCCCTCCACAATCGAAGCAATATGCTCAAACAGCTTCGTAAGCACATTCGCATACGCAAAAGCATCTCTCTCCTGATCACCCCTCCTATCAATCTGCTGCCCCGTCGCATCCTTCAAACTCTGCCTCGCCCTCTCGCTCACACCCGTACAGACATATCTGCCATAGACATCCAGCCCCCTCTCACCCCTTCCAATCAGCGGGAAAAGCTTAAAGAACCTCGTCACCCTCCCCCCATCACCCTCTTTAGCAGCCTTCTCAAACTCCCCCAAAAACAGCTCGCACAGCTGCTCCTTGGCCTTCTCTAGCGTAACACCCGGCGCATCAGGGTATTCGAGCGTAGGCACAGTGGCCCCTGCAAACTTCCCCGTAACAACTGTATCCGGGATCTTGCTGGCGCGATGCAGGTACCCAGCTGCAGCCTCCCAGTCCTGCGTGCTGCCCATGCTGCCTACAACACCTTGTACACATGCTTTCAGCTCGGCGACTTGCTCTACTACACCAAGCGTGGCTTCAACCCTCGTCTTCTCTAAATCTAACAGCTTTACCCTCCCTGACAGGTCCGAGGCCGTCCGCGCGGCGGTGTCGAGCATCCCATGGCTGATGTTCCGCGTGCTTACTACCTGACTGCCTAGATGTGCGCGGAGGAGATCTAGTCTTCCCAACTCTCGTGAGAGATCAGCTTGCGAGTCGACGAGGGTGCGAAGCTGTGAGCTGACAGCTGAATCGCGGGTATGGAGCGCTGCCAAAGAGGCGCGGATCTCTGCGATTGTGGAGGATTCGTGAACGCTGGGGAGTGGCTTGGATTTTACAAGGACAGGCTCTCGTGATGGTCTACAGCTCAGTCCATTGCTGAGGGCGTGGGCCGACATTGTGTCTGGATTGCTGTAAAAGTTCGAGATGCTGGTGGAGGGGTGGAGGTGGTCAATTGAAGTAGGCGAGGCTGAACGAGGCTGGGTAGCTCCCAAGGTATTTATCAACAAGTGCCACCCAAGGTTCCCAGCTGATTTGGGTCAGGGGTGGCGTTTTAGCTCACAACCTCTTGGATCGGTTGATCGAGCAACCCTTCAAGTTTCAGCTTCATGAGAAGCACTGTCTGGGCAATGTGATCCCATCAAGCTTGTGCATTTCAAGAGAGGTTCGAAACCTATATACTGGACAAGACGCCAAAAGGGCGTCGGAATAGGCTGTCAAAAGCACTGGCAGATAGATGCAGCGTCAGAACGCATCTTGACGTCGAGGGCGATGACGAGGATATCTCGCGACCTAGCTGACATTCTGACAGCAATTCTCCTAACTTCCTCGCACTCTCAAATGATGAACCTCAATCATGTCCCTCCGAAGGACCCGAAAATAGGTCAACCCACCCCAATCACCCCAATCCCAATCCCAAAAACTCAAGGCATGTTAACCAGTTTCCCACGAGAGCTCTGGATATGTGGAAGGCTGCTGGGACGACGAAGTCCAGAGCTAAGTAGGTGGATGGGTTGTAAGACCCGAAGAAGAGGGCGATGGAAGGGAAGGGCGCTGACATCTGGTCGATTGGGACAGTGGTGGGTGGCATGGTTGACGTAGTGCTGCAAAGGAGAGAGTTGTGGCTGAACATATATGGAGCGTACAGATACTAATGGGAGAAACAAAGCCATACTGTAGCGCGGCGATTGCAGCTGTTTATAGAGGTGGACGAGACACGGTGTCATGTCTCTGTGAGATTCGTCGACTTCTTTGATTAACCATAGCAATGGGACACTTCCAGTGATAAATCGAAATGATGATAAGTTCGCAGGTCTTCTGTCTCGCGCATGTATCACCAAGTGAGGGAAACGGTTTTGTAAGACAGTGTTCTAAGCTGTTTCATAACCATCGTGGAAAACATTCGCTATCCATATCTCATCTCAAAACATGCAAACAAGGCGCGTGCTACCACTCCACCAACGCCATAAGCAATCCACCCATATCATGACCTCTCATACCTCACATCCAATCATTCAAACAGCTCCGGTGACTCTTCTGATCGCCTTTCTTGCGCCCTCGCCGACCACCATAACGCTACCCTCCTGCTCAAGACTCCTCACCGCATCCTCAAACTCCCTTCCCTCAACAGCCACACTACTCTGTTCATTCATCCTCCTAACCACTTCGATATACCTAGCAGCCTGTCCCTGCCTCGTCATATCATCAAGCAACTTCAAAATCTCCCTCTTCATGTCCTCTCTCCTCCTCCTCTCAGAGGCCGACGTTCCCTCGGTAAGCAACGACATGTCGATAAGACCCGTTCTCGCATCCGTAGCCGCCTGCTTAAGCGCACTCTTAATCAACCTCACCGCTTCCACAACATCATCCCTCGTCACAATCTCAGACAGCCTCATCTTGGCATGAGCCTCAGAGAGACGAATCATGGACTCAAGTTGACGCGTAGTAGCAGTAATCCTCCTCTCCGCAGCCCTAACATCCTCCCCCAGCTTCCTCATCTCAACATAAGCATTCGCCAGCTCCTTTGCCGCCTCATCACTGATTCTTGGCTGGCACTTGGCGCGGGCGTAGCTGATGTAGGAGGTCAGGAACTCGATGGGTAGGATCTCGGAGTTACTCGCTGACTGTGGTTTATCCTCAAGGTACATAGAGAGGAGGTGGCGGGCGAGGCGGCGGTCGTTTGTCTCATCCACTCTATCCAAGATCAGATAGACTAAATCAAATCTCGACAACAGAGTAGGTGGCAAATCGATGTTCTGCGGGACTGGGAGGTTCGGATTGTATTTCGAACCAACAGGGTTCGCAGACGCCAGGATGGAGGTCCTGGCGTTCAAAGTGGTAATAATACCCGCCTTCGCAATCGAAACAGTCTGCTGCTCCATCACTTCGTGGAGCACGGACCGGGTCGCGTCGGACATCTTGTCGAATTCGTCGATGCAGCATACGCCTCCGTCTGAGAGGACGAGGGCTCCAGATTCAAGAACAAGTTGCTTCGTCTCCTGATCCCTCGTGACATAGGCAGTGAGACCTACAGCCGAGGACCCCTTGCCGGAGGTGTAGACACCGCGCGGCGCAATCTGGTGGACGTACTTCAGCAGCTGGGACTTCGAGGTCGATGGGTCACCGCAGAGGAGGATGTTAATATCTCCCCTGTATCTTGGCGAGCCTCCCTTCTCGAAAGACTTGTTTGTTCCTCCGAAGAGCTGGAGCAGGATACCCTTCTTAACATCATCCATCTCAAAGATCGAAGGCGCTAGGGAGCGGGAAAGGAGATCGTAGATATCAGGTCTCGCAGCCGTCTCTTTGATCTTCTCAACCTCTTCTTCAGTAATCTTTCTCGTATCCTCAAGGTCCTGGCTTGGTCCGTCTATAGACTCATCTTCGACGGTGGAAGCGTCGATACCCATACGCTTCTTGTCCACCTTCTGAATATGCACAACGTCGACATAAGTCTTATACACATTCTTGAGCGACCTCTGCTTAGGATTAACACGCACAGGCGAGCAGCGGAAGATACCTGTAATCTCCACCCTATCACCAGCCTTGCACAGATCGACAAGTTCATCATAAGCACACAAGCTCACCGAATGCGGCGTCTGGCCCGCTGGCACAGAATCCGGCGTCTCCTGCAACTTAATAACCTGCTTATCCGCAAAACCCGACCTGTTATGCACAATCTGCATCGAGTTCGCAGACTTGCAAGCCTCGCGGGGACACTTTGTCGGCTCAGCAATCTTGCCGCGGTCAATATCGACCTTCACGGTGTGATTGCAGACTTGGCAGCGGAAGAAGGCGTCCTTCATATCTGGGATGATTGGCGTGGTACGGATAACAAGTCCCTTGATGGAGATCATCTTGTCCATGTCTGCCGGATCTAAATCGCGCAGGTTGATAGTGCGGTCGATACTAAACGGACGGACCTTGTAGACGCGGGAGCCGACGTCCATGACGAGGTCTTCGACTGGACGGTTTGGGGCGGGCGTCTCGGACCATCCTCTTTCGGACTCTGGGACTGGGAGACTGGATGATGGCAAGTGTTGTACTTGGGAACCGGCGGTGCGCTGCGATTGCGACTCGTTCATTTGTTTCTCCGCGAGCTCGACCATGACGTCCTTCACGGATTGATCCATGATTGGGATGATTTCTTGTGGGTAGGCTTGGACTTGGGCCCAGAGCTTCTTCGTTGCGGGGTATGACTTGAGGTTGCGAATATCCAAGTTCATGCCTGTTGTGCCGAGGACTAGCATCTGATGCATGATGTCCATGTACTCGTGCTGGTTTGCGGTCTCGTCCTCTGCGATATTCTCCTCGCTCATACCATCATACTCCAAGCGATACTTCCTTGTGAAATTCTTCAGGAAGCCCTTGAACGCCGACATAGTATCGAGAATAGAAACCGTCGTACCCCAGATGACTCTGGTAGAAGCGCCACCAAGGGCATCTGCGTCGGAGGTAGTTGGGTCATTGTTAGAGAACGTTGGTGCATCTGAGCCATCTGGAATATCGCGCATAACATCGCCACTATCGTCCACGAATATTCTCCTTCTGAAAGCTGGTGTGTTTGGGTTGCGGTCGGAGTGGATATCGCCACGTCTTGAGATGTTGAGGCCGGAGCTGCTTGGTGGCATGGAGCGGTCTGAGCGGATGAACAGTCCACTACTCTCGGAGCCGGCGACGGATTGTTGGCGCGCATTTTGTGCTGGAGTAGCCGCTGGGGTGGAAGAGGCATAGCGGAGAGGCGAAGATTCTATTTATGTTAGATATAGACGTTTCCGTTATGCAATTGTACCTACCACCCATCATGTGTCCCAAGCCACTTGGACGAGGTGTGCGATCATCATCAGTCATGGCAACATCGTTCATAGGGGTGGCAGCACTTCTCGCACTTGGTGCAGGTGAAGACTGATATGCGATAGGCGATGAAGACTTTGGTACGCCGTGACGGCCCGAGCGTGGGGTCTGCGACGACGAAGCAGCTTCACTCATCAATTGCGCCACGGAAGGGTCTGGCGGACTGCTTGGGAGAGCCTGCGAACTCCTCGTCCCTCTCCTTGGCGTAGCAGACTGTGACTTTTGCGTTCTTCTCTTAGCCGACGAAGACATTTTGATATATCGTTATGTCGTCGTCGTTGTTTTTGGGTATATGGTTGTGTTGTTATGGTTGACGGATATGTAAATAGATACTAGGAGGTGGGGAATTCGAGGGATTGGGCAGAGGACAGCAACTGAGTCGCGTCGCGAAAAAGGGCGCCAAGGGATGTAAACGCGAACGCGCGTAAAGTGCTTGCAGTAGTGCTGCCGAGCCCAACTGACAACGCCATGCCCGAAAGGTGCTAGCGTAAATCCCCAAGGCGGGAGCCAGATTACAGCAACAGGAGTGGCCCAGAGGAGCTACCTTGACAGTTTGAGCCGCGAATATACCACAAGACAACCACAATTAAGTGATTCTACTAAAAGCCTTAATTGTTATAACAGCTCGCCAAGATGGCACCAAACATGTCGCTCTTCTCGGTGCAGGCCATCCTCATCCTCAGCACTGAGGACGGAAGCCGCATCTTCGCCAAATACTACAATGCCCCTCACAACACAGCTCCCCACGGACAATGTATGGCGCATAGCTTCCAATCTTCACTTTGAAGCATTTTTACTGATGGCGTTGTCATAGCGAACCCAGGCGCCAACCCATACCCAGACCTCAAAGCACAAAAGGCATTCGAGAAGGGCCTCGTCGAGAAGACAGCTAAGCAGACCGGCGACATTATCCTCTACGACAACCGCATCGTCCTGTACAAGTGCGAGTCCGACATCATGATGTATGTCGTTGGTGGCATGGAAGAGAACGAGATCATGCTTTACAATGTTGTCCTGGCTTTGAGAGACTCGTTACACCTCTTGTTCAAGTATCTTACCTTGGTGGATTGTGGACAATTGGATGTGGTTGCTAACACATTAAAGGCAATCGGTTGACAAGCGCACAATCGTCGAGAACTACGACTTGGTGTCCCTTGCCATTGACGAGATTGTCGATGATGGCATCATCCTCGAGACCGACCCATTGGTCGTCACCACCAGAGTGTCCAGGGCACCGGCACAAGATCAACCACAACTGCAGAACATCGACCTCAGTGAGGAGGGCATCAATCAGCTGGCGAACTTTGGAAAGAAGAAGCTTGGAGATTGGTTGAGGAAGATGTAAAATGGGGGATTGGGAGAAAGAAACCTTTGAGACTGGCTCGAACAAGGAAAGTGTTGTCACATTTAAGCGATCAGGGATTCTAGAAGGGCTGGATGCAGATCATATCTCATTCATAGACGAGACTCTTAAAAGGATGGCGTTCCGGCGGTAATCATAATGATGTTCAAACTACTCACCGTCCTGAAGCTCCCGTCCAGAATTGCAGCAATGACGAGTTCGTTTTGGCCTCGCTGCTAATTTCAGTCACATTTGGCCGGCTTGACTGCGTAACAGCCTCTTCGCGACATTATCGGGGTTCACATGCCCATTGCGTTACCTTTAAGTGAAGCGTGAAAGCAAGCAACCCATGCTGCGCTGCTTACAATCCGCAGATATTATAACTGGTTAGCCATCAATGAGACTGGTCAGTTTGCGGACTCGACGCGTTCGATATTTTATTTGGCTACCACTTGCCTCTTGACCGCCACATACGACTGCAACTTTGGGCACTTAACATCAAATCTGCCGGGGACGAGGAAGATAAGCACATCAATGCCGTTGAGCTGTCAAAGACGACCGCCATATACCCATGTGGTGCCGTCGACCACGAAAAGCCAGCAAGTTTACGATATCTTTATCATCGTCTCTTCATTATTGATTCACCAGCTATCTACGCATCCATTCCTCACCTCGCCCATCTGTTCTTATCATGCTCAGTTATGCGCATGTCCACACCCCTTAACCAAACTCCTCTTCCTCAACGCCCCCTTGATATCCTTCACCTGCACAAAATCCGTCCCGTTGGCAATGAGTCTCTCCGTCGCCGCGTCAAGGTCCAATCCAAGCCTCGACTCGATGTACTTAGGCATGTCGGTGTTGTCGTGGTTGCCCCCGAACTCTGCCTTCATAGTCTTATACCCATCCCCCTTCGCATACCCTACCAACGCAACATCGCTCGCAGAATGTCCAGGCGTCGACCAGTTAATGCCCGCGCGCAGAGAGAAAATTTGCCCCAGCGCATTTGGCCAGGTCGAGGAACCTTGCAGGTCGATCAAAACCTCAATCTCAGCCTGCGTTATATTGAAGTCTTCGGTGATGCCATACGCAGGGAAGGTTTCAGCCAAGAGAAACTCTGTAAGGTTTCCTGTCGCATTCGTAAAAGCCGCCGCAAGTGGCTCAGTAGTGCTATTAGCACTTTTCAACAACAACGGATTATAAACAGACTCATAATCCATCAACGTCAAACCACCCGTCTCATGATCAGCGGCAGACAGGAACTCGGTGTCCCCATGCTCATCGATCCAGGTACGAATATAATCCAACACCTGATTATACATCAGGGTATCGTGTAAGTGACCAACGGGATCGTTGGAGTGACCGGCGTGGTCGATTCTCGAGGCTTCGATCATGATGAAGAATCCTTTCTTTCTGTTTTTCGTCGCCTCGTGCAGCGACGTAATAGCAGTCTGCGCCATCTCGAGTAGTGACGGCTGTTTAGAAGGGTCGCGGTCGATGTCGTAGTTCATGTGGCTCTTGGCAAATAAGCCTAGATATGGAAGTTTGGCCTCTGTGCCGTTGGAGAGCGCGTCGAAGCCGGAGCGGGAGGTGAAGACGTTGAAGCCCTTGCCCTCAGCGTATCCGAGGAGGTCGACAGAATCATCTCTGCAACTCCCCTCCGTAGAATTCGGTTGGTAAAAGCAGAGACCGCCGCCCATAAGTACGTCGACTACTGAGCCCAAGGGGTGCGAATACCCAATCTGGTGGTCAGCAATCTTAGCCTCGAAGTCCCGATCCAGGACGTGTGCGGCGTAGGCGCCGGGGGTGGCGTGGGTGATGCGGGAGGTTGCCACAAGTCCAGTCTTGAGGCCTGCCAGGTGCGCTGCCTCAAGAATACTTGCAACAGGCTGTTCGTCCGGCTTCACTCCAATCGCTATCTTCAATCAGTAGGTGCTTGGGTAGGATGAGGGAGATGGGGACGCACCGCCGTTGTAGGATTTGAAGCCTGATGAGAATGCCGTAGCAGCAGCAGCGGAATCGGTGACGAGGTCATCGCTTGCTTGGGTGCGCACACTGCCTATCACTAACTTATCATGAGGAAGATGTGCAGATATTGGTTCGGAGATGTTGCCGCCATTTTGGGCGAGGGAGGCGTAGTCGCGGGCGAGGACTTGGGAGGCGTGGCCGAAGCCGTCCGGGACGACGTAGATGAAGTTCTTGATGGCGTTGGAGCAGCCGGAGGAGTATGAATGAGTGTCGTCGTGGGAGGTTGTATGCGTCAACGCAGAGACTGCGAGTAGAGGTGCTGCCAGAAGGGATGAGGTGCGGAAATGCATGTTGAGGTTTGAGATGGTAGAGGGGATGGATGAGATGTCTTCTTACTCCTCCAGAGGGCGAGATGTCACGTATATAAGAGATACAGACACGCAGAGGTTGAGCCGCATACACAGGAGAACGTGCTAACATCCGTCCTTCTCTTTCTGACCTCACCCGAAGCTATCCCGCACCCTGCCACGGATTTCCCACATACGACCAACGAAGCTCTAGCTCAAGCGTCCCGTGCACAACCAGCCATCGGCATTGAAAAGCCCACGATGCATAACAATATAGCTTCAACCTTGGATTCATGCAGTGGTCGCCCACTTAACCTTTGCCAGGCAGCCGAGAATCTATCTGGTGGCCGCCTAGGCAACACTTAATGGTTGTTTATTCCGTTGCCAGGATGCTGCGCCATCGTCGAGATCCTGGTATGGATACCCCGCATGGTGGTGTGGGGAACGAGTAGTTCCTGGATTCTCCAGTAGAGATGAGATAGAGCCGAGACACAGGAACAGGAACGAGTATGAATTGAGGTCAGCGATTGGTGATATGGACGAAGAATGAAATGCCGGAAAAGAGCTAGTCGCCGAGACTAGAATACTACGAAGGAGATTTAAGGAAGCTCTTTTTACCAATCGGTTTACCCACGTTGCCAGATACGACGAGCGCAGAGCATCCGAACGGCGTCATAAAGATCGACGACAGATTGAGCTAGATTGAAAGTTGTTGCTTTGGTTCGAAGCCCGCCGTTGGAAGAACGATTGACAGCGCACGTCTGATGCACGTTGTCGGCCGCGGAGAGTGATCTTCTAGATCGAGACAAGAGGCTTGGCATCAACCTCGTCGAATATGTGCCGAAGGTTGCTTAATCGGTTAACTTGTTTGCCTATCTCGAATCCATAGTTCTCTATCTTGTTCTATATTTCTATGTAGCAGCACACCGCTGGCAATTGGAGGCGTGTCCTCGTAGTCGTTGCTGGTGGTAATGGCGGTCTGTAGCCAATGAGCAGCTCTCAAGCGGCTCGTGGTATATAGCGCGAACCATCATCGCGGAATACATCTAAGTCGCTGACATCGCATAATGTTCCTGGAGTCCGTTGTGTAGAAATAGCACCCTTCTACTGCTCACTTCTTTCCGCCAGCTTTGGCGGCTTGTACAGCTGCCTTTGCCTCGTTCCGCCTCTGTTCCTCCAAACGATCTTGCGCTGTTTGCGCTCTAACAGCCTCTCCTCCTCGCCACAGCTTCTATATTGCGACGGTCATGGTCAGCATAATAGGTCGGGCCCAGCTTATCTGTCGCGGCCTTCCGGAGACGATTCATAACAGCTGCGCCAATACCGCCATCATCTGTAATGCCCTCTACGTAGATGATGTCGACCTCGCGCTTGTCCATTTCTCTGAGTGCCGCAAAGAGCCATGTTGCAACACCTTTGGCGTCTGGTCCGATCATTACGTCGTAGACCTTGGTCATCTCATCGCATTCATGAGTTCCGAACTCTAACTGCTTCTCTAGCTGTTTCTGCTCTTCGTCAAGCGCGTTGTGAAACGAGTTTCCAAAAATAGCATTGCGGTCGTCGTAAATAGTCATCTTCTCTATTTTCAGGCTCTGCGATCCTTCAACGGTGAATTGAGATACTGGACCGTACACAGGCCTACAAGACCACCACTCACCCGTGTTGCTAGCCTCAGTTTCGCCGTCGGTCTGAATCCATCCAAGGAATTTCTCCCATTGTTGTGTGCGAATGATTCCCACTTTCTTCGGAAATAGAGATTGCTGGCCCCTCAGGTCACCCCATTGCATCATATCATCGTATCCAGTTGCTTCCATCAGTTGCCATAATTCACTGCCCGAGATGTGTTGTACCGACTCAATCTCGTTGCCGTAGTCATCCTTGTCTGGTCCAAAATAGTATCCCTTGGGCGTGAACCCACCCTCGCAAAGCACAACCTTCGCCTTCGGACTATAATGCTTATACTTCATCCCCGGCGCCCTCGGCGCCGCCTCACCAAGCTCACTCTCATCCTTATACCCTTTGATCGTCTCCTCCCAGCCCTCACACTTCCGTATCTCATCAATGCTCACTCCTCCCGGCCTCAAGACCAAAGGCGGATCCTGCAATCCCGCCACGACCGTGCTCTCCACTCCCACATCACAGCTTCCTCCATCCACGATGTACCTGATCTTCCCCTGCAAATCGTGACAAACATGCGCCGCCGTCGTCGGACTCGGCTTCGTACTGCTATTTGCACTCGGCGCCGCAATCGGCTTATTTGCAAGCTTAATCAGGCTCCTCGCCAACTCCGACTTAGGCATGCGCACGCCAACGGTATCCAGTCCTGCTGTAACCTCCTCGGCCAAGTATCCAGGCGGTTTAGGGATAAGCAGCGTCAGCGGCCCAGGCCAGAACTTCTCCATCAGTACTTCGTACCGCTTCATGTATGCGCTATTTCTTTCCTCCTCGCTGAGGCCGGCCGTCATGTCGTCGAGCATGTTGCGGTCGGAGATGTGTACGATGAGTGGGTTATCGCTGGGCCTTCCCTTCGCGGTGTAAATGCCCTTCACTGCCTTGCTGCTCGTCGCATCGGCCCCCAATCCATAGACTGTTTCGGTTGGAAAGGCGACTGGGTGGTCGCCTTCGCGGAGTGCTGCTGCTGCGGTCTCGAGGGCCGCCATGGCCAAATTGTCGTCGCAGGAGGCTTTCCATTCTTTGTGTGCGACGGCTCCGGAGTGCTCAACCCATTCTCCGAGCTTGACGTTTGGGCCGACCTCGACGATCTCGGTTTCGAGGCTTTCTTGAGTGGTCTTCTTTGCTGATGGCATCTCGGCGTCATTTGGCGCTGCTCGTTTCTCGGGCATGGTGCCGGCGTGTCTGAATGCGCCGGATCGGTTTGGTGTCGTAAATGGGCTTCTATTGAGCCAATCGGAAGGCGATATTGAAACGATAAGTCGGTAAGCTTGGGGCGCAGGTTTAGGCCTTGTTGAAGCTCGCAGTATGTATTTCGCGCCGAAAATTATGCTCTTGCTGGACATTCACGATGACTCTTCACCTTGGTGCTAGGCTGAGATAAGAACTACCGGAGAGTGACAGGTAGGTGTTTGCTGGCATACTTCTGTACAAAGGTTCATCAAGAAGAAGAATACAGTATTCTATATGAGTATCATTGAATCACAAAAGCTTAAAAGTGAAGCCTGACACCTTGTTGACCTGGAAATAAACTCGATCATCGCCGAGGCTGAAGAAATCTTTATCGCGAGCCTTGCCAAGATTTAAGCTCGAGACTGCTCATTAGCTGCCACCCACCAATCTCGTGACAGACTAACCGATTACTTGTACTCCTCACATTCATGGTATGGGTATCACTTCCTAGCGCCTATCCTAATGCTTACACCCCCCCTCCTCATCCTCCTCACCAACCGGTTCCTCCGCCTCCACCTCCTCCTCTTTCGTACCCTTCTTCCCCTTCCCACTAGCCTTCTTAAACATATCCGCAATACTCTTCTGCTTCTTCTTCTCCACCTGCTTCTCAAACTTCGCCCTCTCCTCCTTCCCCTCATCCTGCAACCTCTCTTCCACCTCCCTCCACTTCTCGTCCTCATAATTAGCACCAATCAGACTCTCTAACAACTTAATCTCGTCCGCCCACACGCTCTTATCTTCTACAGACTTGCCATCGGATCCTTTGCGGTCTATAGGCGTCTCCAGCACCATTGGCAGGTTCTCGAAGCCTGGGTAATTTACGACGTTGCAAAATGCGCGCAGGCCGAGAAAACCTGTACCGATGTTTGCATGCAGGTCCCTGTTCGAACTCAATGGTGTCTTGGAGTCGTTCAGGTGCAATGCCCTCAGGTAGTTCGCCCCGACAATGGTGTTGAACTCCTCCATAACCTTCCCAAACGACTCAGCCGTCCTCAAGTCGTAACCTGCGGCGAAAGAGTGGCAGGTGTCCATACATACGCCGACTCTGGATTTGTCGTCAATAAGTGCTATGATGTCGCGCAGGTCTTCGAAGGTGCTGCCGATAACATTGCCGGCGCCTGCCATATTCTCGAGAACTGTTACAACTGTCGAGGTAGCCTTATGCGCCTTATTCAGTTGTGCGGCTATCCTTCCAATCGCTTCATTCCTTGGCTGTCCGCCTGTAGATCCAGGATGAAAGTTATACAGCTTAATGCCCAATGCCTCGCAGCGGTTCAGGTCATCGAGGAAGCAGTCGTATGCCTGATCCGCCTTATCCTTCTCCTTTTGTGCCATATTGACGAGATATGATCCATGGGGCAAGATGTGTGCCGCAGCATCAAACTTCTGCTCTTCGCAGTTCTTGAGGAAGCCTTCCTTCGCCTCTTGTGCCATATCCGGTGATGCCCATTTCCTCTGAGACTTTAGGAACAGCGCATAGGCATTCGCGCCAACATGCACCGCGTTCGTGATAGAATTCTGTACTCCCCCTGCCGAAGAGACATGGGCACCGATGTACATCTTCCTTTCCAAAGTGCTCATATCAGTCCTCTCTCTCAACGGCAACAGCTCAGCCTCCTTCTCCTCTTTCGTTTTACGCCTCTTAACAACCTTCTTCTCCTTAACCTCCAACCCCTCAGCCGTTTCCTCCTCTCCGTCGTCAGTCTTGGCCTTTCTCTTTGCTGCCGCGTGACTCTTTTCCACGACTTCGACTTCTTGTGGCTCAATTTCCACGGCTGACTTCTTTCCCACCCTAACCTTCACCCTTGTAGTCGTGGTTTTTGTCTCTTCGGCGGCCAGCTCATCCTTAATCTCAGCTTCATCATCCACTTCTGTCTTCTTTTTCGCAGCCACTCCACGCTCCTTGGTAGGCTTCACCTCGACATCCTGCTCTGTCGCTCCATTCGCTTTCGCCTTTCGTGGTGATGCTTTCACGTTTACATTCTCGTTCTTCTCGGTCTTTACTTTCGTAGTCGCTGTTGCACCGGCATTACGCTTCTTTGGTGTGGTGTCGGTCTGCCCGGCAATCGCATCAAGGGTAGGAGTATCGATGTCGGAGAGAGGAGATTCGTTGTCCGAGGTCTCGGTGTATTTTGGTTGCGCTGCTGCGCTGCGGGCGCTGCGACGGGACATTGTGGTTGAGTACCGTGAGGTGAATGCTTTGTGTCGGATCGATGGAAATGTGTGAGTGATAGAGAGTATAGATGGATGAATTGGGGTACAGACAAATTTGGTGATGGTGCGTAGCATGCAGCTGAAGGTATAGTGGAAGTTTGCTGTTTTGGTAAGCTCGGAGCTGATACCTCAGCCTCGAGCACTTTAAGGAGACGCGGTCTGGATATCGCGGTAAGGCGCGCGTGCGCACGGGATTCAATTTACGCCTTTGGAAAGTGACGAGGACACAGCGGACGGTCACATCTTCACAACAAAAACATGGCAAGATAGATATGGTTGACAATATAATTTCCTGTTGGTCTACACTTCTGGTTTGAGTCTACATATTGTACTTATACGAGCCAATATCTAAAAGCTTTTGCCACCTTGCAACTCAATTGAACTCTTGCCCGAGATGCAACAGGTTGCGAACCCACTAGTGCTTCTGCAGCTGCAATCCTTCCGAGATGCCGAACAAGCACAAGATAAAGCTCGCTTGTAATGTACTGCTCTAGAGTGAATGATTAGTGGCAACATGTAAATTAGAAGTTGCAAGTTTCAGCCTTATTTTTGTGTTTTTGGACCCAGATGTTTTATGCGTGTTGACCCAGCAACAAATTTTGTGCATTGTAAACATAATGGGCCATCCCAAACCACAACTGAGCCCCTCCAATCCTCCATGAACATCAACACCAACGACAACAATCACGACAAATTCACCCAACAGCCACGATGTCTGGGCCAAACGATTTGATCAATTTCGACATCATCGAGGCACAAAAAGAGAACATCCAGGCTCTACCAAGTGGACGCTCCGCCAGAACCCTCGCGAACCTCTTCTCAAACTCTCCACTTCAGCCCCTCGCAACACCCACGCCATCCGACTCCAAGAACGTCAACGATGCGCAACGCGCCCAATTCGAGCAAGAGCTCCTCCTCATAGACGAGACCGATGACCCACTGGATGTCTACGACCGCTACGTGCGCTGGACAATGGACGCCTACCCCTCCGCACAGGCAACCAAAGAATCACAACTTCTCCCCCTCCTCGAGCGCGCAACCAAGACTTTCCTTTCTTCTACACAATACAAAAACGACCCGAGATATCTCAAGCTCTGGATTTCCTATATTCGCTTCTTCTCTGATACCCAGCGCGAAACATTCGCTTTTTTGAGCAGACATGCTATTGGCCAGGAGTTGGCGCTGTTTTATGAGGAGTTTGCGGCGTGGTTGGAGGGCGCGAATAGGTGGGCGCAGGCGGATGAGATTTACAATTTTGGAATTAGTAGGGGGGCGAGACCGGTTGCTAGGTTAACGAGGAAGTACAATGAGTTCCAGCAGAGGCTGGCGGCGCAACCGCGTGAGAGAAGGGGATCGTTGAGTCCTGCGTTGCCGGTGCAGAGGGCTGCTTTGGGTGTTAAGATGAATCCTTTTGCGACAATCGCGCCAGCTGACCCGCAAGCTCCAGCGGCTATGGCAGCACCGAAACCAACGAGCGGAACGAAGAAGATGGCCATCTTCTCGGACGCAGGCGATGAGCAAGCACCAGCAGTAGCTGGCAGCGGCGTACAGGGATGGGACAGCATCGGATCAATGGCCGAGCGCAAGAAGGAGAACTACATCGAGCCGACACCATGGGCGGGCACCACATTGAAGGCAGGCGTTAAGAAGAGCAGCGCACCGAAAATGCAAATTTTCAAGGATGAGGTAAGCTCCCTTCCACCTCCTCTTCCTCACTTGTCAAATGTTGATGATCATAGGACTAATGAGTGGCTTTTATGGCGTCTTGTAATTCAGTTTATACCAATTTCACAACGGCAACATCATTTAAATGAGAATTCCATCATTGCGGAGAAAGAACAAGTGAAGCTAAATGCTAAGGGCAGACATGAGAGGATATATGTGAACTTGGAGGCCATGTACCCGACACCGCATATTGATGGTAGTGAGCTTTGCACTGAAGAGCTGATGGCCAGAGACAGAGGCTACTGGGATATCGTTTGGGAGCCGGAAGTTAACCGTGCAGCACCGAGGACTAAGAAGAACGGTGGTTTCGAGATCTTCACCGGAGAGGAACCTGCAGCTCCCGAACCACAGCCCAAGTCTAAGAAAAAGGGGGGTTTTGAGATTTTTACCGGAGAGGAACCTGCAGCTGTTGAGCCGCGACTGAAGTCCAAGAAGAAGGGCGGCTTTGCTGTCTTCTCTGGCGAAGAACAGGTCGCACCTCAGCCTGTAACATCTCTGACACGCACTTTCGAGGAGAAGCTTGTTATCCCTAGGGATGATGGTTCGATACCAATGGTGGATGAGAATGGGAACGTCGTGCAGCAGCCGAAGCAGAAACAGAGGAGGATAAAACGAGTGGAAGTCAACGAGACTCAAACTAGTAGGTTCATGTGGTACATTGGGAACATCACAAATGCTAATAATGCCGTAGTCAAAACTAACCTTTCGTCTCCTTCTAAGAAGAAGAAGGTGTTGAGGCGGAAATCTGGCGCCACAGGAGAGCAAACTATGACATTTCACACAAAAGCTGCCACTGATGATATCTATCAGCTGTTTAATCAGCCAGTGAAGAAGATCGAAGATGAGCATGAGACATCCGAGAGCGAATCTGAGGAGGAGGAAAGTGAGGAAGAGGAGACTGACGGCGACTACACAACCGATGCTGAGAGCACAGGCACCGGCCACCTCGGCAACCTGACCGACGCTGGCCTCGACAGTGATGATGACGGCGACGACACAACAGGAGCACGGAGCGAAGCACCAGACGACGAAGACGAAGACATGGATGACGCCAAAAGCGAGTTCTCAGACTTCACGCGCAAAGACCTCAACGGCTGCAACGAAGCCGCAGACAGCGACGTCGAAATTGGCGACGGAGACGTAGAAATGGGAGAAGGTGAGCCAATCAGCCAGCAACACACACCACAATCCCCAGCACATTCCCCTCAGCAATCCCTTCCACCACCTCGCACAATATTCATACCCATCCCACCTGAAGACTACGTCGCTCCCACAAATCCTTATCGCAACCCTGCACAAATATCTCAGAACCGTTTGCCCTTTATGACGCCTATTGTTGAGAGGACAGAGAGTAATTTGGGTTCGCTGACGGGTTGGGCTAACAAGGAGGATGTAGGCTCGCACAAGACGCCGAGTAAGGAGAATGGTGGGAGAAGAAGCATTTTTGGGGGAGAACCAAGATTGGATTCGAGCCCTATGCAAGCGATTGTGAACGAGGCCCGTCCGGTTGCTAAGATCCCGCCTCCTGCTCTTGGCATCAAGAAGGGTACTGTTAAACCAGCGGTAAAGAATGCGCCGTTCGCGAAAGATGTGGGGCTGAAGGGTCAGATCATCAAGGATGCACAATGCAATCCTGTAGACGACTACACTCGTGCACAAATCTTTGCTGCCATCCAGCCACCAGTTCAGACCTACGACGGCTTCTTTGATCATTCGAGAGAGACGATCGGCAAAGCCGCAGAGCTCAAGCGCTACTCCAAAGCAGTTGCAAAGCTGGCCAAGAACTCGGCAGACAAGACACTCACGAATCTCGCTCAACCTCCTGTCCTCAACTTCCCAGGCGCAGACAGGAAATACGAAGTCAAGCGTGAGCTTGGAGCCGGAGCATTCGCACCAGTCTATCTGATCGAGAATGTTGCCGAGGACGACGATGACGAAGATCACGTTCCCAAGATGGGACATGGAGCATTCGACGCAAACCACCGCCGCAAGCTCGAAGCACTCAAAATGGAAGACCCTCCTTCTCCATGGGAATTCTACATCATGCGCCAGGCCAAGAGACGTCTCGGTGTCTCGCGTGCTGCTGAGTCTATCGTAAGCGCATACGAGTTTCACCTCTACAAAGATGAGTGCTTCCTCATTGAGGAGTTCCGCGACCAAGGCACGCTCCTTGATCTGGTGAACATTGCCAGGGCGGATTCACAGCAGGCGGGTGGAGTCATGGATGAGATCCTCGCCATGTTCTTCTCCATCGAACTTCTCCGCACCATCGAGGCTTTACACAAGAACGACATCTTGCACGGAGATCTCAAGGCAGACAACATTTTAGTCCGCTTCTCCCAACTCGCTGACGACAAATCCTGGGCCTCGAGATACAGACCGGACGGCACGGCGGGATGGGCCGATAAAGGAGTGGCACTCATAGACTTCGGTCGCGGCATCGACATGAAAGCCTTCCGCTCCGACGTTGGCTTCATCGCGGACTGGAAGACAGGCCCTACTGATTGTCCGGAGATGAGAGACCTGAGGCCGTGGACTTATCAAATCGACTACTTTGGCCTGGCTGGTATTCTGCACAGCATGTTGTTTGGGAAGTACATCGAGACCGTAGCCGACAGCCGCGGTGTGCTTCCCGGTACGGGGGCGGGAGGGAAGAAATGGAAAATCAAAGAAAGCCTTAAGCGTTACTGGCAGACAGAGATATGGGGAGAGTGTTTTGATTTGTTGCTTAATCCGACGAGTCGTACTGAGATTGAGGAGGGGGGAAAGATGCCGTGTCTTAAGGGACTGAAGGCAACGAGGGAGAAGATGGAGAGGTGCGTCGAGGAGAATTGTGAGAAGGGGATGGGGTTGCAGATTATGCTTAAGAAGCTGGAGATGGCGTTGGCGGCTAGGAGGAAGTAAAGTGCTGTATTGGATGGTATGAAGGTGCGTATGGATATGAGAAACACGACGGAGTTATCAGAATATAGGTATGGTGTTAGTAGGGTGGAGTTCCAGATGGACTTACCTGCGGGTCACTAGCATGTCATTACCGCGCATCTCAGAAGAATAGATGTCATCTCATTCAGGCCCTCAATATGCCATCTACAGTAATGGTGAGTTTGCCGGTGCTAAAACAGAGATATCCACTCCACCGGAGCCGCAGTCCCGACTCACCACCACAATCCAAAAGCTCCAACTCCACCTTTGCAGACGAAATTGAATATTTAAATGCATCGACCGTGAATCGAACACCGGGCACAACGAGTTCGAGCTATTCCTGTTAAGGACTATGTAAGAGCTTAGCCGGGTGCAAAGTATTTATCGAAGTGGTAAACTATTTCAGTCTTTTCCTGGCCATATCGCAAACGAACACAAAAAAGTCTTCGCCATAAACAGGTCCCCTTTCCGTGCGGCAATTTGTCCTCAGGTATAAGTGCTGGCCGACAGATTGGTATTCGGATAGGTTTCTTTATGATTTTGTGTCAATAAAGTGGGAGGGGATTCAAGCTCTGCTAGCCAATTAGTGATGACAAAAGGGGGGTAACAACAATATTTGCTATTCTGTTTACACTGAACTAACCGATTGTCTCAAGGCTTCTGTGAGATGCTCTCCTGGTATTTTTGTCGTAGGAGGGATCTGGCTGCCAACCGTTTAGCATTCAGCAAAGCTGATTGGAAGAAAGTTTTGGCATTTCTGTCCACTTGCTCCAGTCGGCGAATCGTAAATTTACTATAAGGAATGTAAAAGGGCAGCTTTATAAAGTGAGAACTCGGATTTGCCAAGATCAATGTCCTCGCGAAGGAGCGCACCACGACTTTGAGCACGATTGTAAAGTCACCAACGTTTTGTAGTTAAGCATGTGCAAGCTAGATTTAAATCCTTCTAACCTCAAAAAGTATCTGCACCATGTTCCATTGACCACTGGAAGCTATGATATTTCTGTAACTACTGCGTAGCAGCACCGCCTTAAAATACAATCTTGTCAACCGGTCGGTCGCTCTTTCCCTTTGCAGGATTCAGCATCACTCACTCCCATATTTTACCTGTTTGTCCGTCTAAGTGCCCTCGGCACACAAGCACCCACGCCTGGGTAGCTCAATCGGTAGAGCGTGTGACTCTTAACAAAGATCAATCTCAAGGTCGCGGGTTCGAGCCCCGCCTCGGGCTCAATACCCGAGTATCTCTTGGCAGAGTACTCTCTTTTTGCATTTGTATCATTTTGTTGGCAGTAATGGACTGAAGTTGACATGGAATAGGTTATGTGGTTTTGTACCTGCCCTCATGTCTCGCCCTCATTACAGTGTATTGCCAAGCTCGGCAACTACAAGCTAGGAATATTCCTCAAGTACAAGTTTTAACTTCGAAAAGCTATATAAGAGCGCAATACCCCATGTGGCCTCTTTTTCATTTTTAATATGTTAAATAGAAAATGTTTGAAGGTCCGTATGCGCTGTTCAGTATCCATCACCCATGAAACAAATAGATTATGACACTATACCTCACGGACAAAAGTCAGCGTTTGCTGGGCAGCTTATCGCTATTACTACTGGCTGCCTACTGCCATCACGCTGACGATAGGACGCTGGGGGAACTAAAGTTTGCAATCCATCTGGGATATAGGGCATGGCAGATGGACATAAAGTGAGGTATACAATAACGATCAAATCTCATTCTTTACTTTTTGGTATCTTGTCAAATCCATCTATCCACACACCTTCACGACATCACCCCAACTGTTCTATATCCTTTGCTTACTCCTTCTTCTCCTCCTTCCTCGCCTCCACCAGCGCAGCCTGCGCATGGCTCTGGCACCAATTCGTCCAATCATGGAACAAGCACGCATTCAACCTCTTCTCCCCCATCACCCAACTAACCTGACTATCCCGATACACTCCCGCAATCTTCTTAACCAACTTCTTTTCCGCCTTATACATACTGCTCGCCACCAACAAACTGGCACTCGACGTCGCCTTCGCAAAAGCATTAGACCCCTGAACATCAGTCGACGCGAGCTCATGCAGAGCCTTCAACAGCTCCAAACGCTCAGTAAGAATTTCCCCCCCCGGATTCTCGACGGTGGCGGCCTTGTATGCTTTGCTAAAGGCGGTAAGGACACCATGAGCCTTCTCGCCAACTTGCTTCGTGCCGGTGGTCTTCATGCAGTCCAGCAGTGGGAGGATAAGCTCAAATGCTTCCGGCTTGGCGGCTTGCTTCTTGACGTAGATCTCGAGGAGATCGAGGATGCGGTTCTTGAAGTTCACGACTGTTTCACGCGCGTCCTTCTTCTCCTTTTTCTTGTTTGGTGTATTTTTGCGTTGCTTGAAGATCTCTACGAGTTTGGCGTCGAGGTCAAGCATCTCGGAGTCGGACATGTCGGCGTCGGAATCCGACTCCTCAGCTGTGCCGTCTTGGTCCAAACGGTGCGTGCCTAGAGCGGCGGCGAGTGCGGCGTCAAGAGCGGTGGCGTTTTCGTCTTCCTCTACTTCCTCCTCGTCGTCCTCCTTATCGTCGTCTGAGGACTTATCATCGTCATCTGGCGCGTTGTCAAGCTGCACCATCTCAACATCAGAGTCCAACTCATCATCAGAGTCGTGCTCATGATCATGCTCTTCCTCCTCATCGTCGTTCTGGTCAAAGAGTTCTTGTTGACCCTTCGTCGACTCCGATGCGGAAAGGACATCAGTCATAAGACTAAGACCCTCAGCTGTGATCTCACCACTGAAAGCAGTGAAGACGTGTTGGGCCACCTTTCTCAATAACAAAGATGGCTTAGAAAGGAGCGAAAGCAAGATCTCAACCAAGATCATGGAGACGTCCTGACCCTCCTCATCCTCCTTACCGCGGATAAGCTTGTCGTAGCACATCTTCAGCTCGTCAAGAACGGAAGCAGCATCCGCCTCACCATTCAGCAGCTGGAAGACGACAAGGGCGTAGAGGAGTGCCAAGGCCTCAAGAGAGACCTTCTCCTTCGGCTCAGCCTTCTTAGACTTCTTGAGCAGCTTCTCCATCGCGGCAAGCGCCTTGTCCTTAGCCTCTGCGACCTCGCCCTCCATCTCCACCGCATCAGCCTTAACAGACTGCAAAAGCTCACAGGGGTAACTGAAGCCCTTTGGATCAGAGATCAAGTGTGCGAAGGCGGAAGTAAGGCGCGTACGGAACATATTCCTGCTCTTCTCCGACAACTCCGGCTTGCACTTGAATCCCTTCTTCGAGTAACTCAGCTTAGCCAGAGTCGGCAAAGCAGTGCTCTTAATCCAGCCCGCATCTGTCTTCTCATCCGCCAAGTTGACCTTGCGGATCATTGACAAAAGGTAGTCCGCGAATCCCTGACGACGGGATTCAGCATCCTTAACCTCATCACCCTCGATCCACATAGCTGGCTTCATGATGATCTCCACCACTGTCTCCGCATCTCTGCCATTCGCCCAGCCGAGCATCTTCTCCACGGTCTTGGTCTTGGTGATCTGGTCGAAGTTGTAGAACCCGCTTCCGCTGATCAGCTTTGGCAAGATGACTGGGATGGTATGTGGGCTTGCCTCCGCGACTTGCTGGAGGGTGCGGATACTCTTCTCCGCAGCCCTGTGCAAGAATCTATCTTCCTTGCTCATATGGTTGATCAGACATCTGACGAGGTTGGCGCTGAAGATGCTGGTCATTAGCTCTGGGTAGTTGGGTGTGTCTTGCAACATCTTCTGGAAGAGCAGCAGTCCCCAGAACTTGCGCTCTCTGGATGCTGAAACGGAAAAGAGGTTCTCGTCCACAGAAACCTTCCAGAATTTCTCAAACTCCTCTGCCACATTCTCGTCGCCTGCCATAGCACCACGCACGTACTGGTCGCAGATGATGCCCCATACGAAATGGAGGTTCGGGTTCCAGTTCCCAGTTGCGCGGGCCTGGACCTCTGTCTCACCACTCGAACTCTCCTTCAATGCCTTTCCGAGGGTCTTAAGGTGCTCAAGCGGGTTTCCGCTGCTGCCCCATGGCTTGTCTGGGAACTTCATATCCGGGAACAGGCGTCTGGCGGTGATCCAAATAGCGACACCCTCCGGCGTAGCCGCAAGCTTAGCCTGCAAGATCTTCTCCAGAGTCTCCTCAGCCTGCTCCTGGTTCATCTGTGCCAATGCCTCCACAACCACATGCCCGACCTCCTCTCTCAACCAAGGCTTCTTGCCACAGAGGCGCATCAGCTCCTCAAAGGCCGCATTCCACCTCTCGCCCTTATCCTCAAACAGCACCTTGGCGCGAACGAAAGATTGCAGACCAAACAGCAAGCCCAGCGCATGATCCTTCTCCTCCTGTCCACTCAAATCTCCCTCCGGCTTCGTCTTTGACTTAAGAATATCCAACATCTTCTCAAAGCTCAACCACGGGTATCTCGTCTCACCCTCATTCTCGCCGAACAATTGGCTAAGGATCTCCGCTAACACAACACTATACCCCAACCTCGCGCCCTTCCTCCCACTCGCCAGCCCCCTAAACAGCCTCCTCTCAAGATGCCTCGTCAAGCACTCCCCACTAACCCCCTCCCCCCCAAACAACCCCTCAATAACCTTCCCAGCGGCATCAAGCCTTTCATCCACATCCTCACTCGCCAGCTTATTATACAGTCCCACCTCATGCTTAAGTTCCCTCCCCTTCGGATTATCCACAAAATGCGCTCCTATCGGATTATCAATCTCCTCCTGCCGCTCCGCCTCTGCCTTCTTCTCAGCCGCCGCCCTCTTCGATTCGGTGATGTCGTCCGTGCGTCCGCGTTTGTTGGAGATGGGGACGGTGTTGCCGTCGAGCTTTTCGACGCGCTTACGTTTGAACCCTGCCATCTTGTATTGATGTGGGTGTAATTGTGTTGCGGTGTGCAAGTTGCGAGGTTTTGGTGGTTTGGGATAACGGAGAGGCCCAATCGCGCTTATCAGAAAGTTCAGGCCTTTTTTCTGCCGGCGCGACCATCATGCGTGATGTTCTCACCGCCTGTCAAGCCGCCCATTTGTGCATTAGCGGCCCAACAAGGTCCCACTGTAACCAATTAACCACGAGTATTTTGACAAGTTCCCCACTTTAAATAGAAAAATTTACGGATCTAGGAAAGCGCAACCCAGCACAATCGTAAAATTGGCTCTCGTAGCTCAGTTGGTAGAGCGCGGCACTAGTAATGCCGAGGTCTACGGTTCAAATCCGTACGGGAGCATAACTTTTGCTTCTTACCGCGTGAAGTCTATTTATCACAGTGGTTGCATCCAAGGTAAGCGCGAACGCAAGATATTTGTCACTGGTAAGCACGCAAAGGACAGTAGAAGGAGGAGATTTAACAAGGAAATGAGTAATGAATGCTTTACTACTCTACCGGTATGCCGCGCTACAATGCAACAATGTTATGCTATACTCATATTTAAACACGGCAGCTACCTCGGACTCGACGCCTGTGGGCTATTTCCCCGGCTCCTTCCATTGCTAGCGAGCAATCCCTCATTCTCAGCTGCGCCCTTCCCCTTTGTGCCAACCCTGCGATCGGCCTCCGAGTCAGCTGCGGCTCTACTCGTTCCATCCTGCCCATCAATGCCCGTATGCGCTAAATGAGCCTGGACCTGCGCCTCGTGCCGCATCTTCCTGATCTTTACATAGTTATATCCGGCAATGGCCGCGATCGTCACGAACAATCCAGCCAAATTGATCGGCGACATGGTGTCCTCGAAAACCTGCCCCGCAGTTACGATCGTGATTACCTCCTTGAAGATGCCTGCGATGGAGAGTGTGACAACCGATGTGCGCTGCAGCAAGGCGAATTCCGACGCTGTCATACAGAAAGCAATGGCGCCGGGAGTGAGGAGGATCAGCGGGCCCAGAACCGTACCCTTCTTCTCTATGAGCTCTCCAAGACCAGCAAAAAGCGCCACAGGTCCCTCCACGGAAGTCGCGATAATGAAGAGGGAGCAGAACATGATCGGCGCGAGGAAGAAGATCGAAGAGAATGGATTCGACGTGGCTGGATTGCGGAGCAGGAGGATTTGGGTAAGTGCCCAGCGGAAGCCGGAGAAGAACGCGGCGGAGATGACGAGGATGAAGCCAAGGAGTGAGAAGGCCACTTCTCCTGATACCATCATGATGACTCCGACTGTCATAGTGGCGATGATAAGGACAAGTTTTACGGACGGGATCTCGAGGCGGAAGAGGAAGGCGAAGAGGAGGACGAAGGCTAGAGCGGAGGATTTGCACATGGCTGGTGGAGCATTAGTAACCGGGCTCAACACAGAAGGAGGAAGTAATTACTGTAAAAGGTCAATGTGATAAATTGCAGGGACATGTTTCCGAGCCCGATATCGAGCGCGGTAGCCACACCACACGGAGCCAGCCGAGTGAAGTAGAACCACTTCGTCATGAGTGGCTTGTGCTCAGCAGCATCCAAATCGAGCCGCCTCTGCTCCTCGGTTGTATAGGTGTTGCCTGGGTGGGAAATGGAGTCTGCTCGAGGACGGAATCGTGGAAAAAGCCACAGCACCAACGACGCCAGCGTGAACTGCACCAGCATGTGCATACATGTTGTGTAGAGTGGAAACCTGAAGTCTAGGTGATCCGACGAGAACATCCATTTGTTGTAGACGGAGATCGATAGTGAGAATATGTACCTAGCAACTGGTTAACTTGTGTTACGGGAGATCGATTTGGACCGGACATACCATGAAAGAATGAATATCCCGTTTATGATCATATCCTTTAAAACATTCTTATCCGCCTCCTTCTTCTCTTCGCCAGTAATGTCTGAATCCTTTACTATTCGGTTGTCCAGGCGTCTTATATCTCGTTTTCGCCGGGCACCCTTCCCTCTAGCCCCTGTCAACCCACTCTCCTCGTCGTCAATCCCATCGTCCGAGCGACCACTGTATCCCTCGTTGTCGCTGTTTGATTTGGAGTCGTCCTCTGACCATGCATCCTCCTCTAGCGACCACCTCACTTCGTCCCGCTGTCCATCCCGCGTCTTCCGCGGCTGGTTGGTACCTAATCCATCCTGCTTGGGATAACGCTGGCTTCTCCTCCTGTGCTTAGATCCCCCACTCGTGTCCATATCCGCTTCTGATTCTAAGTCCGAGCTTATCAGCGAACCCCAGCTCGAGTCCGAGTCGGATTCGTCAGTGTGCGAACGTCTCCGGTTCTCGAAGCTTGCTTCTGGGTCCTGCAGGGTAGGACGAGGGAACTGGGCGTAAGGAATAGTAGGACGCGGCGGCTTCGATCGGAGGTTATCGAGCTTGAATTGGTTGGTGTTAAGTTCCATCATCGACTTTCTCGGGACATGGAGTATATATTAGATCTCGGACAGTTGGTCATATAGGCACGACTTAAGCCATGTGGTCTCCTCCTTAGGCCTTGGCGCGATGTGACTACTCGTTATCGGCACAATCTGTCTCAGTTGGTGTTGGACCCCTGGCCTCGCAACTGGTTTGTATGTCGGTTAAATCACGTGCTGGTCGCAGTGGCTTAATACAGGTATATGGACGTTTCTTTTAAAGAGTGTACGAATGTGATGTGAGATTCCAGTGTTGTGTTGTTGTTCTCCCTGGCGCTGCCAAAGTGACAGTCGTGCGTGCCCTGAGCTTTGGTCCCTGGTCCGTCGCGATTAGGAATGCCAAGTGAAGAGTGTGGCTTGGGAGGGCCCTCGCGTCGTCATGAGATGAAGTCCAATGAAAGGCAGGAGCAGAGCCTCGATCTTGGCAAAAAAGGTCAAAGTAAGCAAAGGGTTATGTCGATCGCTCAGCCGAGAAATCCACCCCATGACCAACCAATGTAGAACGACTCCGCAAGGAAGTCGCAGTGAGATGAAGAGTGCCGCACGGCTGCAACACATTAGATGTATCGGAAGCCGCGAAAGATGCGGCGGTGTGCACTCTTTCCTTCTGCAAGAGAAGATGAGTATTCTAATATTAAATTTTTGAGATTTATACGCATCGTGCTCTTCCCTATTTGGTTTGCCGTGACGAGATACCAAAGCCTCTTGTCGATCAGGTACTATCTCTTCAGATCTCGGATTCCGCTGTCATTTGTAGCCTTGATGGCCCGCATCGTCATCGTTGCCCCTGCCACATATTATCAATCGCACCCCGACTGAACGGAGCTGCTCTCACAACATCACCTTCCTTCCATTCAACTGTCAACTCGTCTCGTTGTCTACTTATACCGTCCTGTCTTCCACGAAAAGCAGCTTCTTCTTTTCTTTCATTCCAAGTCTATTGTGCATTCGATTCGTCCGAAAGCTCCGATAGAACATTTGAACTGCGACCACTTCGAATCACTCGACAACCACTCCTACCTCGTCACACTACACGGTGTCTACATAGCGAAATCCGTCGCAATTGTTCAAGAAACATCAAAAGCGTTATTTCCACGGAATCGTCTTCACTCGCAATGGATCTTTCTGGTCTTGATGCCGGGGAGATGAGACAGGAGGGCTGTAGAGCTGAGGGACTCGGTCCTGATGCAGGTTCTGAGCGTTCGACGAGCTCTGGACCTACCATGAACAAGAGACGCCAAGATTTGGGTGAAAATCACCGTTTGTGTCCCCATTCCAGCTTCATGGTGACCTAACGTGTTATAGGATACCTCCCAATCGAAGATTATGGCTTGATCGGCAACTTGAGAACCACGGCCATGGTTGGCATCGATGGCTCTTGTGATTTCCTGTGCTGGTTAGTGTTTGTTGCAAAGAAGCATATAGGAACCTGCTAATTCGTGGTTAGGGGAGCTCATGACAGCCCATCCATCTTCGCTCGCTTGCTTGACGCCCAGCGTGGTGGCTACTTTGGTATCCACCCAAAAGCCGCCGGCAGATATACGACAAAGCAGCAGTACCTGCCATCTTCCGCTATCCTGCAGACCAAGGTGGGCAAGAGTTGGGACCCTCGGATCATCAAACGTTGCTAACTCATTACAGTTCATTGGCGAGGAAGGTGCCATGGAGCTTCTGGATTTTTTCCCAAGACCGAAGAACTCCGAAGTCCTCATCAAATGCAAGAAGACAAACACTCGAGAGCAAGTTGTGGTCCAGGACGAGCTTAAGAAGTGGTACGTCAGGCGCGTGGAGTGCATCCGCGGAAGCATCGATTTTGGTATCTTTTCCCCATCAAGCAGCTTTTTGGGTATGGCTTGGCTAAATCTTGCGCAGAGGTTGAAATCTTCCCTGCCTTCGACTACGCCCGCCAGCACCACACGGTCGAACTCCACAACCTAGAACATGGACAATCCAAGGCCGTATCGTTCCACGCGAAGGATCTCCACCTCCAGGTCGACGTTACCATCGACAAGGGAGACGATTCCACAGAGAACTGTCTAACAATTAACTTCGAGCTGGTCAAACACGAGCAGATGCTGTCCGAAGGTGTCGTCGCCCGTGTCCATCTCGAGGAAGGTCAGGCGATAAGCTTCGTTCTACGTGATGACATCCCAAACCACGTCACGCCGGACGTGACCCCCGCAGTGCTTGATGTTCAGCAAAACGATACCATGAAGTTCTGGGCAAACTGGCTGGGCAAGTCCAAATATAAGGGTCGCTGGCGCGAAGTTGTCAGTCGAAGCCTGATGATCCTAAAGCTTCTCACATACGAGCCGACCGGTGCCATCGTCGCCGCGCCAACGTTCTCTATTCCAGAAGCTATCGGAGGTGCTCGGTAGGCTTCCTTTTTCTTATCTTGCAGAGCTATATACTACTCACTCGTTGGAACTGGACATTATGTTTACCAAATGCGTATAACTAACGACGCCTAGCAACTGGGATTACCGCTTCTGCTGGGTTCGTGACTCGAGCTTCGTCATATACATCTTCCTTCGCATGGGATTCACCGAGGAAGCAGATGACTACATGAACTTTATCTCTACTCGCTTTAGATTGTCCAGAGGTCCGGATGGCGCTCTTCCAATTATGTTCACCATCCATGGCGAGACCGACATCCCAGAGGTTGAGCTCGCCCACCTCACTGGCTACCGCAACAGTGCCCCGGTCCGCATCGGCAACGGGGCCGCCTACCACCAGCAGTTTGATATATACGGTGAACTCATGGATGGTATCTACTTGTACAACAAGTATGGTAAGCCAGTAACCTGGGACCAATGGGTATCCATCCGCGAGATACTGGACTACGTCCTCACCATCTGGAAGGAACCAGGTAAGATATATCCTCTTCCTTCTTTTGCTTGCGCCAACATACTGACATTGCAAGACATGTCAATTTGGGAGGTTCGCAACAACAAGCAACATTTCATTTACTCCAAAATCATGATGTGGGTGGCCTTCGACCGTGGCCTCCGTCTTTCTGAGAAACGCAATCTTCCCTGCCCGAACAGAGTCGCTTGGCTCGCCGCACGAGACGCGATCTACGAAGAAGTCATGAATAAGGGCTACTCCCAGGAACACCAAACGTTCATCCAGAGCTACAACAGCACGGATGAGCTTGATGCCTCTATCTTAATCGCTCCCCTTGTCTTTTTCATTACTCCAAACGACCCAAGGTTCACTCGAACCCTCGACAAGATCTTGTTAAGTCCGGAGAAGGGCGGTCTTACCAGCACAAGTCTCGTGTATCGCTACAACACGGAGAAGAGTGAGGACGGCGTGGGAGGGCATGAGGGGGCGTTTTCCATGTGCACGTTCTGGGCGGTGGAGGCTATGACGCGTGCGGGAATGTATGAAAAGAGATATCTCGATAAGGCTGTTGCGTTTTTTGAGAATATCCTCCAATATTCTAATCATCTCGGGATGTTTAGCGAGGAGATCGCGAGGACCGGCGAACAGCTTGGGAACACACCCCAGGCTTTCAGCCACTTAGCCCTCATCTCCGCAGCCTTCAACATTGATCGCGCGTCCGAATTTTATCGTTGAGAAGGATTTACGTCTTTTGGCGTTGGATGGGGATTTGTGAAGGCTTTAACTGGGACTTGGGCTGAATGGGGACTAGACTTGGAAAACAAAACAATTTTTTTTTTGAAATATCATTTAGTTCCATTGTGAATCTAACTTGCTAGCTGCTTGATCTTTCGGTTCATGTTTCGACTACTCTTACATACTATCACCCTCGTGCTGCTCGTCATGACTCCTCGGCTCGACACCATGGAACGCCTCTCCAAACGCACTATCATCCACAAGATCCATGCCCTCCTCGAACCCACCGGTACCCAGGTCCTCCAAGCCCGAGAAGTCGACCGGCTCTGAGTTCATGTTAAAGTTTGGCGTGGAGGTGTTTGTCTCGTGTTGAGGAGCTGGTGATGGGACGGCTGGCGTTTGCGCCGCACCGCCGAGCCCTGGAGACTGGGTGTTCACTTGTGGCTGCGCTTGCTGTTGCATCGACTGCTGTGATTGGTCCATCTGCGTTGGCTGCTGCTGCTGCTGGTTGTTCATCTGTACCAGTTCCTGTCCCATCCGAGGTTGCTGCATCTGCGGTTGCTGCGTCTGTGGAGACGGCTGATGGCCCGGAGGCAAGATTGGAGTAATGTTTGGCTTTGGCATTTGCGCCTGCTGCTGCTGATGCTGTTGCATTGGTGCTTGACCCTGTCCTTGCATCTGAGCATGGCCCTGCACCTGTCCTTGCTGGCCGTTATACCTCTGAGCCTGGGTCTGAGGCGGTGGTGTCGGGCGAGCAGTTGGCGCTGGGACAGATGTGCGTACGCCTCCCGGTCCGTAACCTGGTGGGAGGATGGGCGCTGGCTTCGCTGCTGGGGTCTGACTCTGCTGCATACCCTGCTGAATGTTCTGTGCTTGCTGAGATGGCTCCACAGCTGGTTGGGATGCAGCGGCGCCTTCGCGTGCGACCATGACCCAGTCTCCGCTCTCAAACTTGGTGGTGGTATCCGAAGTGGTGCCGGTGCCGCCCATTTCGACATCGTTCTGTTGCTGATTCTGCTGGTGGATTTGTTGAGACATGGAAGCACCCATTGGCATTGGGCTTGCGGCATTGGATGGCGGCGCGGACATGCCGGTCATGTGTGGTGTGTATGCCTGGCCCGGTGAAGTAGCAGCGGAGTATCCGGTGTGGAACTGATCAAGCAAGCCACCGGCAGTGCCCATGTCGAGGTCGTGGTCGTTGTTCAGCAGGCCACCTTGAGCACTGGCTGGACGGCTGATACTGCCACGATTGAGTGCCGAGGTGGAGGAAGTGAGTGGTTCGAAGATTTGAGGTGGCTCAGGTGCTCTCTCCTCTAGGCCTCCGTCCTGGATACGGCGCAACTCCTTGACGGCAGCGGTGTGCAGACCAAGAGATGTCTCGAGCTTAGCGACAATATCGTCCACCTTTGCGCTGGCGGTCTTCTTGGCTGCATCCTCGGCCTGCTCCTCCTCATCGTCGTTGGAAGAGAGTTTGCCCTCCAGGCGCCAGTACTCTGCTCCAGTATCAGATGGGTCATTTACAGCATCTCTCAACGCCTTCTCGGCCTCGACTAAAGCAGCGTTCTTCAGGAGCTTAGCCATCTGGCGAGCATGGCGGCGCGCCATGTGCTCGATCTCCTTATTCTCAGTCTCGATCTTCTCGAGCGCGCGCTTCTTAAATTCCTCTGCCTTGCTCTTTTCCAGGTGGCCGATGACCTCCGTTGATGGGTCGGACGCATGTTTAGAGGAGTTGTAAGTCTCGAAGATGCCGTCGGTAACTGGCTTCAAGGATCCGCCGAGGCCGAGACCAAGGTCGACTGGGACAAGATTGCTTGTAGGGATAGGAGACAAAACCTCCTCCATCCACTCCTGGTTTTGAATGAATCTGCTCTGCGCAACCTCGCGTGGCGTCATATGGTCAAACATATCTCCTCTGGACGTATCCTCCTCATCGTCAAATACCTCAACTGGGGCTGCGGCTTGCAGTGGCTGGCTAGCATGAGTTCTTGCGCGCTTAGCAGAGGGCCCAGGAGTCATGGTCTGGGTCTGATAAGCCATGTTCACTGGAGTGCGCTGCTGTATCGGGCTGAAGTACGCTGGGCTTCTCTGTGGTCCACGGCCTGGGAACGAGATCTGTGGCCACTTACTGCGGTCGGCGAGCATGAACTCCTTGACTGTGATCTGTCCTTGGCTGTTGAGATAGGCGCGGACTTGCATCGTCTGCTGGGTGCGTGGGTCTGGTGGGACAACATTCGTTGCGATGCGGTCGTTTGGATCAGCAGTATAGTAGTGAATGAGCCAGAGATCTGGGTTAGCATGTTGCGCCGGGTTTCTGGACACAAGTCTGTAGCGTCTTCTGGCGTGTGCTGCGATCGGCTCGCCCGGGGCGTAGCCGGCGCTCTGCTGGTAGATGTGAAGCTCGCCGACACCCTCAATCTGCATAACGTGGCTGAGCTCTGGGCCGACCCAGGCGTAACCGTCGCTGGCGAACGAGGTACCGAGCTGGGCTTCTGGCTGCCAGGTTTGGATGATCATGCCATCTAGTGGGCGGTCGAGGTAGGTCCAGTAGAATGGTGCGCGCGACTGAGCAATCTTTGGTGCTTCGAGGAGCCATTCTGCGATCTTGTTGTGGTGGAGGGTTTGGAACTGGGGATAGCGGTAGGTGGAGATGCAATGCAAATGTGGCAGCTATCATTATTAGCAACGCCCTTGTTCAGAATCAAATGTGGGTGAAGCGCATTAAATATGTTAATCCTGGCATGGCCAACGCAAACCTACAAGATCGGGCGCAATGCCTTGCGCTGGGCTCTGCATTATGATAGAAGGTGTGGCGTCGTCGCTTATCTATCGGATGCTTTGAGGTCACCACGCTAAGTGATGATTGAATTGATTGAGTGGTGTTGCCTGTGTAATTCGTCTGGGCGCAACAAGCTCAACCTTGATGGGCAGCGGAAGCGCGACGTGAAGCTCACGAATTCGCGGAGGCCGCATCAAAGCACAGGCCACTTTGATCACTGTCACGTGTGGGCAACAGGAGCCTCGCCAGGAACGAGAACACCAATTCAAAGTCGCGACAATACCTCAACAACGACATCAACCAAATGAAATCACATTCGTCATTATTTCATACGACTTGCTGTTTCCTAGTAGTAGCATAAACTTCTCTCTCGTCCTACCACCAACGCATCTCCGCAGAACACGAAGAATCATCCACAGTCCATTGCAACTTCAGGCGCAAGAGGTACGTTTATCTTTGCCACAGAGTATACAGATACAGTCATTCCTCATGTCCTATCCGCCTCCACCAGGCCTTAGCTCCTACACGAAGCCTAAATCAAAGCCATCGACTCTCCCGGCCCGTCCTCCTCCATCCGCTGTTCTAGCGTACAACCCACCAGCAGCGCCAGGCTATGGCGCACCAGGCGCATACCAATCTAGCGGCTTCGCTCCACGTTCCCTTGGCGCGCCAGCAGCACCAGCAGCATATGGCGCGGCACCAGCGTATGTAGCTGCTCCAGCATATCCAGCACAACCAGCATATGGCGCCCAAGGCTATGAAGCCTACGGAGCCCAGCCAGTAGTTCCGCAGATCAGAAACCCATTCCCACTGCCAGGCCAAGCACCAGTAGCTGGCGCACCTAGATATGATAATGCCGCGGAGGATCCAGAGTTAGCCGCACAGATTGCGCATTGGCAGACTGCGTACTCGAAGGACGGTGGAACGACGAGTCAGTATGCTGGAAGACCGACTTACGCTACTAATCCGAATGCTCCTGCCACAAGCGCTAACAGTGCACCACTGGGCGGAGCATCTGAAGCGACGACACCAGTTGATGGAAAGCCAGCAGCCGGGGCCAAGAGCAAGGGAGACAAGAAGGAAGTGACTGTTATCAGATCAGGCGGTGGTACACAATGGTCAGATCCATCCTTGCTGGAATGGGATCCATCTCACTTCCGCATATTTGTTGGTAACTTGGCAGGAGAGGTTACAGACGAGAGTTTGTTGAAGGCGTTCAGCAGGTGGCCTTCAGTGCAGAAGGCCAGAGTGGTTAGAGATAAGAGGACAACAAAGAGCAAGGGCTTTGGCTTTGTCAGCTTCAGCGACGGAGATGAATTCTTTCAGGCGGCTAGAGAGATGAACGGAAAGTATATCGGCAGTCATCCGGTACTGATTAAGAGGGCAACTACGGAAATCAAGCCTGTTGTTCCGAAGGATGACCGCAGGGGCAAGCATGGAAAAGGGAGATACCAGAAGAAGGATGATGACAACAAGGGCAACGGAGCAGGTGGCCATGGAGTTAAAGATGGAGGAGTGCAGAAGGCTGGACAGAAGACGAAAAATGGCCTCAAGATCCTTGGCTAGATGTGAGTTCGGTGGTGATGGTGTTGCTCGTTTAGCGCGGAGTTTATTCGGTGAATTGCTCAGGCAGATGAAGAGCAATTAGCAAGCTGCTTAAAGCTATGGCGTACTTATATGTTGAAATAAGTCAAGCATTGAAAAGAATAAAGATCCTCCTCAAAAGCAATCAGTCAATTGCCTTAGTTTGCTTTAGTTCACGACAGTTAAGGCGAGATCGGCACGTGGTATGATGCCGTAAGCTTGGAAATAGTGGTGGGGTCTCTGATCGCTGGAATGACGGCGCGTGATTTCCTGAGTTGTGTCACCTCTCCCGCTCTCAACTCTTTTCGTTCGACTTCCATCTCAAACCACAACCTTCCTCTCATACCACTTAAAAAAAGACTGAATAGGCAGATCGAAGCAGATTGTCTATCTAATACAACATTTAACCACACATAACTCACATATATACAATACGCACTTCACAATGTCCGGACCAACGTAAGTCACCGTTCCCGTCATCTGCCCCGCTATCGGTTTCGTCATCCCAACAGCTTCTGCTTGCTGTCTCGCTGTTGCAACGTCAGAATGGCGACGGCGAGCTTCAGCGCCAGTTCAATGGCTTCGCGATCTTCGTACTTGTCATTTTTATGATCAGAAGACCAACATGTTAATTTTGGCAATTTTGCTGACTTTAGCGCACGTCTCGCCAGCATTAATGTTGGTGAGCCTGCGCGCAACCCCAGTGGAGATTTCGGCCTCATCGGTCTCGCTGTCATGGGACAGAACTTGATTTTGAACGTCGCCGACCATGGATTCAACGTTGTTGCCTTCAACCGTACCGTCAGCAAGGTTGACCGCTTCCTCGAGAACGAGGCCAAGGGTATGCTCCGAGACCGCCAAGAATACGAGCTTTAAGTTGTCAGCGAGGCAATATTTGCAATTGAGACTAATATACGTGCAGGAAAGTCCATTGAGGGTGCTCACTCCGTCGAGGAGTTCTGCGCTAAGCTCAAGACCCCACGCCGCATCATGCTCTTGGTTATGGCCGGAAAGCCAGTTGACGACTTCATTGAGACTCTCCTCCCACACTTGGAGAAGGGCGACATCATCGTTGACGGTGGTAACTCCCACTACCCAGATACCACCCGCCGCACCAAGTACTTGAAGGGGAAGGGAATCAGATTCGTCGGATCCGGTGTTTCTGGAGGCGAGGAGGGTGCCAGACACGGCCCATCCATCATGCCAGGAGGAAACGAGGAGGCATGGCCATACATCAAGAATATCTTCCAGAGCATCTCTGCCAAGTCTGACGGCGAGGCATGCTGCGAGTGGGTCGGTGATGATGGTGCCGGACACTACGTCAAGATGGTTCACAACGGTATTGAGTACGGTGACATGCAGCTGATTTGCGAGGTGAGTTTGCGCAGTCTTTCACTTCAATAAACCAGCTATGCTAACAAAGCACAGGCGTATGACATCATGAAGCGTGGTCTTGGAATGAGCGGAAAGGAGATCGGTGATGTCTTCACCAAGTGGAACAAGGGCGTCCTTGACTCCTTCTTGATCGAGATTACCCGCGACATCATGTACTTCGACGACGACGACGGAACCCCACTTGTCGAAAAAATCCTCGACTCTGCTGGCCAGAAGGGAACCGGAAAGTGGACTGCCATCAACGCGCTCGATCTCGGTATGCCAGTCACCCTGATCGCCGAGTCCGTCCTCGCCCGCTGTTTGTCCTCCGTCAAGCAGGAGCGCACCAAGGCCTCCACCCTCCTCGAGTACCGCGGCCGCGCCGAGAAGTTCACCGGCGACAAGGAGCAGTTCCTCGGGGACCTCGAGCAGGCACTTTACGCTTCCAAGATTATCTCCTACGCTCAAGGTTTCATGTTGATGCAGGAGGCTGCCAAGGAATACGGTTGGAAGCTCAACAAGCCATCCATCGCGCTCATGTGGAGAGGCGGCTGCATCATCCGCTCCGTCTTCCTCAAGGACATCACCGATGCGTACCGCTCCGACCCAGACCTTGAGAACCTGCTCTTCGCCGACTTCTTCAAGAACGCGATCCACAAGGCTCAGCCGGGATGGAGAGACGTCGTTGCTAAGGCTGCCCAGATGGGTCTCCCAACCCCATGTTTCTCCACTGCGCTCTCTTGGTTCGATGGTTACCGTACTAAGGACCTTCCAGCCAACCTTCTCCAGGCTCAGCGTGATTACTTTGGTGCTCACACCTTTAAGATCAAGCCGGAGTTTGCTTCTGAGAAGTACCCGGAGGGCGACCAGATCCACGTTAACTGGACTGGACGTGGTGGAAACGTCTCTGCTTCTAACTACCAGGCATAAATATGTTTGAGTTGAGGTGAAGGGGAAGGGTAATGGATTTTGAGGATAGTATTGGGATGATTGATGATATCATGCGTTGTCACTGCGGCGCGCCAAAACGGGTTACTGGTGGCCATCTAGCTACTACCTTGTTAATTGATTTTTAGACGACATTGTTATTGATCTTCATATCCTTGTGACTTGTTACTACGAGATTTGTTACCACTCCGTCCACGCTGCCTTGCCCGGTTGCTCCGAAATCAAGGAGGATCAAGGTTAGTGGTCCGCTTTGTTATAAACCGGTTGGTGACAACCAGCTGGCGGCCCTAATTTTGAGAAAGACGACTCGATAAAAAAAAAGGTATGAAATGGATGTGCGGTTAAGTGGTGGCAGGGTATTTCTACTAGCTTGGAGATGGAGTTTTATATTTAGTGAAGGTTTCCAGTTTGTACGACTTTCATTGTGCTACAGAGCTAACCGTAGCATCAGAGTGAGGAGAATGTCAATGTCTGAATGGGGAAAACTGAAGGACGAGGCTTGCAATTGAGGCTTGCGATAGCAACTGGTAAACACCCACATACAAGCGACGAGACTTGAGAGGTGAAAGTGTGTTGGAAAGGTGAGGTGGGTAGTGAAAAAGAGGGTAGAAGGAAGAAAAGCGAATTTGTGCAGGAAGCATCCAGATCGTGTTTCCACAAAGCACAACGGCATACATATTAAAGAAGCAAGTATTTAAAAGTTCTCATCCACTCCATATCCTACGACTCCATACAAAACATTCGCTCAATGATATCTTCATCCTCTTCTCTCCCATTCGTGTCACTCCTCTATACCCCTCCCCTAGGAGCCGACACTCACACCTCCATCTATCTGATCTACTCCTTCCCAGAGCCTAAAGCTCATCCTTAAGCATCTTGCCTTCCGGCTCAGCCTTACCTCCGCCCTATCCAGTATCCTATCCTGTCACATCTGCAGCAAAAAAATGTAGATTTATTGATGGTGGTGGCAGGGAAGAAGAAGTATCATGTCGTATGTATGGCGTCCTGAACGCCAGTATGTGGAAACGCCAGTAGTGTAGTGTGGTCTTGTGCAGTCTTGGTAACGTAAAGAAAGGTAGTGTATTGTCCTGTTGTGTCATGATGGACATGTAGTGTGCAGTATGTGGTTGTCTGCCCGAAGTGTACTGCACTCGTGTGGTGAGTGCGTGAATTGTGCAGTTAAAGGCGCGATTATGGAAGTGTGTCGTTCTGAAATGTGTAGAAGAAAAGTGTAGTGAAGTGGTGGCGACGGAATGCAAAGAAGGTTGTATATGCAAACCCGGCGCCATGCAAACAAAGCAAAAACGCAACGCGCTCAAGTGCGGCAAGAACAAAGCCCTCAAAACGCCTCGTAAATGCCGATGAAGAAACTCCATTATCCAATGCAAAGGGAAAGGAAAGTTAAAGTGGTCGTAGTCTTGACGTAGTCGAAAGAGGTGGTCAAGAGATAAGGGGGGGGGCCGAAAGCGAAGTGGCAAGTAAAGTCGGAACCAGCGAAGTGCTGTCACTTAGTAGGAAGCCATACGACGTGCAGATCCACGATCCGTAGCAGTAAGCGGACTCGAATCCAACAACATCATCGAGTCCATCCCCCTCCCACTCCGGCTCGGACCGGTCGGCGAATCTTCAACACCATGCTCGCCGAACGCAAAAGTCTGAGCACGGCTCAGCTTGCCTCTGCCCTGGCCCTTGATGCCCTTCTTCAGCTTTCCCATCTCGCGTTCACACGTGTAGGCATGGTTCTTATCATCCATTTCGACGTAGTTTTGCGGCTCGCATCTGTTTTTGAACCCCGTATAGAAGCCAGAGTATCCACCCTCAAGGATGTACACCTCTGGGTAGTGCAGCCTAGGATAATGCTCTGCATTCGCAGCACGGTCCTGCTGACGCACATGGCGCGCCATCAGCGGCGCACGATGAGCAGAGTACTCGCAATGGAAGACCATCAACGTCTTCTCCGGACTCGCCGAAGCCTCAAACAACTCATCCGCCAATAAGTCCTTATCGTTATAGTTTAGCGCGCCTTCGATGTGACCGCCGTTATATTCATACTCGAAGCGGCAGTCGACAACTTTCTTCTTATCGTAGCTAGAGTCGTATTTTCCATCCAAGACCTCGATTAGGGTGCCGCGAGTGATGCGTGGAATGCTGTCTGGGTTCCCCTCTGGATAGAAATGTGGTAGTACAGGTTGGTGGAGCTCTTCGATATCCATTACAGAATGGAGAGCGTTGGAAGTCGAAGTTGGAGAATGCTGCTTCTGTCCGTTCATTGGGTCGCCGGTGGACTCGAACATGCTGCAGTGGCGGCGGATCTGCTTCCTTGGGCGAAGCAGTGGGTTGTTGGAGCGCCGCTGCTCGCGCTGCTCACGTTGCTGGGCCAGTGGGGAGCCATTGTTGATGACTGAGATGCTCAAGGACTGCTTGAACTTTGGTGGTGCCATCATCCTCAGTGCTGGGTTGTCGAGTGAAGAGGCGCGCTTTTCATGCTGCGGTGGAGAGCCGGTGAAACACTCGCCGAGGGAAAGCGTAGACTGAGACGACATGGTCGAGAGCTTGCTGCTTCCAGCACCAAAGCGGAAAGGCGGCAGTTGCTGTGGTATGGAGTTAGACGAGTAGGCCTTGTACCTCGACGCAACAGGTCTAAGCAGGTTGGCCTTCTTCTTCCTACGATTAGAGGTCAGTAGTGTAATTTCCCAAGACATATCACCATGGACTTACTCCGGGAGTTTAGGTGTCTCGTCTTGCTTCGGTGGAGAAGAAGTGATTTGTGTCTCAGACTCCGAGGTATCTCTTGGGCATGGGGAATGAACCTCTATCTGCATGGAGAATGGAGCCTTGTGCGGTAATGGCGAGATGTCCATGGCCTCATAGTACTCGCAAGGCGACGAGGCTATCGGTGGAGTGGTAGCTTCTGTTCCTGCATTAGCGTCACACTCTATTGGTAGCTCGAGGTCGATTGGCTCCTACCCCGGTGTCCAAACATTCCTCCTGCGGTCTTTCCAAAAAGCGATCGGCGTGGGGTAGGATTGACCGGACTACGACTACTCGACATGTTAGCAAACTGCTGACTCGAGGACCGCCGAGGCTAGGACAAACGTACCTCTGTTGAATATGGAAATTCTGGGACAAGTCGGCAGCCAAGCTGGTAGTAGGCGAAGAGCCAAGAATCGGCTTCATCGAGAAGTATTCCTGCTGCATAGCACTAGCTGTGTGCATGTTGTTGAATGCAAAGTTTCCAGGCGAGTTGAAGTTCGCCATCGGTGCAAACCTCTCGGCGGGATCCTTGTTCCAAATCATCGAGGGTTGCTGCATAGCAGCAAGTGGTGAAGATGCTTCCATCATGGTAGCGATCGTGATATCTGACCTCCGCACGAGCGTCGGGTCACTGCAGTCTATGTGCAGTCGGGAGGTTCTACGGTAGTTTTATGGTGGTAGTGCTGCGTATCAATGACTGAACGTGTATGCTTGGCATGAGACAACGGCAAAGACGATTCGCAGACCGCAAAAGCTATGCAATTGAATTGTATGTTCGAGTATTGTGTTCCGTAGCTATGTACTGTAGCAATGTGCCCGCAGTAACGACTATATGAGATTATCGACAACGGAGAGAGATGGTATTCAAACGTCCCAACATCGACGTGACAGTAACGTGTGTGGTGTTTATGATTTGCCAATTACGGTAATTCTGTCCACCGTTGCTATGGTGTTGTTGTCGAGTGTTTGGAGATAGTCAATCGGCCGGAACTCCGTGGTTGTTGATTGTCGATATGAAGTCCTACTCGGAAGGTTGCTATCTTCGAAAGCAATAGACCTCCTCAAGTGATGATCTTCTGTATGTCGTATGGCTGTCGAAGCTAATTGTCGAGTGGTTGGTGCTAGTTGTCGATGTTTTCAAAAGAGAAGAAGAAGAAAGGCATGTCCGAGTTTTGAGGGATCCTCCTGGTGGTTCCTCTGTTGTACCCAGTTACCAGTCGGCGTGGTGACGGGTGGATATGGGAATGGGATGTTCCTGGTACTGCACTTCCCTGCCGGACGGATTTGTGTTGTCTGGGCGATTATGTGCCAGGGACCTCTGTACAAGTCTGACCTGTGCTGCAACCGGTTTAAGCTGAGTGGCATGGCCGGGAGCACAAGGCAAGGGTGCGCTGTGGCTACGCTGATGGCTGCGCTGATGGTTGACAGTTTAGTGGACAGAGAGCGCCAGGGGGTGTCCCTTCAAGTGCTGATGGGCTGAGCATAGCGACCAAGCTACAGGGCAGTCCAGGGAGTGACATCTGATCACACACAATCTCTGCAGTAACAGCTTGTACCTTGCATAGCTTCGTAACCGGTTAATACCACATTTGGCTCTTTTGTCCGATGCAGCTGCATAGCATAGGGCTTCCATATGCCCTGTGTCGCACCCGACAGAAGGGTTACAGCAGCAGAGGTGCACTGAGCGGTGCGCCACACACCACTCTATTCCATACCCTCAGCATACAACAGCATACAACAACAGCATACAACAACAGCATACAACAACAGCATACAACAACAGCATACAATCCCACACTTCTCGCACGACCAACTGAAACATATCTTCCATCTCCAACCTACCCTCCCAAATCCTAGTATATCTTCTCACTACTACTCTAGCAGACTGGCTCCCTCCTCTATCTATCTCCCTCTTCTATCTATCTCCCTATCTCTTTCTAGCCCCTCGCCTCTCAGCCCTTCTTCCGTGTCTTACCCACTTGGTTTCGGGCACAACGATTTTTGCTTGTCCCTCCGCCGCACCACACGGTCTCCTCCACAGCAACGAGTTATACTCGGTTTTATTCCCTTTGCACAACCACCTTCTGCCTCAGTCCTGATCAGCGCTTGTTGCTGGGTGAGCAGAACAGCCCGATAGCCCCTCGCACTCCCACGGCCATAACCGAACGGTAACGGAACGACAGCGATAGCAGCGATACACAGGGTTAGAACTTCCCATCAACCTTCACTTGCCACAAAGAATGGTTTCTTTCTTCCATCTTTGACTTCATCTCGATATAGAAAATGACAGCTCGTAGATACTATATCGTAGAGGCTGAATACCGAACATCAAAATAACATCTTTACATCCAAACTCAAATCTCGCTTTGTCCATCTGCACTCACTTGGCCCGCCAACATTACATCTGCACTGTACCTGATCTACGGCTTGTGACTCTCACCGTGCGATTCACCATGTCAACCAGCCAATACACAAATTTCCTTCACCACGCCAACGGCGCCGTCTGCGCGATGACAGCATGCACGAGCACCAAGTGCGCAATGCGCGCAAGCTTGAGCAGGAGAAGCGACGGCGCACAGGACGCATGTTGTCGCTGCTGGCGCCAAACCCATCAAGGTGCACCACTGTGCAAGCTAAGTGCAAGCCAAGCCGGTCAAAACCACCACTAAGCGGCTATCATTGGTTTCTCCGACAACAACGGCACGTCAATGGATCTAAACATGCGGTTTGACGTCTCGGGATTATCAGTGGAAGATTTTGTATCTTGTTTCGCGTTTCCAGACGTTTTCTATCGATACTCTTACGATAGCTGCTCGTGCTGCGTGGTGGCCAAAGCAAGGAAATATTTCAATCTGATAGTGAAAGAAGGTCGACCGAAAGGGGCCGCGTCCGTGGCATCCTTACGGCGAATCGGTCGGAAACGAGAGGTCTGATCGAATATGAGAGTCTCCTTGCTCGAATATCACTTTTTTCTTCTTCAAGACAGTAGCTCTTCTGCGTCCAAAAGTTATCACTGTATCACAATCCTCTCCCAAACCTCACCTCACTCATCCTTCCTCTGAGAACATCATCACCCGAAGGAGTTCGCGGCTATTGTCTTCCTTGTTTCCTCCTTTTCCGTCCACGCAACCCTGAGATCGTCGCCTTTCCACAAATCTGACACCAAGAAACTCTGATCATCCAATCTTCTGATACGAGTACTGGGCCGAACACCCACGCGGACACCAAGACTTCTAGACTTCGCGCCGTGCTCTCAATCGGCCTCGTAAGGACGACGATCCCATGCGCGAGTGCGACATTGATACAGTAGCTTCTTCCCTGCACCAGTATTTAGACTTTGACGACATCATCTCTCGCTAAGACGATGTTGACGGATACATTTCAAATTCCTGTCAAGTTCTCACGGAGAGGTACTCATACTCGGAAGCTTCTCGGAAGCTCCTCGGTCGTTGTTTAAAGACCATCCCATTTCGTCGCTGAGCGCTTAGCTTGGATTTGGGACTACCCCAATGCAGTAACCAGGAGCGAGGTGCATGGAGCTTCAAGTTCCTTCAACCACCCACACGAAGAGTCCGAGCCGCTTCAGCTGTCGCGCAACCTGTTTCGCGTTTCCCTTGAAGCTTTCGCGGCTGGGGATAGCGGGATTTGGAAACCGGATGAACACAGACCTCAAAACCATCACGTTCATGCGCTTGAGCTTCGAGCCCTGTTGTATGCCCCCGAACACCATGGCGAAGGGGTGAAAGCTTGATCAAGGCACAGACGGCCAGAAGGAAGACCTCAACCGCGTCAGTTTGCATGCGATTTAATCCCAATTGTCAGAAAGATGCGACTTTGTCAAGAATACTGGTGCTTAACCTCCTCAAAGCTAAAGGTAAACAGACACGACGCCCCAACAACGAAACCAAGAGCTCCCCCAACTCTGTTACTCAGCCCTAACTGAGGAGCGGGGAACAGACGCCGAGAACAAAGACCTCGATGCAAAGCTTCATGTCGTCAGATCATATGCGCTGCTACCCCGCCTTTCCTTGGTCTATTCCTGGTAAATCGAGGTGGTGGTACCTAATACTTCCTCCAGATGTACAACCCAAAACGAACAAAGACTAAATATACCTGACACGAATTGATCGCGACATCACGTTGGCAATCACGATCTTATCACATCTCGCAAGCTGATTAGATCTCGCAGCCGCGACGACTACACAGCAATCACGTGTTTGGTGTGAGACCTCGTCAAACCACGCGCGCAGCTGACGACTGCCACGCCACCATCAGCCACACCTGAGCTTCCGTATCCTCAAGGTAGCTCACCCCACCATCATCATCCTATAACTTTCTACCATATACCACAATTATTTGACAAGTTGAGCTCTGCACGATCTTCTCTGCATATACGCTACTCAGATCTTCCTAAAGGCCAGTTGACTTCTTGAATACAGCTCAGAAGGGAGAGATATATAGAGTGTGCGCGATGACGTCGGATAGATACGCCACTGGAGGCGCACCATCACCCGACTCGTTTTACGACATCAGTGATGAGGAGGAACGTGGATATAGTCGGATAGCGCATAGCAGTGCTGGGAGAGGGGTGAAGCTGTTGTATTGCAAAAGCAAGGTAAACTTAACTTATTCTGCTAACCGGTTAGCAAACTCATTGGCGAGCCATGCGCGCATGAATGCGCTTATGCTTGACTACGACTGAAGAATGAAACTGACGAGTGAACATGTCTACATACATCCCACTCCAAGTGCGAAGGATAATGTTCCCGGTTATATTGCACTGCTGGAACAGAAAAGCAGTACGGAACGCCCAACCCCTCCATCCTCAACCACATCCCAAAGGCTGAAGTTTGCTTCTTCACTACTGCTAGCATGGATCCCCGAACACTCCCTCGGCGACGACCGCGACAAATATACCAAGATCGACATCGCATGCGGCGAATCCGACACCCCGAAACAAACCTTAGTCTCAACACCTCCCACCGTAACCACGCACCGCGGTTCCCTGGGTAGTTCGGCCTTCGCTATCCCCCTCTCCGCCATCTACAGTCTGCTCATCCGCCCTCCGAGCATAGGCTGGTGGTTTGGGAGTATCATCATAAACACCCGAGCGGGGGAGAATTTTCCGGCGCTGTTCTTCCATGATAGTGAATGTCAAAGCACGATAGCGAAGAGGAAGAGGTTGGCGAGGGAGGGGGATCCTTTCGGTGCTGGAGGGGAGATGTGGTGGGGTGGTGAGGAGGCGTTGCGGTGGGTGAAACAATACGTGGAGGTGGAGAGGAGTGGTGCGGAGCCGAATATTTATTTGGTGGAACCGAGTGCTGAGGATAAGGCGGCGTTTGGGGGGGCACCAACCACCTCTCAAGCTAGTAGAGGAAGTGCTAATGGGATGCGTATCGGCGGCGCTGCCGGAGCATCAGGCGCTGGACAAAATAGGGCGGCGAGCCCAAGGGAGGATCCCGTGGCTAAGTTTGTGAAGGAGGCGGGATGGAATATTATGAATCAGTTCAGCAAGGTTACGCAGTTGGCGAGACGCACGGCGGATCAGGCACAGCAGAATCTGTTGCAGGACCAGCGCATACCGCCGCATATTAGAAGGGTGTTGCAGGATCCGCAGGTTAGGACTGTGCAGGATGAATTTGATTCGGCGAGAGTCTACTTGGCGAGGTGGGCGATGGGGGTGCAGGAGCAGGGGGAGAGGGATAGGCGGAATCGGATATTCACAGCTAGAGATGTTTTGGAGATGGAGGAGACGGATGTAGGAGAGTTTGAGTTACTGGATGCGGAGATGAATAACCTCGTCACAAAAGAGCTCCGAAAGCCTGTAACGATGGAAGAGTGGAAATCCTTCTTCGACTCCCGCACCGGACGGCTGACAGTTACGGTCGACGAGGTCAAAGAGCGGATATTCCACGGCGGCCTCGACTCCGACGACGGTGTCCGAAAAGAAGCATGGCTCTTCCTCCTCGGCGTCGTAGACTGGGACACCTCGCTCTCCGAACGGCAAGCCACCATGGCCTCCCTCCGCGACGAATATGTCCGTCTCAAGTCCTCATGGTGGGACAAACTCATCGACCTCGGCGGCTCGACACCCGAGGGTGAATGGTGGCGGGAGCAGAGGAATAGGATCGAGAAGGATGTTCATAGGACGGATCGCCATATTTTGATTTTTGCGGGCGAGGACACGCCGCATCCCGACCCGAACTCGCCGTATGCTGATGCCGGCACGAATGTCCACATGGAGCAGTTGAAGGACATGCTGTTGACGTATAATGAGTATAACCAAGACCTAGGCTACGTCCAGGGCATGTCGGATCTGCTGGCGCCTATCTACGCAGTCTTGCAAGACGACGCACTAGCCTTTTGGGGTTTCGTGCATTTCATGCAGCGCATGGAGCGGAACTTCCTGATCGATCAGAGTGGCATGCGTAGCCAACTCTTGACGCTGGATCATCTGGTGCAGTTTATGGATCCGAAGCTGTATTTGCATCTCCAGAGCGCGGATTCGACCAACTTTTTCTTCTTCTTTAGGATGCTGTTGGTGTGGTATAAGAGGGAGTTTGAGTGGATGGATATTTTGCACCTTTGGGAGGTGTTGTGGACCGACTATCTCAGCAGCGGCTTTCACCTCTTCGTTGCGCTTGCTATCCTGGAGAAACACAGAGATGTTATCATGGAGCATTTGAAGCATTTTGATGAGGTGTTGAAATACAGTAAGTACTTCCACGTTTCCTATCCGTCGTCCACCCCTCTTGTCCACCCTTGTAGTAGGCCAAGAAGCTAACACCCCCCAGTCAACGAGCTATCTAATACGATGGAGCTTGAGCCGATTCTCATCAGAGCGGAAGCCCTCTTCCGCCGTTTCCAACGCACCGTTGAGACGATTGATAGGAAAGGTCACTTCCCCGCGCCGAAGGCGCTGCAGAAACCCCCGGCGGTGCACGCGTCGTCTTCTACCTCGTGCCACTCCCAGGATAAGGGTAAAGGCATAGTAAGTGGGAACGAGGAGGCGTCGCCGTACAAGGGGATGGGATTGACGGAAGATAATGAAGGACCGAAAGTACCGAATGGCAAGGTTATCTCGGAGGAGTTGAGGGATTTGATGTCGAGGAAGGTAGAGGTCCTAGACCGCAGTGTTGTGAAGAGGCAGGGTGAGGGGTTGGGGAAGTTGAAGAAGTAGGCCGTCAGAAAACAGAGACTCAGTTCGATCGATTGGCGTGCATCGAAGGGTGGAGATGCAGGGAGTTTGGGACAGGCGTGGTAAGCATTGAGAGGAGAGGCTGATACAGACGCAAGCCAGCGACGGCTGCAAGGGGTGATTATTTACGGGTGTGCAAGGAGACTATGTGCATGTTTTAAGAGAAGTAGGCATGTAGTCTTTCTCGCGTCCGTAGAATATCAAGCCCTTTTTGCTGTCGCTGGCCTGCGTCGGGTATGGCTGAATGTGAGAGGCTGAGCAAGACGGGAAGAGGAAGGAGGTGGTTGATGGTTTAATGGATGAAGAGTATGGGAGTGCTGAGCACGATTTGTACTTGCACATAGGAAAGTGGCTTTAGGGAAGGTTGAAATGAATCTATGAATCAATACTTCTGAGCACCAATTGGCTGACAGAAAATGTGCCTTTTCATCAACATTTACTGTCTATATTACTGTATGCGGATAAAAGTCGTCAAACCACATAGTCTTAGAATTATTAGAGAACTAATTTCCAGTCGGGAAGTGGTTTATAATTTGCTCTTTTCGAGAGTGGTCTAGAGTCCCATATTACCAAGCTCCCCGCACTGCCCCGCGTTCCGTGACAAGGTAGCCGATAAGGTAGCCGATAAGGGTTACGTTGATGTATTCCCAGACCTCACCTCTCTCTTTCCTCTTTCTTCCTATTCCTTCCCAAACCACCAATCAACCAATTTACTATATACCGATCACCAATTACTATTACAAGATGTGTATGAAAGCTACCTGCAAGGAGTGTGGCAAGGCCACTTGGTGGGGATGGTAATCTCAATCCCCCGTCGAAAGGTTGAAGGAGCGTAGGAAAGGGAAGGGGAGGGGAGATTTAGGAAGCGTAGGGCTAATGAGAAACAGCGGCTCACATATCCCATCTGTTATGGATCAGGTTGCTGAGACGGAGAGATGCCAGTGTGAACCAAAGGGTATGCCGTTTAATATCCCCCTCAATTCTGAATCGGCTTTCTTCTGAGGATCAGCGATCGGCTATCCCATAACCACCACCACCGCCCTTCACACACCCCCTCTCGACGTATCCCTCTTCCTCCACTCCTCCCACCTATTCAGTCTCATGCCCAGAGGCCGAGGCAACGGAACAAATAACTGGGGTTGCATATGGGAAGGTGAGAGAGAGCAGTGCTGACAAGAAACAGTTGAGGTCGATGGCAAGAAGTACCCACCAAAGGCGGCTTCGAAGGATTGACTGTCCGCGGGCTTACCACTCTTGATCGCTATCCTGGCTGCCGGGTTCTGGTTCGTGAGCCGGAGGATGGGGGAGGTGGTTGTGGGGGAGACGCAGAAGAGTGCTGAGAGGAAGTTGTAATGGAGGGGACTTAGCCAATAGAAAGAGTTAAAAAGTGCGTCTGCAGGTCTGTTTCGTGGCGAAGGTGTGTGGTGATGCATGAGCCTGGTAGTGACCAGGGTGGGATTGTCGTCGGGCTCAGTGTCACACATTTTATTGAGAGCCATTTGATAAGAATCATAGGTGTCCTAGTGGCACAGAGCGAGGGCGGAACGAAGGGCCATGTGGCCGGCCAGCCCTTGACGACAACGACCACTCAACCTAGAGAGCAAAAACGTAATCCTCCCAATGCGTGTTAACGCTCCTAACAGCAGGCCATAAAGTCCCAGATACCTCTCGGTAGTCTATTAGAATTATGCTGAGCACAATACCTTCCATCCTTACCGACTACAGCTGCCCTACTCGCCCTGGACGATCTACAGCATCATCAACCCGCCCACGGCCATCCAAACCATCCCCGTAACCCTCGGCGCGCCACCTGCGCCACCATCACTTCCGTCGTTGGGAGATTCGTCACAAGGCTACTCGGCAGGCCAACAACATCAGTCTCTATCGTTGTCCTGACCAGCGAATTTGACGGTCCGCTGGTCGTGGAGGATTCGGAGCCGTCGATTAGGGCGCCGCTGCGGACTAGGCTTCTTGGGACGGAGACGCGGTCTGTCTCTGGCGCCGAGCTCGCTGTAGAATTTGGCGGCTGGGTGGGATAGACCTCATGCGTGGGCGTAAAGTCCTCTCCATCCTGTCCCGGCGTGGCCTCCGCCGTAAAAACCGACTGTCCATTCGTCGCCTCCCCCTCGTACTTTCCTGAGACTGGCGTGGCTTGGCCGACCCAGTAGAAGACTTCGGTATTATTCAGGCTTTGCACGTCCGTTGAAACCTTGAACTTATCCTCCCCGTCCATCAACTCCTCCATTTCTTTCTCCTTCACCTTCGCGTATTCCGCAAATCGTTCCATTGGCTCAGGCCTCATTCCGCAATACTCGACCTCAAAGTCCTCCATGAAGTGTCCCACTGTGTATTTTGAGCCTTGGTGGTAGGCCTGGCCAAGCGCACGCAGGCAATCTACGCAGCCCTCGATGGCGGAGAAGTAGGTGTCGACGCAGATGCATTGTTGCTCGGCTAAAAGGTCGGCGGGGCCAGTGGCATTGGGGTAGCAGAGGTCGCCGAGTTTAGGTTGCTTGTTCGCAGTGGTAGGGGGTTTCTGCTATGTTTTACAGAAGGGGATATCGCTCTGATACAGGACTGGAAGGCACGATGAGCGCTGAGGCGCATACTCCGTACTTCTTTTGAAAATCGCGCGGTTGGCCGCCATCTCTTGGCAGAAGACGGGACCGGGACCACGAGTGCACCAGCATATAAACAACCAAATTTTTCGACGGAGAGCTAAGGACGGCAAAACACAGGGCGCCGATACTTGAAATGAGAAGTAAGATTTCGAGCCGGTAAGCTAGCATTGCCATAGTCTCGATTTGGATTTAAGCGTCGCTTTGAGGAACCCCTTGCTGTACACATGTTCCTTTAACCGTACTTGCGTTCTAGATGGCATTCGTCCAGGCAACAGTGTAAAATCCGAGATAACTGGACGCTCGACCTTGGCCTTATGGCGACCGATTCTTGAAGAGGCCCACAGTTCGTGGCCCATGACCCAAATACCCTTCGGAGTGCTTGCTTGGTTATGTTGAAACTGGCAGTTGTGGCTAAAACTGATGCGGCATGTACGTGGGCCAAGGTGTGTGCGGTCTTCAATCACTCATATCGTCCAGCCGCATAGCCAGTTGCCACAGTGGAAGCGATAACCATCTTGAACTTGTTGGTATTCTTCCGGTATATCGTCCTTTCAACTATTGCATAAACGTGCAAATAGGCAACCTATAAGTGTCTAATGTCCAGTACCTCCTTCTGACGTCTTTCCATTCACCCTCACCAGCCTTCTCTAACCCACTCATAATCGGGACCTCCACTTCCGCCCACTGTGTATCCAACCCCGCATCACATGTATCCATCTCCACCACCTTCGTATACACATCATAACACACCCTCCTATCCGCCCCCAGGCCGTTAAAGAACCCAAATCTCCCCTCAGGACTCAGGAGCCCAGGAACATGGTCCTGGAAGAATGATTTAAGCGCTGAGTAGTCCTCGCCAAAGGTGTCGAAGTAGATGGCGTCGTATTGCTCGCCGGCCTCAAGCAGCTTAGGCACAACGTCTTGCCAGCGGCCGGCATGGATCTTATATCTTCCTTCCTCCTTGCTTGCTTCCCATTTGGAGCCGAAGTCGTGATCTGGGTTGCCATCGATGGATTTTAGGACTGCTGGATGTGCTTCGATGATATGGTGTGTAGCCGGCTCTCTCTGCTGGAAAAAGCGGTCCACTATACCCATACCGAAACCGATATTCAAGACTCGTGGGTCGGGAGTCTCTTCGGGACATATGAAGGTGGCGGAAAGGTCCATGATTTGGGTTTCCCATTCCATCATGACACCATTTGCGTCGCTGTCTAATATGGCTGTATCCGTGAATGTGAGGTCGCTAGCGAGGTAGTCTTTCGAGTTGACGTCGTCCATCTTTTGCTTGTCGAAGGGTGTCTTCTCGACTTCTGCCTTATCGTCTGAATTTATCTCTTCGGTAGTAATTGGAGGTGGGTTAGTGGCGTCTACCAGCTCTGGTGCTTCAGTATCCTCGGCCTCCTCCACCTCGTCTTCGTCACCGCTCGAGAGCTCATCATAACCACCCATAATGCCAAGCAAGATCTCAGCTCTGACTCCAGCCTCCACAATCACGTCGTAGAGCTCTTTCCTTCCCAATCTCCATGCCAGGCAACCAGGCGTTTCGTCGTTCTTGCCAAGGTCATTCCAGATTGCGCCGCAAAAGAAGAGCTCGCGTATGGTCTTCTCGGCGGCCTCTAAGTCTGGCTTCTCCTCATAATCTGGGCTTTCTGGGTCCGCTGAGCCACAGCCAGCTACGGCTGCATGGAGAGGTGTCGTTCCAGTCTCAGTGTCTTGGACTTGTGCGTTGCCTAAGATGCGGAGGTAAGGCTTCAAGGCCTCGAGATCGTGGCGCGTGGCGTGGAGGAGGATTTCTTGGGTGTTGGTGTCTACGTCTATGGTGTCTAGTGAGTCTGTCATTTTATCTGGTATATATGGGATGAGAAGTTGACGTGGGATGTGGTTTATGTGTTGGTGGTTACTGCCAACCTCACCAGGCGGTCACGCAAGGCAGAATAAAGTTGAAGCCTGATTCAAGGCGGTGAACCGTCGGGTGGGAGGTGCTCAGGCACAGCAACGTCGGATCATCGCAATCTTATTAGATCTTTGCCACTTTGGATTATGGTGCCATCGCTACTTCATGCAGTTTATACTCGGCAATTGGCCAGTAAAGTAACAGATGCGCTCTAAGAGACCAAAGGATAAGCTTTCTACCTTCCACTCTTGGCATCTCGGCTAAAGATGGATCCTCGGCATAGCAACCTTGATGGATTGTTGAAGCATTACAAACCAACATGCTTAGTGAGTGTATGTGCCATTACGCGCGTTTTTAGGTTCTTAAAGACCGTATTTTCTTTCTGCAAACCATCGTTTCTTTCTACTTCTCCGACATAGTCAAGTTCTACTTCGACATACCCAATTGGTATCCATATCTATATTCAACTTCTCACATCGCAAACCGCAACTATGGCACCCTCCACCACCTTCGAAATCCCTCACCCATCTCCTCCAGCCGGCGTCCCATACAATGTCACCCCCAGCACCCCAACCCTCTTCCAACCCATCACCTTCCGCGGCCTCACCCTCCCAAACCGCATCATGGTAGCACCAATGTGCATGTACAGCGCCAACGCCGGCCACATGACCGACTTCCACCTCGTCCACCTAGGCCGCCTTGCTCTCCAAGGCGCCTCCCTCACCATCATCGAAGCCACTGCCGTTCAGCCACGGGGTCGTATCTCTCCAGGCGATGCTGGGTTGTGGGAGGACAGCCAGATTGCGCCGATTAAGCGCGTGGCGGATTTCGTCCATGGGCAGGGACACAAGATCGGTATTCAGCTGGCTCATGCAGGCAGAAAAGCATCTACTCTCTCACCATGGGAGGTGGAGAAGCTTGTCGGCAGAGGCACGGCGCTGGTGTGTGAAAACTCCAACGGCGGGTGGACAGACGATGTGTGGGCGCCTTCCGATCTGCCGTATGGCACTGGGTGCCCGGAGAAGGTGCATGAGATGACGATCTCCGAGATTGAGCAAACCATTCAGGATTTTGCTGATGCGGCAAAGAGAGCGGTAAAGGCGGGGGTCGATGTCATTGAAATCCACGGCGCCCACGGATATCTCCTTTCCTCCTTCTTGAGTCCATTGTCCAATGTCAGAAAGGACAAATACGGCGGCCCAGACTTCGACAACCGCGTCCGTATGTTGTTGGAAACCTGTATCGCTATTAGAAAGGTCATCCCAGAAAACATGCCAATGTTCGTCCGCATCTCAGCGACCGAATGGATGGGTGCCCAGGGCTGGGATGTCGAGGACTCCATCAAGCTCGCTAAGATATTGGCGAGGCCGGAGCATGGTGTTGACTTGTTGGATGTTTCGTCTGGTGGTAACTCGAAGGATCAGAAGATAGAGTTGCACAACGGCTTCCAGGTCGGTATTGCAGGCCGTATCCGTGCCAACCTTCATGACGAGGGGATTACGAGCTTGGCGGTTGGCGCTGTTGGCCTTATCACCGCTGCTGAGGCAGCCGCCAGCATCGTCCAGTTGCCATCGCCGCCAAATGAAGTGGACCAAGGCGCTGCTGTTGTGAGAAAGCCGCTTGATATCGAGACTGAGCACGGCGGTAAGACGCAGGCCGATGTCGTACTGGTGGCTAGGCAGTTTTTGAAGGAGCCGGAGTGGGTGCTGAGAATCGCGCATCAGTTGGGTGTCGATGTGAATTGGCCGGTACAGTATGCGCGCGCGAGGTGGAGCAAGAATGTTACGCTCGGAGGCGAGGTGAGGCATGGAAGTAATTTATGAGGCGACCGTAGAGGAACTTAGACTATAGACGTTAGACTTATAATGTAAGCGCGCGAATGGATATCACTTACTGTGATTGTTCAACTTCAACCATACGCGCCCAGAGCGAGTCTTTCTAGCCGATAGCTGGTTGCGCTGGGTTCCGGAGCTTTTTCTCTCCTCCGCCTCCGCGATTTCCAGATGTAGTTGCTGATCACACTGATCATTCCAATGCCTATCCGCCCAATAGGCCTCTTCTTCTCTCTCGATGAGCACACGCGCTTTCCGCTCCGCAGTCTTGCGGGCAAAACTCCGTAGTTGGTCCAGTTGGATGAGTATGAGCCGTAGGAGAATGGAGGAAGCGGCCTAGCGAGCGGTTGAGTGGTTGTGAGCCTGGAGATTGGCTCAAAAGGAGTGAAATTATGCTGATGTTGTGGGTTTGGCGCATTATGGCCTAGTGGTCTCTGGCGGCCGTACAATCTAGACAAATCGATCCACTGATCGAAAGTCTTGCATTTGAGCAAGTATGCGTCCTGGGAGAGGGGGGTTGGAGCGTATTTGTAGTCATCACCACTATCACTGTCGCAATCGCTGGCGGTGCTTGGTGATGGTGATGGTGATGGTTTGTCGATGGCGACATCGTCGCGACGACGACAGGAGAAGCGGGTGCAGCAGGACACGATAGCGAAGAAGGCGACAGCGACTGCAAAGACTGCGCCGATGGCGACAACGAGGGCGGCGACAACAAGAAGGATGGCGTCAGCGATGTTGGCGAGACCGACGACAAGGAAGAGGGCCATGATGGCGATAATGATCTGGAGAGAGAACATTATGAAGTCGAAAAGTGGCGGCAAACTTGTACTAAAGTCAATGTGAAGTCGATGTGGTATCGAGGTGATGTTGTGGTAACTTTGGTGAGATCGAAGAAATGTCGAGGTCACACAAAATCTGTGGTGAGAAGGTTTGGCGACGGCGAGGTCTGGGTGTTGTGCAGAGCTCTGCTTGCGCTGCGCTACTACGGTTGTGGCTTGGCCTCGCTTAGCCGCTTTACAGAAAAAAACATAAGTCACTTTATCACGACATCACGATCCAAAACCCTCGACAAACATCAAAATGTAATTCTTGCTAAACTATCACGGCCACATAGCCTCACGAAACATATCAAAGCGCCAGGCCTGCCCCATCAGCCGACTCAGTCCATCCTCCACATTAACACCCCCGTTCTCAGTCTTCCATCCCGCTTTACTCTTACTACCCCACATCTTCCAACTCGAAGTCGGCAAAAGGAAATGTCTACGAAGCGCAATGTTCCAGCTGAAAGAGGAAGTATCGATGCCTCCAAAGCTGCCAGCTCTAAGCAACACTTCGTAGTCTACTAAAGCTCTTTGATCCCACGACATGGCCGCAAGCTCCTTTAGCTCTTCAGGCTCGAGAAGGTCTTCTTTGGTAACGACATGCATGCCTAGAATCTTCCCGTCGGTCTTCATCAGTTTCGCTGGCTCGGACTCGCTGGTCACGTATATGGTTTTCAGCCCCGTCTCAGTGGCCTGCAGAAGGTATGCCAACGACTGCTCAGAATAGCCCATCCAGCCTGCCTTCTCTGCGTCTGCGGCAGTGCGGAGATGGGCACCGAGATATGTGTTATGCGACACGACGTCCAAAGGCGAGATACCCGTCGCATTGGTGTGCTGCTTCATGTTCCAGAGCACACTGGCTGCGAAGCGACGTGCTGACTCGCGGAAGCGGAGGACTTGGCCGAAGTGCTTGATGAAGTCACTGCCGTCGTACCAGATTGGGAAGTTGAGCAGGGGTGTGCCCGTGGAAGATGTCAGCTGAATTGGTAGAAAGATAGATTACGATATGGCACATACCAATGTTGACCACGTGTGGAGGCGGTTTCTGCTGAGAGAGCCAGTGGTCGAATGCTCGGCGCCAATCTTGTGGATGAGTGAGCACGTAACCTGCAAAACGGCCTGGGAGTAGTTTGTTCGGCGTCAAGGACAACGGCTCGCCTTGAAGATTCATCTTCAGCTCTGGCAGGATGGTCATCTGAGGGCAAGACTCGTTGAGTTTCGCGATGAAGTGTCCGCGGTCGAACATGTAATCGAAGGGCTGAACATCTGTCGTTGTAAGTTGGCTAAGATCTGTAGAGCTGCGCTTGAGTATCTTAGGTAGGACGAAGTTCGATGCTGTGCGCCTGTCAGCTCCCCCGTGGTCTTGCCCCTTTTATCACCTCTCCCTGGAGTTGAGTAGACACATACCACCAGCCTCGATCGTATATCTTAGACACCCCAAGAACACATTCCTAACATTCCCCACGCCACCCTGCGGCGCTTCACATACAAACGTCAACTCCCTTTGCCATTTGATGCCGTCGCACACCTTCCGTATCGGCTTAGGGTCGAAGTGTCCATTAATGTCGTTCTCGAGCACTGCTTTCATAAAGTCATCACGCGTGCTCAAATCGTACTCAGGCGGATGACGATCTTGGTAATCCATACGAAAGAGTATGATGGCCGCGATCACGCAGCCGAAGATGATGAATGCGAACCAGCCATGCGGTATGCTGTGGCGCACAAAGAAGCCCTGACGTCTTCTCGGCATGACGATTAGGTTTTCGTAGTATTATTGGTATTCGCATTCAAAATTATTGTCGTGGGTACATTGGTGTTGTGGTTCCTAAGAAGGTAGCCGTTGTGCGGACTTCGGACTCTTATGCGTGGTCGTGCCTGCCATGAGGATGTGGCAATGCACGAAATAAGCGCCGTTGTATTACAAAAGGCAGGAACACCCTGGCATGAGTGTGGCTAAAGGTCGCTCTCAAAAGGTAGTCACGAGTGATTCGACTCAAGCGCATGCAAACGCGGCTATCTTTAACCTCGCCTAGGATGTGGTCGTGACAAAAGATTATCGCAAACACCACGACCGGGAAGACATAAAAACAACACGAACATTAAAGTTCGTCCGAATGATCAAGGAAAAACATCAAGACCCTTAACCGAATTACAAGAAAACCGCAAAAACTCAGGCACGCTGTTGTACGAAACCCCACTTTGGATTTACTCAATCGACATTTTTACTCTCAAAGGGAGATTTAAACCCCTGCAGTCTGGAGAACCTGGTTGGAGTGGTAAATGGGAGCCTAATCCACTCAACTAAACCGGCACACGTCTGGCGGTAGGTGACAGTTTGTGGTTTTGGGGTTTTATATAGTGCGCAACAATAGGACCCACTTCTTGACGGAAATCAGCCGTGAGACCCTAGGATGCTCTGTTAGATTAATAGAGAGTGCCTTTGGTGTTCCCTTAACGCCTGCAATAGCGTTTCGCGACCGTAATGGAGTTTTATTGTTGTAGTAGGGTATGATGGTTTTCGTTGTGGTGGACCAACTTTTCGACGACCACCGATACTGTGTTAGATACAAACAAGAACATTGATCCGCGCATTCGACGTTTTCAACTGCAGGTCTGCTCTTGTTAACTAATTGAAAGACGACCTAAATGGCACTTTCAAACGAAATATCTTGTTGAGGCAGGCCAATTTTGGACCAGGTTGTCGCTTTGGCAGGCCGCAGTCAGCACGGCATCTCTTCTGGCTATTAACCAGTGAGCCTCGGACGGATAAAGGTTGTAGTGGATTGCCTCAAAAGACATAAATTATGGTTACTGTTATCGGCGAATCTTGGTAATATAGCCACTTGAGTATAGTGCTGTGCGGAAGCAAGAGCCAGGGGCGAAATCCTCAAATTTGCTATCTTCCATCCCAACTTTAAACTTTAAACATCAGAGCGATGAAAGGAGATCATGAAATCGTAACAATGTCCATCAACTAGATGCATTCGATGCAACCATTCACCAAAAGCAACGCTCAATGCAAGCACGCTGAAAGCCAATGAACCCCGGCTCACCGTTGCCTCCCTCAAATATTGGCCAACCGCTTATTTATAGTTGTCGGGATGCTGAATACCAGCCAAGTTGCCCTCCTTGACACGCTTGAGTGTCAGAGCCGCAATCAACGCGGCACCAACGCCGCTGCCATCCTCAGCAGCCAAGATCTCAACTGGGTCCTTCTCTCCCGGCTTTTTGACACCCCAATCCAAGATCTCTCTCAGCGCGACTGCACCACGAGCCTTGAAGTGTGGATACTTGTTAAAGACAGATCCATCGGCACCGACGTGGCAAGACTTGTAACCCTTCTTCTTGCAGATGGCTGCGACTCCACATGCGGATAGACGGGCGGCACGAGTGCCAACCAACTCGGCGAGACGACGGATGAGCTCGAGCTCTGCGGGGGTGATGTCGAGGTTGAGCTTGGTCTTGAAGATATCGGCTGTCTCCTGGAGGTTCTCCCAAGGATCCTCCTCGATGGCAGAGAGGAAGGAGGCATCCAAGGTGTATGCTTTGCGCAAAGCCTTGATATCCTGGTTCTCGAAAATGCGGACATCCTTGTCTTCGTGCAGATCGACGAGAACGAGTCTGAAGATCTCGCCGAGATACAGACCGGCGATCATCTTCTCGAACGCCTGTTGGTCCGGACGTGGAGACTCCTTGTCGATAGTGATATCATATGGCGTGCGTGGCAAGACGACGTGTTCGTTGTCAAAGGCACCCCACTCGCAGTTGATGCCCATTAAAGTGTCTGGTGGTAGGTTCATGTCTGCAAGCTTTGGGATGGAGCCGCAGTCCTCCATATATGCAGCATTACATCCAGTACCGAAGATGCAACCAATGCGCATGGTCGGGTCGGTATAAGCAGAGGCGATGAGGGTACCAGTAGTGTCGTTGATTAAGGCGGCAAGCTTGATTGGTACATTACGCTTGGCAACGGCGTTCAAGAACATTGGAACGACATCCTTACCCTCTACTCCGTCGATATCGAATCCTTTGGTCCAACGCTGAAGGATACCATGATCGATGAAGTTTTGAGTAGCTGGATACGAGAATGTAAAGCCAAGTGGCAGATGGTTGTCATCCTTGTGGTGAGTCTCAATGAATTGCTGCAGGCAGTCGGCAATGTACTCCCAGAGCTCATCCGAATTGCCGACCTTCAGCTCTTCTGGCATCTTATACTTGGATTGAATGATATCAAACTCGGACTTCTTCTCCGTCAGGGTGATTTCGCAAACACGGAGATTGGTACCACCCATATCGAGAGCAAGATACTTTCCTTGTTCGTTTCCATCTGGAAATCCCATTGCCCATGTTGGGTTCATTGGCTGGTCACATGTCAGACCTGGTTCTGATACTTGTCATTGGAGCACTTACGATGCTTCCGCCCTCAGTTGTCAAACCCTTCGTCAATTCCTTAACAAAGTGATCGGTGATCTGCTTGAGCTTCTCGGCTGGGACAGTAAACATATCCTCCAGGCGCTTGATTTGGTCCTTGTAAGTTTTTGGCAGGTTGGTAGAAGAGCCTTCGTAGTTGGTTAGTGTGGTTCCATTAAAATACCATATGAAAAGCGAGCACGGTACCAATGGGCACTTCTTTTTTGGGACATCATTCTCACCCAAAACCATCGGCCGTATCGATCTCGTGATCGTATCTGACGACATGCTGCCACTCTATCTTCAACTGATATAGGTGTGGAGATTTGTGTGTGTAGAATCCAAGTAACGTGGCAAATAAGTTCAACGCAACGGTTTATATGGGTATCGAGATTACTCGGTATATATGTTCATGGACAGAAGCAAAAAAGATGCAAAGGCACATATACCCAACCCTCGTCATCCAGATCATCAGCCGGGCCAGATCATGTATTGTAACCCCGCATTTCACTTGAGGTTGCGGGCCAAGACACGTCGTTGCGGCACAGCAAGGCATGATCCTCGTATGTGGTTTGCGGATGGCTCAATAAGTCGGATATATAAGGAGGCTCTCCTGGCTATTTTGATTTGGCATCATATCCATGGTTGTGGTGGGAAAAGGAAATGTTTAGACGTACCCTGACGCTCCGGTGGAGGCTTTGGACCGAGGCCAACCATTGTGCTGTTGTGCTAGAGGGTGCTTCTTAGTGTGGTAGGGATTCGTATTATAGTAGAGCTTGTCTAAAGTGATTCCTAAAACTTTGTAGAGTTTAATTGAAGTCAAAGAGACAATTGAAGATGATTTATTAAGTCGTGGGAGCGAAGTTGGAAAGGTTGATCTACAAATACAGCGTCATGGGACAAGCGCCAGCGAAAATCGCTCCACGTACGGAGTTGGGCCCCACATCTCCATTTAAATGCCCCCACAGTAATGGGGGACCCTGGGAGGCGCCATAACCGCGTAGAAGCGCGTAGCTCAGCTATCGCGGCTAATGTGTCTAAGGACACCTTGGAAGACACTGGCTAAGCTTCATTTGAGCTCCAAGCATTTGTGAAATTGCCAAACCCACGAAAGCAACACCAATACCTCAATTGATCTGATAAGCGACTATAGATAAGGTCGCTTGTGTAAGATGGTCAACATGAAGGTGCTGTCAATTGCGACAGCTGTCCTCTCCTTTGCCAACAGCGCACTATCCACCTCAGTGGTCCAGAAACCTCTCACATCCGAAAATATATTACCGTCAACGTTTACACCGCCACAAGTCTTCAGGAACGTCAATCTTGTCAGAGTTGTCAATCTTGAAAAGAGCTACCCAAGAAACACCATCAATGTCATAATAGAGAACATCTCGCAAGAACCGCAAGACGAATACTATCTCCCATTCACCAGGACTGAGGCCGAGAGATTAGGAAGCTTGGAGGCGAAGGATAAGAAGAACGAGTCGCTACTACCATTCGTAGTTGAGCCTGTAGCAATTGAAAGTTCGAGGTAAGCTTTTCTAGACTTGATCGAGATTGCGCAATTGCTAACCTGTTAGCTCTACCGAGTTCTACAAGATCAAGCTCCCAGTTCCACTCGCACCCAGGGAGAAGCAAACCCTCAGCATCACCTACTCTTTTCTCTCCGCCGTCCGTCCTCTCCCAGCAGCAATCCTTCAGACCGATCCACAATACATCATCTACGAACTCTCCTCGTACTGGCCATCATCATATCCCTCTGTGAAGCAGAAGACCGACGTCAAGTTCTCAACTGGCAACATCGTCGAGTATACCAAGATTGCAGGCTATGAAGGCTCCGGCGGCGCGGACCTCCCAATCAAGGCCGGCACCAAGCTGCAATACGGACCATTTGGCGAAGTTCCCGCTGGCGCCACCGAGGCCATTCGCGTCCGCTATGAGTTCATCAAGCCACTGATTCTCGTCTCCCGCCTCGAGCGCGATATTGAGGTCAGCCACTGGGGAGGAAACATTGCGTTTGAGGAGAGGTATACCCTGCACAACCATGCTGCGAACCTGAGCCAGCAGTTCAACAGAGTCAAATGGGCGCAGCAGCAGCATGTTCAGCCAGTTACCCATGCCATCAAGGAGTTGCGTTTCCCGCTCCGCGTGGGTTCTCTGTATCCATACTTCACCGATGTGATTGGTAATGTGTCGACGAGCAGATTTAGAAGCAATATGAAGGAGGCAAACCTGGAGATAAAGCCGAGATATCCAATATTCGGTGGCTGGAACTATCCGTTCAGGATTGGATGGAGTGCCGACCTTGGTGGCTTCCTGAGAAAGCTTGATATTGGCGACTCTTATGTCCTGAACGTGCCGTTCTTGGAGGGCCCAAAGCAGGCTGAGGGTGTAGCTTATGAGGATGTGGAGTTGAGAGTCATCTTGCCAGAGGGTGCTATGTAAGTCCTGCCTGTTGTGTCCCATTGATTGTGTAGACTCGTACTAATGCGATTACAGTAACGTCAAGTACCAAACCACTGTCCCAGTCACCTCGGCCATTATCACCAAGCACAAGACTTTCATGGATACCCTTGGTCGCACATCTCTCAACATCCGTGCCCGTAATCTTGTTGATGACCTCAGAGATCGTGAGACTATCGTTACATACGATTATCCGCTTCTTGCAGGTCTTCGCAAGCCACTTGTGATCTTTGGCGGTGTCGTGGGGCTCTTCGTAGCTGTCTACATTCTGGGGAGTCTCAATACCAGCATCTCCGCAAAGAGAGCGTAGAAGGTTACACGTGGATTGAAAAGTAATTTTGTAAGCTTTAGTAAGCATAGCATGTAGGATGTGAAAGCATAAACTGTAATCTGTGTTTCTGCGATTAAAATAGTTGCAGAAGTGTCAATCTAAGTCTTTGCAAAAGTCCGTTGAATCACGCTCATGCGTCGAGATGCCGTGCGGTAATGTGTTAATACGTTCTGTGGCACAATGTTCACAGCACGCTTGTAATACCCTGATTGGCTCTTGAGAAGACGCGCCAAGGGGCGCGTTGGAGGTTTGACGTCTGTCAGACGCGGTAGTTCACGCGTTTTAGCGCGTAAAGTGGCCGGCCGACCCGCGTCCATGCTCCCGCAGATGGCGGGGAACCAACTTCTCAAACCTCGCCCTTTTTGAATTTCTCTTGGATTATGTCTTGATTTACCACCTTAGCTCTTACAACATCCATTTAACATTCTCATCATTCTGCAGTACAAAGTGCTTATCATTTGGTGTGCTCAAAACTGCCCGTCACAACTTGCCCAAGACCCCGACGTCGCCCGCAACATCACGCTGTCCTAGTTCCACCATATAGTAATGAACTATACGCTTTTGGGTCTCATGTTCTCCGTTATATAGGGCCTCAGCCTATCACTGCTGCCGCCTAAGGGCCTTGTTGGAGTTAGCCTCGAAATGGACAGCCGCACTGTGTGAATCCATAGATATTCTCGCCGCCGTGATCCTCCTGCTTGTCTTTCTCCTTCAACTCCCATCTTGTAAACGACACCGCGCATACTGCACGATACTACGTGGAAAACACTTACAACTTTGGCTTTTCGGAGAGTTCAGCCACCCAAAAATAAGACACCCATTCGTTATTAAGAAACAAAATTCCAATTCGGGACATCGACCAACTCAGACGGCTCAAGCTTCGACACATTCCTCGACGTCAACGAGACATAAAGGCGTATCGGTCTGAGACACATTCTTCGGACCAAGGCAAGAGTACTCTAGATATCGACATCGAGGGCAATATGTCTTCGTTACCACCTCAACCAGGGTTTTATGGCGGCGGCGACCGCTGTAGCAATGGCGGGGATGATTCTCCATCCAGAGGTCGCCTCCCAAAGGCATCATCGACAGCAAACCGTGGTGGTCAACAGCTCAGATTTGACAAGACACGCCGCAGGGTCAGTGAAGAGGTTAAGGCGGTCCTCGGTGAGAGCGCCAGCAGAAGTTCGAGTAATTCATTCGCATCGGGAGTCGCAGGTGCCAGGGTCAATGTGCCAGACTCAATCGACGAGAACGCGGAGCTGCCAGACCTGACGATCCCATTGTCGGATGATGATGAGATGGACGTCGAAACTCCATCCACGCCAAATGGAAGGGCAAGGGATCCTCGCACATCAAATCCGGTCACCCCTACTGATCGCATTCGCGGGCCAGCTGATGCGATGACTCCTCGCACCCGTCAAGTGTCCGATGCATTTGCCGGAATGAAGGTGTCGTCGTATCCGCGTAAGTTCAAGCACGGTCCTGTCGGCGGCGTCTACAACCCCTTTCAAAGGCCAGACGCCCCAGGCCAGCCCCCTCAGAGCACAGTCTCCTCGCAATCCACCACCGACTGGAGATCTGACGGTACTACGGCAACGACGCCAGCAGATAGCATGAGATCCCAGCGGCGGTGGCCGGACCCTCGGTGGACATTACAGGAAGACAACCACCTCTTGCGCCAGCTCGAACGCTATGAGAATGATCCGAGAAACGCTCCTTTCGCAAGACATGCTCGCATTCCGGGCGGTGTAATCAACATTGTATCAAAGATGGGTAGAGATGCATGGGAGTCAGGCGATCGCGGCAAAGCTATGACTCTGCCACAGAGATCAAAAGGTTTGCCAATGTCGGATTTGCCAAACTTTAGCCGCATGTCAGGGCCGGCGAATAGAGGTTGGGCGCATGACATGACGGCAACTCGTGCTCGTCTCGTGCTGCTGGTTGACCGCCGTGGCCCTGATCTGATCGAGAGGACGCGTGTCAACCTGACTGTTCGTGCGGATAGGCGTGCGACAGGATTGCGCGACCACGGGTCACATCGTATCTTCTGTGCTGATCAGACTGAGTCGCTCCGCCGTCCACGTCTTCCTCAGAGGATGAGTAGTTTTCTTGCCAATGGTCCATGGAAGAGGCCGGTGCTTCCATATGACTTGAGGCACCTTGTGGAGGACTTTCCGGGACATAATGTGGGACCGCCACGTCAGATTGAGTCGCCGGCCAGAATTCCCATCTCTCAACTTTCAACAGGGCCAACTGGTTTTGCGTTCTTGGATTCTCAATTGCGTCAATTGGAGAATCCAGTCCCGGTGGTGTCAATCATTCCGGATGTTCCACCTGTCGGCCCTCCGCCGCCAGCTCCTGTTCGCGTGAACCAGATCCGTCCTTGGATTACGGATCGAGATTACGTCCCACGTCCACACTTGGCCAGATCCGACTCTCCTCCACCGCGCTTGGCTCCCCCAGCGGAGATCGCAGGTGGTTCATCTTTCAGCAAGTCGCGCAAGCGTCAGGCTCCCAGTCAGATGGAGAACGAGGATGTTGTGCACAGACAGCCAATTCACCGTCGTCCGAGCCTCATGGCCCGCAATATCTTCGACGAGTCTGGGGCGTCTGTGAATGATTCAGCGATCGGAGGTGGATTGAACTTTGGTGGCGCATTGCCAAGCGTCGGTGAGGTTGAGGAGCGCGGTCGTTTCTCTGCTGCCATCGATCCAGTGGCCAACGACGATTCCTCCAACATGGAAGAGTTGGAGGACATCAATAGAGCGATGGAAGCTGCTGTCACAATCGAAATTGCTGGCGGAGACCCATCTGCTGTCGACTCTTTAGCCTCGTTGTCAGCACCAGGTCAGATGATGACCCCAGAAGAGGAATCTGCTTTCTATGAGCCATTATACGCCGACATGGGCAAGGTGATGGTCGAGCGCAAGCGCAAGCGTCAGCAGGGTGAGGATGGCGACAGCTCTACGCGGAAGCGTTAGCTGGTTTTGTTTTGGCCTCAATAACAACTTCACGACAATATCACATGATCACGACTTCACGAGGGATATACGAAAATGACCTTACCATATGATATGGGTGGTTTTAGCGAGGTGTTTGGGATTTCGGCGGTGGCGATAATGGGGTTATATGGAGTAGTGGGTAGTTAGTTTGTCTGGGGCTTAGATACTTGGCGGGAATTCGGGAATTAAATATCGCTGATACCGAAAACTCGTTCTTTGTTCGATGTGAAATGCTTTGTGAACATGATGATTTCCGAAACGCGCCTCATCACCACAACAACGCCAAAATAGACCTCGTAATTAAAAAAATACCCTGCTAATTTCAAGCAAGTAGGGGTGAATCTACCTACCGCATTAATTGGAATAAAAGATGCTATCTTCTAGGCCAAAGAGGCAACTTTTCGTCCGTGGTAGCCAGTCTTCTAAGAAAAAAGGGACCTTATAAGAGTGCAAGTGGCCCATTATTTGACGTCGTCTCCCACCGAATTTAGTACATATAAGATGCTATGTTATCGAAAGGGCATTTCTGTGCAGGATTTTTGGAAATCCCCACGGGTTGGGACACAATCTTATAACGGTGTTAACACAATCTTCTATTCGACGCAGTCTACTATCCCAATTAATGTGGTACCCGTTGATATTGGAAGGATACCCGAGCTCGGGCGGGTAACAGTTAATATCGGGAATTCCTGAGATCCTAGTCACGTAGTGTCAGATAGAGGCCGCTATTCACCGGTTTCCTAAGTGCTGCCCTCATTTTCTGGTACCCAGGGTAATACTCGAGTACCCACCCTGTGACTTTAGCTACTTAACCTCAATTACCCTTCCCCTCTCAGTAATTACTTTGAGCGTTACCCGCCCAACACTGCAAGACGTTGAAGTGAAATGAATTGGCAAGCGAGCCATAGAATTGACATTGAAATGGAGATTGATAGGCCGCAACCTGTTACCACTCAGACCTAAAAATCGACCCTGAAGTTGAAATTCCGATAGCATAACTGATTATCAACTGGTGACGACAAAGATTGACTTCGAAGTTGGGATCCATAGCAAAATCAGTAGGAAGTCAGGCCCTCCCCACTATACAATATACAATGCTCATTTAAACTTCCTGCTATGGCAACTTCATCTCATATACGAGCTCTCTTAATTTATCAACCACTACCCGACTACTTCTTGCCTTCTACCACCCAACGACCGCTCCCACCCACCGCTCCCATTCAGCCAACCGGGCGTCCAGCCAAAAGTCGAGCTCTCTCATGCATAGGGACCCAGGAGAGCGTACTCGAGTTTTTGGGCGCGGGTTGGCAACCCGTAAAGAAACCAAGGGTTTTGAGATGAAGCGGTATGCGGGATTCCTTTTTATGCACATTGCCACGCTTTTGCCTTGCAAGTCTATCCTCCTTTCAAGCATGTAATGTGTACGTCCGCGGTTCGCACACGGTTATGGAATACACAACTTGTAGATCTGATCTTCGAACGACGAGGTCTCGATCAAAATGATACCCTACGTCCAAACACGACCAGATTGAGAATACACATCCAGCAAGTCAGGGCCTTGCTGTAAACACAACAGTTTGATTCATCTTTCCGTTAGTCCTAGGAAATGCAGCAATGACACCAAACTCGTGTAAATGAAGCAAACCAATTGACAAAGTTTTAACTGGCGAAGTTTGCTCACCCATGACAGCATGCTTTGATCGTGAAGGCATTAATGTAACTAGAGCTAGTAATAGCAGTAATTCCAAGATATCTCTCCTGCCTACAGTTTGACAACAGCCAAGATTATCGCCACCCCCTCTCCCTCACAGATCCGCCACCAACATACGGCTTATCATCATTGCCGGATAACTTCCTCTCCCCAACAACCGCCCTCCTCTCCTCCACAAAGGGTCTCCCATCTCTACCACCTCTCCCATAGTACTCCTTCGCCAACGCCACCACCAGCGCCTCAACGATATTCACACCCCTCCTAGTATCCCACTCCTGGCACGCAGCCGGTACATGCAGGAAAGCCACATTCCCATTCCTTTTCTGCAGATAGCAATGTGCCAAACTCGTATAAAAGGCCCATTCACACAGATACCGTCCCCCATCCCAACTCCTCCTCAAATCTTGTTCCGGCAGCGACTTCTTCCACTCCTCCATCACAGCCTCAAGGTTAACATCCGGCTTAATATGTCCCGGCACGCTTGTCCAATCTCCGTGTGTCTGTGGCCCCTGGCCCCACATCAGGTATGTCTCTCTCTCCTCTCTCTCATCCCTTTCCCTCACTGCTCCAGCTGTCTCGTCGCCAACGGTTGAAGATCGGGAGCTGGACACAGGAGAGGGCGGGATATCGAATTTCCTCCCATCATCAGCGATACTGCATAGCTTCCCATCGACGTCGCCCATTGTGTATCCGTGTTTGTGCGCAGATGATTCCAAGGAGTAGTAGTGACGACCGGCTGCCATGCCGATGTGCAGGGTGTAATCGATTCTTCGACCGGAGTATAACTGGGGCACAAGCGTACGCACTGTGTCGTAATTCACGCGAATGGGTTCTTGGTGGATTAGGAGGTTGATTGTGCGGTATTTTGAGGTTGGGAGGGGGGGGTCGCGGTAAAGGAGGGATGAGGGTAGGGAGGAGGCGATTTCCCAGGAGGGGTTAACTGGGAACTGGGCTTTGAAGGGCTGGTGAAGGTGTTAGTAGTGGTGTCTGGTAGGTTGCAGTTGGGAGAGAATATGTGCGTACTGCAAAACCGGTTATCAAGATGTTGAAGTCGTCGGCGTCGTTGTAGTCTATTGGTCCGCCTCCTGTGTTTGTGCCGAGAGGAGTTTGAACTGGTGGAACTTGTTCTCCCATGGTTGCTGAAATAAGCTGAGGTGATGGTGAAGTGCTCTTGAGGTGTGAAAAGAGGGAGAGGTTTAATCTGTTGACACAAAATTTGTTGGTGCGAGGTTGCTTCCTCCAATGCAGATGCAATCAACTCAACGGCGACGAGAAGATACAGGCAAAATCGGTTGCAGAAGAACTTGTAGATTAAAAAAGAACAAAGTGTTTATTCTGATAGATACTTCCATATACTGGACTTTAGGAAGATAACCGAAGAACAGACAACGTCTTCCTTATCACAGCGATCTCGGACCACCTTACACCACATTAGGAAGCTGGGAAGTCGCTCCTGCCAATCGAGCCACCAAGGTGCCACCACCCTAGCTACCCCGCGCAATGACGCTATTCCCGGGGTGAAGCTGAAACGGGATCTAATCTTATCGATGTTTCCATCTCGTCTTATCTTTGTACAGATGATCTGCACAGCCACCTACTGTAAGGTGAGCTCCATCGGACTTCGGACCTTCTGACCCTCAGGATGGTGTACGAGGTACGAGAAGCGAGTAATGCATAAGCGAGGGGCTTGGATAGCGACTTGTCAGGATCCTTCGGTTTGGAAAAGACGGCACCACTTAATGAAGTTCGAGCTACACACTTACCACGCCCCGCGCCGTGGCCTCTGACCCGGGACCACGAAGGCCCAAGCTACTCTAGCAGAAACTGCCCGATGGCCAAGATTCCACCACATCCAGTCCCTGCCAAGCAACCGAGTAATTCCTGGTCAGCATTATGGCACGGTCCGAAGCAGTATCCCCAACTAATAGCCAATTCGCCCGACAAGACCCATCAAGCCTGACTTCTGTCAAGATACTCTTAAACGCCGAGATTCCGATAATATCGTGTATTTCACCCCAAAAGCTTCGTCGTCTTCAAGCTTTATAATGCAGGTGGAGTGTTCCGTTGAGTTGGGAAAACCTGGTCGAGCGGCAAGCGGGTGGTTAGGATGCCTAAAATTACGTTAATGTTGTCCTTCATCGACCGCAATCCCAAATCCTCCCTTGTGGTACTCCATTTGGTGGCATCAGGTACCTTGGCAATCAGCTGGTCTGCGACTGTGCGCCATTGCGAATCCCGTTGTGGTGATTTCGTCGTTGGCTTTTGCTTGACTTGTGCGAGCGACTGTGGTTCGAATGAGATTATCGTGAGCCCAGTATCATTGACGCTGCGGTATGAAGGTCATGAACAGTGGCAACTGGCACCGGTAAACAATCACTGCGAGAGCCATTGATGCGTTCCTCATCAGGTGGTGGTGAGGGTTGCCTTCCGATTGCGCAATGGCGGTGGTGCTGCTCATAATATAACAATAGACTTCTCATTGTGAGATCTCCTTCCGAAGCCTTTCCACGTGGCGCATATAACAACCACCCAAGCGACTCGAGCGCTGTGGCCGTCATTTTTTTGGCGGAGCTCGACTAGCTCTCTGGTATAGATATGCATTTTGCTGCTCTTTTTTTGTGGCTTGATAAATTTCGGCATGTGGGAGAAACTTTGTTTCGACTTCACGATATTCTTATTATTTACGAAGCAAGTTTTGGTACATTAACTTCCGTGTAGATTCAATCGTTGATTTATCACGTATCACTTCGTATAAATATTGAGTTACGAGACATTTCGAAATTTATATCTTTCGGCCGCGCATCAATTCCGGCCCCAACGGTTACCTTAACCCCAACAGATCAGTATTTCTGTGCAAGTTTCCAGAGCGTTCTACCCTTTCAGGCATGACCTTGCGCGAGCAATTAATCCCGGGTGACCTCTTTATCCAGGGCATTCTGGAGCTTGAAGACAAGGAGTGTCGCCGACCTGGATTGCGGCCTTGGGATCGAATGAACCCCTGAAATTGGCATTGGCGCCATGTATCTTCTAGAGGACCTCAGCTGGTGCTTTCTGTTGGAAACCTGCAGAAAGGGCAGATAGTTCGCTTTGTAGACTCATGTCATGTTGTGGTTGGCTGGCGAGTGGTAGGAAGATGATGATGTTGTTGTTGAAGATAGGAAATGGGTTGACTATATAATCCTGCTGTGACAGGCCGGGATGTGGCTATTTAAGCTGCACTAGTTGCATTCTAAAAGCTGCGGTCGCCTCCATGAACTAAGTGTGGATCATCCTATTGTCCTTCTGACTGGAATATGATCTAAAATCCAATGAAAATATGACGTTGGTGGCGTTAGCAATCTTCTGTAGATGGACTATCCTTAGTAAGGCTCTGTAAGGCGCTTTCATCTCGTAATCCGAAGTAGCTGAAATAAACACAAGCGGCAGGAGTGGAAACAAGAGGAACTACAATGTAGTGAGGGCGAGAAGGCATCCCCGGCCAATCGAGGCAAACGATACGTAATGTCGGGTGCTGATGGCGCGATTTTACTTTGCTTATTCGGTCTAAGGCAAAAGGTCTTCTTTAAAAAAATTATTATCTTCTAAAACTTGACGACGGACACATTGATTTATAATAAAGAAGTCGCCTTGCCGCGCACATTTCACGACCGAGTCAGACAACAAAAGAACGGAGCGAGGTTGGTTGCCCTTGAGACGTTCGCTTTTCTCCTGCTAGCATTGCAGGAAGCTGGTCTGTACAGCTGTTGCCTCCCTTCTCAATAATGTCAAAACTTATAGAAGCACAAAGTGCTTGCCTATCGTCTGCAAATCCACATTTATTCCGAATTCAAATGGTATCACGGTTCGGCCTTTCTCGTCGACTCCCGCTTCAGCAATGATCCTTCCTTTGTCATCCAGGTCTGCTTCTCGCAATTTACATCGTTTAGCAAAGTTACCCCTCACCCTCGATTTCAAAGCATGAATACGAATTATGGGGACATATTACTAATCGGCATGGTGTACTTGACGCCACTCAACGCGTCATCGAATTAAGCTTGCGGCCGGAAACACGTCCCATTGGTATTGGCACGCATATCCATCCTCCACGGAGTCTAGATATTTGCAGGCTAATGGGGGGGTCGTAGGTAGTGTCCCCACATGAAGCCATTCGAGTTTCGGGCCTTATTTTAGTCGAAAAGCTGATTGGGAACTAGGTAGAGTTGGAGTATATAAAAGGCGATGACTTGGGAAATAGGGAGGTTGATACCCAACTTTTCCTGTTTCACAAACCGAACCCTCATATAGTTATCATGATTAAGCCAATTACTCTCTACAGCCATGGTATGTCTCTTGTTAAGCTTCTGAGAGTAATGCTAACATGGCACAGCAACCGGCCCCAACCCATGGAAGGTCGCCATTATCCTTGAAGAAATGAAGATCCCTTATAAACAGAAGTTTATGGGTGAGTTATCCTTCCCCTGATTTCCATCGTGTCAGACAGGCGATTGACATCTCCGGCTAGACATGGCGGACATGAAGAAGGCTCCTTTCGAGAGGATTAACGTCAACGGCCGTGTTCCCGCGATTGAGGACCCAAACACTGACATTACGCTCTGGGAGTCTGGCGCGATCATCGAGTATCTCCAGGAGACTTATGACAAGGACAATACCTTCAACTACACTTCGTCGCCCGAAAAGTATCTGGTGAAGCAATGGCTGCACTTCCAGATGTCTGGCCAAGGACCCTACTTCGGACAAGCGGCTTGGTTCCAGAGATTCCATGCTGAGAAGATCCCCAGTGCGCAGGAGCGGTATAAGGATCAGATCAAGCGGATATTGCAGGTATTGGATACCCATTTGAAGACGCAGGGAAGCCAGTATCTGGTTGGTGATAAAGTGTATGTTCCCCGACTCATGCGATGCCCATTGAAAAAAGAAATATATTGATGTCAGAATATTATAGGACGATTGCCGATCTCTCGTTCGTGACTTGGGATATGATGATTCCATTTATCTTCGGCGATGAAGCTCATGGGCTGAACCTGGAGAAGACGTACCCGGCGTACTACGCATGGAATCAGAGGCTTATGCAGAGACCGGCTGTGCAGAGAATCGTGAAGGATAAGCAGGCTGCTATGTCTAGTTAAGTCCACGAATCCATGTTTCTATGAAACTAGAAGGGCACAATGGATATAGATAAGATGAACACTTTTGACCCCACTAGGTGCTGTTAGTGTATGTGTGAGTGGGCGAGAAATGCCGTGCGCTAAATGAATTGAGGAAATCTTTCAAGACAGTGAAATCGATTTCTCGTTCGTCTGGGCTGACGATCCTGAAGATACAGGGTCTAGCATCTATTTTCTAGAACTTGAATTCCGAGTCTCGCTAAAGCCCTTGAAATTTGACATAAGAGATATTACTTAAGTATTCAACACAATAAATGCGATCGTAGTTAAAGTGAGAAAGGCTAAAGCGGTGGCGATTTCGTGAGTATAAGTGAGATTTCACCTATGCCCTCCTTACTTGCACCTCATGATGTTCCCACAACTATTGCTTTTACCCTTTCATTATCCTTGTGACTCTGTCAATGGCCCGAATCATTTCTCGCAATTAACCGCCCTCTCATTGGAACTAGACCAGCTCTCTGTCATACCATTATATCTTGCCTTCCTGTTCATGCACAATGCTTACCATAATGACTTCATGCAACCATTTTTATTATCTTTCAAGTCAGCTAGTCCTATCCTGCCCAGTCTCTAAAGTCGGACTGAGTGTTATGTCTTCGTTAGAAGGGCGATTCTGTACGGCAGGTTCGGCAAGGCTCAGACTGCTGTCAATACTCGGGATCAAGATCGACTGCAGCACGGCATTTTTCTTTTGCTTGGCTATCTTCTCAGACGCCTCTCGCGTTTCTTTCTCTTCCGTTTTCTTGTTCTCTATTCTTGTCGCTTTTATCCAGAACAGAAGGGCCAAGAACTATCATACACGTTGTGGCATATCCATTTCTGAGAACTTGTGAATTAGTTGTCTTATTGTAACCTTCGCTAGGTACTGTATATGCAGTTGCAACGAGAAGTCGTTGCGCTTCCCGGCAAGTGGCAAAGGACGACGACTTGCCTTCATGCATTGTAGCAAACAATGATGACATACCCTTCGATGCAAGCATCTCAACAGAGCAGCTTGATTTATCCTTTACCTGCAGCGTGAGCCTCCTTTCCGTAGCTTCCTCCCGCCAGCGTCGGACGTCTTCCTTGATTCCGTCGAGCTCGTTTGTAGCATTGTCCGATTCCTCCTTTGTGGCATGGCCAGCACCCCCGACTATGGTGCCGGGTGTTTATGGAACTGATGTTCCACAGCCGTGGACGAATGTCGCTGGTGCGTCGCGCACTCTGGCTCCTCAGTATGGGGCTACGACTTTGGGTCCTGCCGAGCAGAGTATGGTTGAGGGGAAGCGGGGAGAGAGACAGGGAGCGGCGACGACGAGTGGTGATGCGCCGGAGGCTACGGGGACGGGGTCGAATTTGACGGCGCCTATTACGCTGGTGCTTGTTATTGTTGAGTTTGTGGTGTACTTGTACCTGGGTTTTTTTTTGCCTTGAATGGCTGGGATCACGGATCTTGGATATGGCTTGAATTGAGGATTTTAGAGAAGGATGATGATGATACCCCATGGCCAGGTTAATCCGGGAGGATAAGAAAGGAAACCAATAATAGATTAGCTGTACAATTGAAACACACTTTATGAGTTATGAATATCCTGCAGGATTGGAGTTTGGACTGTTAAGGACTTTAAAGCCCTACCATGGCCCAGAAGAAGTATGCCCTAGCGGCAGATAGAAGTACTGGGAACACACATTCTATGAGCAATTTTCTACTAAGATAACTGCTTGGCTTGTCTTGTGGGTGTCTCTTAACAAGGTTTCCCCTCTCAGTGTTATCAAGTTCAACTTCAGCCACGCATATCCTCGACAACTTGCTGCTATCAGGCAATATATCATCGTCGTTTTTATAACCTCTGAAAGGCAGCAGCAGTCGATATTTGAGCCAAACTCACGAGATCCGTTCTCGCTACACTTGAGCAACGATTTGTATCTCTTTGCAAAGTGTTATGATTTCTCACGTCCCAGCCTTTCATACCATCAACGCGAGCTATGACTAAGCAGGTTATGAAGACAGCACAGACTCCATGTAGCGGTTCAGCAGTCCAAATTCTGGATTTGGTAAAGGAAAGACTTCGCGGCCGTGGAAGCATGGTTATATAAAGCTTGCGTAGAAGTATTGTCAGCTTTGATCTAGCTGACGGATGGCCTCAAGAGCAGTATCCAATGACACTCGCCAACTTTTGAGCAACCCTTGGAGAGCCTCGGTTTCACGGGAATTATTTTCGAAGCTTTGCGAGATACTGATTTCTTCCCACATCGAGTACTGCCATAGTTGACCTGTTACAACATGAATGCTTAATATTTGCAACAGCAACATGGCTATGCTGCCAGGGCTAGTATCAAAGATTGCACCAGAAATAGCACTATCACAGCTTTAGATCGTAATCCTGGTTATTAACGACAGCTGACTATTCCGAGTACGAGTACAATGGCCTTCAATCTCATGAACAAGTCTAGATCTTCGATTTGTAACTGATGAACAAAAACCAACAAATGGGAAAGAGCACAAATATATAGAACTCTCTCACAAGGTGCTGTTCTTCCCGACGGGACTCTGCAGATGCCCGCCAAAGCTTTGGAGGCACAGCATCGGTTTTGACCCAACACTTGTTTGTATTGCTGTATGTCTCCATGGTCGACAGAATTCATCTGATAGTGCTCAGGTAGGCAACTTCCTCATCAGTCGCATTTTATACTTTGAGGACGGCTGAGTGGAGACGAGGCTTGATCTTGCTAGGAGCGTTATAGTCTTCCAATTTGCTCCGACTCCAACAGACTATCTTTTGGACATCTATAATCAACAAACGGGTTACTGCTGCCGCCACATGTTTAGCTGCTCACGATCACGACCTGACACTCAAATCGAGAAGCTCCGCAAACGCGTAGCCGGCTGCGAAAACCGGGCCAGCAAAGTCCCAGCTAAGAGAGACTTTGTTACTCGTAACCTGCCATACCGTACTAAGCAGGGAGGGGCTTAAAGATGCAATAACTGTTTTGAAAAGACTTCGAGACCCATGAGTCATGCCACATCTCTTGATTCCTCGTGGACAATAGAAAATAAAGAAGAAAGCCGGAGAACACTGTTATATACCACCGCGCCAGATAGCCGCAATACATTTAGCCCGGTAACGAATCCACGTAGGTAAAGCACAAGAGTCCTGGTTGTCTGGTAGATGTACCTACCTTGGCAACTTTGGTTTGAAGATCGTAACCAAAATTGCCATCCTGCGTCTTAATGATTCTGGGGAGAAGACGGCCTGCCGACGATGGAGGGCATGGAAAGGACTTTCAGAAGCCTGGGTGAGAGTCTCTCTTTGCGTCCGTGCTATCATCGACGTCGACTTGGTAGCCGACACAAGCATTGTCTGTGGACGATGGTAGGGAGAGAATATACAATGGCAATGAACGTAGAGCCTCTTCACGGCACTCGAGCAATTAGACCACTTGGGTTAATCTCATGTCTCGATTGACGTCGTGAAAATTTGACTTGATCCACAGAAATAAGAGCTACGCGCGCCAACTTTGTACTTATACAAGTGTGTTGGTGTGTTGGCACTAGTCTGTCTGTGTTAGGGTGGATATCGACAACACGCTGTCTAGTCTATCCCACAAGCCACCTTACCAATCTCCCACCGAACGCCCAACTCCGTGTATACCGCCCTCCTACCTCGTAACAGATGCCTCAATTGGCATCCGACTCCCGTCCTGACTCGGCCCACCGCCATCACCTGTCCCCATCATCTCACTCCTCCTTTGAGAAAACCGCCTGTCCACCTCCGCAACCCCCCTCCTCGCCATCTCCAACCCCCTAATCCCCCCACCTCCTGCCAGATTCCCCAGATCCTTAACCGCTCTATTCTCTTTCCCCATCTCCCCTCCTTCCTCAAGCTGCTGTCTCATGTCGTAGAGTCGGAGGAGGTCGCAGGCGCGAGTCATGTCGATGTCTGGTGCCACTATGCCGGCGCCGTCTGCTACGATTTCTGATGTTGAGTGGGTAGGATGGGATTCTGAGGAGGGCGTACCGGCTGGTGTTGCGACGGTCTTCATCTTCTCTTTGGCGACCCATGGTGCATCTGGTATGGAGAGTGGAGCTCTTGAGACTCTACGTGGGACTGTTGAGGTGGGGAGTGGTGAATGCGCGGTGATGAGATTCGTGGCGGCTGCAGGCTCCTACGATGCATGAGTTAGACATGGTACACGAGTATAAGGCAGATGGGAGCTTACGGCGAGGTTCAGCGTGCTCAGGTCAGCTAGGACCTGAGCGACTGTGAGGCGTGGAATACCAGTTGCCGTTGGCTTTGTGGCATTGATTGACGAAGCCATTCCGTATGTATGACTCCTCAAACACAAAGGTGGTGCGACGACTGCTGTCAAAGTAGTATATGGCCCTTAACCGTAATTATTGTCTCAAAATTAACCTCCTGTATACTCTAAAATTAAGCTCAAAGTAAGCTGTTCCACCAAACCAGCAACCCGGCAAGCTAAACGTCATCTAGACCCAAGTCCGGAGCTGTTTTTTTCCGGCCGGGGATCATCCTCCCCACAAAGTTGCAGCTAGCGCTTGACACGCAGAGCACGGCGGGCTGGCATGCCCGCCATAAATATCTTGGCTGTCCCCGCCTCTCCATCTTCTGGATCTCCAATTGAAGCATCAATCGTAAAGCTATACACACAAAATGGCTACCATCATGAAGAGAAGCCTCGCGACATTGGCCAGCCTTCCAAAGGCGCCGAAGGTTGTTTGTATTGGACGTAACTATGCGTAAGTACCTCGTCCTTTCCAACAGGTTAAACACCGAGCTCTGAGCTCAATCGGAGCTCCCTTTGGAGTTATACTATACATTACTGCGCATTAGCTAACACCAATTGATCTACAGCGACCATATAGCCGAGCTCTCCAGCGCAAAGCCAAAACAGCCCTTCTTCTTCCTCAAGCCGACCTCAAGTATCCTCCTCCGAAACTCCGGCCCTGTCGTTCGTCCGCGGGGTATCGATCTCCACTACGAAGTCGAGCTCGCGCTCATCATGGGCAAGGGGCTCAAGGACTTTGAACACGACACTCCTACCTCTTCCCAAGAAGCCTTGGACGCCATTGATAGCTATGCTATTGGCATCGACATGACGGCGCGCAACCTCCAGAACGAGGCTAAGAAGAAGGGGTTGCCGTGGAGCATTGCGAAGGGATTCGATACCTTTCTGCCGTTGTCGGATGTTATTCGTAAGGAGAGGATCCAAGATCCGCATAATGTTGAGGTTTACTTGACTGTCAACAATGAGCATAGACAGAGGGATAACACCAACCTCATGCTTTTCCAGATTCCGAGGATATTGTCGGATATCTCCAAGGTTATGGCGCTGCAGAAGGGGGATATTGTCCTCACCGGCACACCGAAGGGCGTTGGTTCCGTTGTCCCAGGCGATGTGATGCGCGCGGGTATTGTGGTTGATGGAAAGGAGATTGAGGAGGGGAAGATCGAGGTTGTGGTTGAGGAGTCTACCTCTTCTTATGAGTTCAAGGAGACCTAAAGGTCCTAAAGTAGGGCGCGCTTGTGTTATTGGTGCGATATCGCGAGCATGTAGAGCAATATACCAGATTTGAGATACCTGTGGTGGTTGATTTGGTGAGCTAGAAGTATGCTTCAGGATGCAGATTAGGATCCGCCACCTCCCCCTCATCCGGCCTCGCCTTCGCAAACGTCCCGCAGTGCTTACACACCCTCCTGTCCAAATCCTTTTCGAATGCTACCACTGCCTCTTTTATTTGTGTCCCTAGGTCTGTACAATGAAATGCTGCCTCCTCGACTACTTTGTGGCAGGCTTGACAGTACCACCTCAGCTTATCGAAGCTGTCGGCGGGTCTCTTTTGTTCTAGGACGATGCCGACGGTGTTTGCGAACCTCACAGGGTTGTGTGGTGTGTTGGCTGGGAGGAGAAACATGGAGCCCTCGGTGATTACGATGTCTTTGAATTGTGTCTGGTCAACTACTTTGAGTAGCATTGCGCCTTTGTATTGGTAAAACCACTCGGGAGTCTCGTTTATGTGGTAATCTGTTCGTGCATTTGGGCCTCCTACGATCTGATGAGAACTGGTTAGCAAGGTCATGCCATTGAGGGTTTGTTTGAGAGACCGCCGGAATCAGAATTGCATGGATTTAAAACCTACCATGACAGTAGCCTCCCCATTCTCAACACAAAAGTTATTGATTGGTGGTTGAAGGAGGTGAGAGTTAGCTTCGAGCCTATTTATCCGGTTAGTCTATATCCGCCCCATAGCATGCTTCAAATTCCTGTGACCTGGTAGGACCTAGACCATAACTTGGCTTGAGGGGCTCACCACTTAGGAATATTTAGCGGGGTTCCCAGCATTTTCCCAACACTTCGCAGACTTAGTTACGCAGATGAAGTCCGTTCCCCCCAGTAGCATTCCTGTACGCAGCAAAAGCCAGTGCGAACGTGCCAACAATAACTATCGCGTGTATAAAGCCCGTGAGGAAGTTCTCTTCCCCCATGGTGAAATGACTCGAGTTTAGAACTAGGTTGTCTTGGCTGCTTGTGCTGGCCTCGTGAAGGTGGGGAGCTCGGGATCAATGAGGATCAATGAGGATCAATGAGGATCAATGAGGGCGGGGTAACTTGAGCTTTTCGTGGGGAAGCTGGAGCCAAAATGTGGCTGGTAGAGGCGAGGCAGAGGAGGCTGATGTGAGGGAGATTGAGCAGATTAGATAGCGCTGTGGCTGGTGTGCATATGTGATGAGGAGTGTGAGCTGACAACACCACGACTTTATATACACGACGACTCTGCACTCAAGTTCTTGTTTATACTTTGAGAGTTGTAAATACTTGACCTATTGCCTCTAAGCGTCCCCCAGTAAACAGACAAAGAAGGAAAAGAAGCAATGGACCACTCCAAGAAGGATCACTCAATGCCACATCACGGCGGCGATATGGACGGAATGCCAGGCATGGGCGATGATATGTGCTCGATGAATGTATTACACACATTTTCCCCATCCACACATCCTCCACTCACCTCCTTCCACTACACTACTCCTCACATCCATTTTCTTCTTCGTCACTGACACCAGATAGATGCTATTCAACTGGGACACCACAAACCTGTGCATCGTCTTCCGCTCCTGGCACATCCGCTCTACCTTCCATCTCCTCGCCTCCCTGGTGGCTATAGTCTTCTTTGTGGCGGGTTATGAGGCTTTGAGGTCATTCACGCATCGGTTCAGTGCTAGTGCTGATATGCGTGGGGAAATACTTACGAGTAGGTCACCCTACCAACGCCACTCCTTTGTTGTGCTCTTGTCTACCTTCCTTCTCTTTGTTCCGAGTTGGTATTGTGGTAAAGGTGAAGGGTGAAAGCGCAAGAGCTAAGCATCCTAGCCGAATCGCTTACTGAGACAACCACTCTCCTCGAAGTAGGACGAATCAAAACAGGAGTCAGTCGTCGTGCGCACGTCCTAAAATCTCTGCTCTACGCAGCCCAGACATTCTATGCGTTTATCATTATGTGAGCCTTCTTCCGTTCCCCATTTCGCCCATTTCGCCCTTGCTACATGTTCCCTTCACCGTTCCCACCTTCCTCAAAGAAATGTCGCGAGAATCGGCTAGGTATAGCGAAGACGGGCATAGGACAGGGTTTGGATAAGGAAATGGAAAGGAGAAAGGACTAATCAAGACAGGTTGATATTCATGACCTACAACGGCTACATCATGGGCGCGGTAGCTATCGGGGCATTCGTGGGTTATCTGGCTTTTGGTGGGAGGACGGAGGCTACGAAGGAGACTGCTTGTCATTAGAGTGTCGATATTAGCAATGGATTGGTGATGTGATGGTGAGTATAGCTAGGATGGCGCAGCTAAACCCAATATTGAAACACATTATAGTCCACCCTGTGGACGACCCCAGCCTCGGTGTTAGTACTCGCCTCAAGAATCTTGGGACCAGACATCAAATGGCATAGGTACTCTGGCTGCCTCCAATGGAGACCACCATATGGGCTATCAGTGAGATTACTGAACCGAGGTTTGTTGTAGCAAACAGCTGAACAATACATTCCCATCATCGCTGCAAGTATACTATCATTATTGGCATCCTCTACCGCTAAACCATTTCTCGCGTACTAAAAAGTTCAACGCGCATAGCCTGAAAATCCCTCGGTGATTGCCTCCTAACTAATGAGAGGCTTTACCATGGCGGCTTGGTAGCTTTTATAGGAAATGCGGTAGCGGCAGACCTGTACTTGTAAAAGGTAGACAGGTTTAATCTGCATAGCTCGATGTAAGTTCCAACTTCTATTATCCTACTGTATATAAACAGCTTCATAACCATATCTTACGCCTTCCATGCCAAAAAATAGCCTCAAGTAGGAAACTCATGAGCATTCCTTTGCTTATACCTTCCTAACTGCCATTATAAACTGGCCCTCAGTCGCACGACCACCTTACCCAGCATCGTGCAGCAAACCCCTACGGCAGCACACTAACATTACGTATAACTAGCGGCAACAGCTTGGTATGCAAATGGTGACAGTATACATCCACACCTACGCCCCTACCATCTGTATCGTGCAGACTGAACCAAAATTGGGACTTAGTGAAATTTCGCAACGAATCAACCTCCAATAGCAACAGGGCAGGCGCGGGAATCATGAGCCACCAAATACCTTGCGTATTTGTCCACACCAGAGGAAGGTTGTTTGTTATGCGCCGCTATGCTTTTATACTCCTTTGTAAAAAGCCCTTGCCAAATCATGCCACAATACAGTATCGCCTTCGCCTGAGTAGTTCCCGTACTAGATAGACGAAAAAGCACATGGTTTTAAGGCTCTTAGATCACCAGTGCGATCGCATATCCGTATCGACCTGCCCTTTGTTGTCCTGATGATTAGCAGGCCAGCACAGCGAGAAGTGCCCATAGGGAAACTATCACAGTATGCAATTAAAAGAATCGAGAGTGCTGAAGACAGTACTTTTGTTATGCTAAGAGCGAACACAACCAGTCTTGTTCGCCATTAAATGCACGACAGATCCAACCATTACAGGTGTGTCAAGCTACCATTATGTCCTCCGAAAGAAACGGATGCTAAGGTCAATGATAAAGATTTGACATGACACCCGATTATCAAATCCCATATAGGGTCTGAGAGCGGTTAAAGGGAGGTCAAAGTAAGCCTCAGAAGAGAGCTTACAAGGCCCTTACAAGGCGAGCACGAAAGCAGCGGCCCCGAAGAGGGCGGCGGCAGAGCCGGCAACCTTGACGGTAGCAGCAGCGCCAGTGGCCTCTGGTGCACCAGACTCAGTTGCGGAACCAGAAGTCTGATCAGCACCAGTCTCCTCGGCATCATCTGCACCTACTTCACATTAGTCTCCCTCATAGTTACACTATCTCGTCGCCCCGGAAATGGAGAAAAGGCGGAAGTTGCTCACCAGTAGTCGCGGTAGTCTCAACCGTCTCCTTCGCCTCCCCCTCAGACTGGGTCCCGGTGGCGACAGGCGCGGAAGTTGAGGCCTGGGTCACAATGGCAGCAGTACGGATGCACTCCTTGTAGCAGCCCTCATACGCAGCGTTGTCCTGGGCGTTGCCGATGCCTTTGTAGCACTTGGTTTGGCAGGTTGCGGTTGGGTTCTGGGCGTCGGCGAGGGGGAGGCAGGCGGCGCGGCAGTCGTTGTCTGCTGGGTCGCCTATAACTCGTTAGTATAGTCCCCGGAAGCAGTTGGGATTTGAGGTGTTGGGAAGTAAGAATGGGAGGGAAAGGGAGTGGACGCACAGTCTGCCAAACAGGCATCACGGCTCTGCTCAGCTGGAGAAGCGACGTAAGTGCCAGAGACTGGGACAGAGGTGGTGGAGGAAACGACGACGACGTCGGTGGAGGTGATGATGGCGGTGCTGTTGGCTGCTGCGTCCTGGGCGGAGACCGAGACGGCGGCGAGGAGGCCAGCGAGGATGGTGGTGGAGAAACGCATATTGATTAATTTATGGTTATCGAAGGTATATCGCAAGTAGTTGAAGGTGGGTACTAGCTTAACGAAAGTCTAAATCTCAAAACGAAAGTCGATGGTAAAGAATTGAAGATCGAGGTTGAAGAATAGGATGCCGTACCAGCAATGTGCTTTTCAAAGGAGATAAAGGTAGGACGGAGAACCGTCCGGGGGGCTGCTCAGTTTCACAAACGAGTTCGCGGAAACCTAGCCAAAGCCATGCTTTGGCGCGTCGTGCAGGTAAATACCCGAAAAGGACGTGGTTGGGCGAACGAAGCCTCCTGAATGGTCGGTTGCTATGCCAACATCCAGGGAGGCCAAAGGGGATGTGTCAAGCTGCCTCGAAGTGGAGATTTGGCGGCCCTTGACGGCTGACGTGTAGATCGACTTCCGCTTTCATCGTGATGGGTCTATTCTTATGGGCAAGTTCGTTTGATACGAACGATGTTTCTGCAGTACTCGGACGAGCCACTGTGACACGCAATTATTGTCTCAGACATCGAAGGGGCACATCAATAAGTTTCCAGCATCGCCTCGAATACAGTGGTAGGCGCGGCACTATCCGTAACATCGAGGTTTACCGGCGAATTGCCCGTCTTCAGCGCATACCATTGATTTCTGGTCACGAACACGACGCAATGAGGCCTGCTGGACAGGCGACGTAGCTATCACGATTTGACAAAAGCGACAGTGCAGCCACAGCTTCTCGAAGACGCTCATTTGTGAGTATCTTGCAGGAAAATAAAGGCGCTGCCATAGGGTTGCCGTCTGCACGAGTCTGTAAAATCGGAAATGTGGTCGCCGAGTATTTGCTGTTGACCTATATATGCAAGCTGGAAACGGAATGCCGCCATGAATCCACGACAACGCTTGTACAACCTTCTCGGCCCGTTGGGCCTAGAGGCGCGAAAGAGGAGGTAGTCTGCAGATGGGCTGCAGAGGACTGAAGCTCGATGGCAATTAAGGTTGAGTCGGGTCCTCAGACCCGTGCTCGCAGTCCTTTATAACCAGTGAAAGAGGTTAACATAACAAGAAATGCAGACGCGATAATACAAAAAGTGCAGAAGCAATGATTCGAGACGCATGAACATAAGGGTTCATCCGAGGGCCATATTTCGATAATAGAACGAAGAGCATGCGACAAGTTACACACTCGTGTTGGAAAGAAAACTTCAGTAACTTCATAATGCATTAATTCGTGGTATATCTCGCTTTAAGCACCGTACTCCGTGGCCTTCTGCTGTTTGGTGGCGACTGGCTCCACATGGCTAATCCACGGCAAGCTCAACTTCTTCATCTCAATCGCCAGCTGGAAGAGATAATCCAGACTATCGCACATTAGCATCTCCCTCTCGTGCCCCTTTCACTATCTGGGCTGAGCAACATACCTCTCACACTGCGTCTTAGCTTTGTGGACGTTTTCTCCCCATACGTAAATTCCGTGCCTACGCACCAATACTGCGTAAGTATCCGGAAACCTATCCATAGCCTCCTCCAGTGCCTCGGTGAGATCCTCTTCATGCGCCGTATTCTCAATCACCGGAATCCTCAACGTATCATGATACCCCAGATTCCCCTGCTTCATATAACCCTTGCCAAAGCCCTTAATCTGCTCGATGTTGTTGATCTCGAACACATTTCTCTCGGTAGGACTGGAACCTTGGCCAGACTCGAGTAAAAGGGTGATGAGGATCGCCCATTGGGAGTGCGTGTGGATGCAGCACCCGGCGTTGCGCCTGTTGAAGGCGGCCAGGAAGAGGGGCGTGCATTGGGAGGGTTTGAATACTGGCGGAGAGCGGAGGTAGACTCTTTGCTTTGGATCGGTTTGTGCTTTCAGTGAGAGGACGTAGATGTCTTGGGACTTCATCATCTCTTTTTGGACGCCAGAAGGAGCGAGGTAGACGAGGTCGCTGGAAATGAGGTTAGTAGCTATTGACTGAAGATATTGCGAAGAAGCATAATGGAGGTAAATTCGTACTCATCCCGAATAGACGTCCCTCCTCCAGTTCCAGTAACCCAGCCCAGGTGCCAGAACTTCTCGCAGAGGGATGGGATGAGGTTCGCTGGGTGGTTTGGGTCGGAGGACTGGACGAGGTGGTCGTTGGTATTGGCTGCCTCCTGGGTACCTTCGATGATAGCCATCTTGTCTGGTGAAAAGGAAGATAAGTAGGAGGGACGATGATGAGGAGGTGAGAAAGTAAGAAGTATACTCTATGTAAACAACAACCGCGGGCCTTCCAGAACAGTTCACAGCGCGATAACGATTGAGATGCAGCCTCGTAGCCTTGCCAAGTCTTCAGAGGTGAACTGCCTAAACACTATGTCATTTCGAGCTTAGCTCTTTATTGAACTCCAAGTCTTGTACTCTGCAGAAGCGAGAACTAAGGTGGCCTTCTCCCTTAGCAAGACTGGTAAGGAGTATATGTAGCATGCCAAGATTAGCCGAGCTCATTAAACTATAGTTCAAGAGTGTTCTACCAGTATCGTGATTGTCCTTCCTTGATGTTCGAGTACGCTGGAGCTGAGACCCGGGCGCTACAATAATCCGGGGACGGCGTGTAATCGTGCCGGGTTGCTCCCCCCATAATTACCAAGGTGTCCTTTGCCAATCTGGACCTTTGTATCACGACTCAACAACAAGCAACTTAAATACTCCAAGTTGCCTCAAAGTCGACTAAAGGATTAACCAATCCTCACTTGAATTCTCGTAGCAAGCTTGCTTTTCTTCTACTTTAATTGAATCCCTCGAGAAACCAAGATGCGTATCAACGCAGCTACTGTCGTTACTGGAGCCATCCTTGCCGGAGCTGTCCAGGCTCACGGCGACCATGGCGCCCAGAAAGTCATGAACGATGATGCATCCTCTGCCTCTGCCTCAGCTCAGAGTGTCGTTGCTGCTGCCACTGATGCCGCAAAGCAAGCCGTCGAGTCCGTCTCGAGTGTTGCCAGCGCAGCTCTGCCAACTTTCACTGTAAGCCTCATCTAAGCTCCAAACTTCACCTTCAAACACAACTAACACGACAACAGCCAACCAACATCAAGGCCGATTTTCTCGAGCAGTTCACCGACGATTGGGTGAACAGATGGAAGCCATCTCACGCCAAGAAGGACATGAAGGGCTCTGACAAGGACGAGGAGTGGACATACGTCGGCGAGTGGGCTGTCGAGGAGCCACACGTCCTCAAGGGCATGGAAGGTGATAAGGGGCTCGTTATTAAGAACGCTGCTGCCCACCACGCCATCTCTGCCAAGTTCGAGAAGCCAGTTGACAACAAGGATAAGACTCTTGTTGTGCAATACGAGGTCAAGCTTCAAAGTACGTCTTTCTCACAATCTCAACTCAACTATGCTGAGCTATGCTAACACGACACAGACGGCCTCGAGTGCGGCGGCGCCTACATGAAGCTCCTCCGCGACAACGCCGAACTCCACCTCGAAGAGTTCTCCAACGCTTCCCCATACGTTATCATGTTCGGCCCAGACAAGTGCGGCCACACCAACAAAGTGCACTTCATTATCAACCACAAGAGCCCAACGACCGGCGAATACGAGGAGAAGCACCTGTCCTCTCCTCCAACGGCTCGCATCTCAAAGACCACCGAGCTGTACACCCTGATCGTCAAGCCAGACAACACTTTCACCATCAAGCAGAACGGCGAGGTTGTCAAGGAGGGCAACCTCTTGGAGGACTTCACCCCGCCTTTCAACCCACCGGCTGAGATTGAGGATCTAAATGATTCGAAGCCAGAGGACTGGGAGGATGCCGCCAGAATCCCAGATTCAAAGGTTACTAAGCCAGCAGACTGGGATGAGGACGCTCCATTCGAGACTGTCGACGAGAAGGCCACCAAGCCAGCTGACTGGCTCGAGGACGCGCCGCTCAATATCCCAGACCCAGAGGCGCAGAAGCCGGAGGACTGGGATGATGAGGAGGATGGAGACTGGGTTGCGCCACAGGTTGAGAACCCGAAGTGCTTTGAGGTTTCGGGCTGTGGGCCGTGGGAGAAGCCGATGAAGCAGAACCCGGCGTATAAGGGCAAGTGGACCGCACCATTGGTTGACAACCCAGACTACAAGGGTCCGTGGGCGCCACGTAAGATTCCAAACCCCGAGTTTTTCGAGGACAAGCATCCATCCAACCTTGAGCCGATGGGCGCTATTGGTTTTGAGATCTGGACTATGCAGAACGATATCTTGTTTGATAACATTTATATCGGTCACTCTATCGAGGATGCTGAGAAGCTGGCCAATGAGAGTTTTGTTCCAAAGCACGCGGCTGAGAAGGCGACTGAGGCGCTTACGAAGCCGAAGGAGGAGGAGAAGGGTAAGAGTCCGTTCGATCTGAGCTTTAAGGACGACCCGATGCACTATGTTAAGGAGAAGCTCGACTTGTTCGTCACTATTGCCAAGACTAACCCTATCGAAGCCATCAAGTTTGTTCCGGAGATCGCTATTGGATTGGCTATCGGTGCCTTGACTGTCCTTGGTGTTCTCATTGGGCTTCTGTCGAGCGCGACTGCGGTTCCAAAGAAGGATCTCAAGAAGAAGGTTGATGGGGTTGAGAAGAAGGTGGATGCTAAGACGGAGGCTGCTAAGGCGAAGACTGCTCCAACTGTCGAAGCCGCAGTTGCTGGTACTGGGACAGGCGTGGAGGTTACTGGAGTCGATGGAAGACACACAGCTGCTACTAGTCGCCAGACTAGAAGTAACGCTAGCCAGGCTATTGTGGGTGAGCTGTAAAATGGTGGACAATGGATGTGTAAGAGAAGGAATAGCGTCGAGCGACGCTGTTAGCGCGGGTTGTGTTTCGTTGAGGATATGATGGACCAGCACATGAGTTAGCATGCTATAACATGGCGTAATAAAACACTTTACTACTACCCCCCTCATCATCATCATCATCACCGCCATTGTCGTCTCGTTTTACGACTTATAATCAAACCTGGCCTATAATATTGTGGGGAATATAAGTTTGTAGCCTCCTGAGAATGTGTCTCGAACGAAATAAATCAGAAAATTTTCTGATTTATCGAGTTGCAGTATACTATACTGTACTGTTGTCGCTGTAAAGGATGCCTAGAATAACGCTCTTTGCCACTACTACATCAATATAGACCCCTAAAACCGTTGCACCAGAATTCAGCCACAGTATATGTTCCGGAGTTAAAAGAATATGTCCCCATTCCGTCTCGGCCGTTCAACTGAGCTACAGTATACTATCTTATATACCAGATCTAACGGTAAGGCGAGGGAAAAAAACACACCTTTTATTATAATATCTGCTAGCCTACCACGTGTACGAAACAGGCCTGCTGGCCCAATGGCAAGGCGCTTGACTACGAATCAAGAGATTGCAGGTTCGATCCCTGCGTAGGTCAACGGTTACAACCATCACATCTCCAATTGGGGAGTTGTTGTGGTTGATGTTTTGTGGATTTTGCAGAGTTTTGGTGTTGCTGTGGAGATGTTGTGGTGGGTGTGGCGGAGTGCGAAAAGGGATGTGGATGGGCCTGGAAGGAGTATTACAGTACTTTTACGTACTCGCATAACGTTTTCGTATACTTTCAAGTTAAGTACGTGGGGAACTCATTGTTAGTCCAATTCTTCTGTATTTCTGATATAATCTGATCTGCCCGGTGTCTGTGCTGTGTTTCTGGTTCGTGGCTACACTTACAACTAATTTCAACCTTTTACCTTTAACCTTCAGGCGAATGTATAAAGATCACGGTTGTGCTGAGCCGGTCGAAATCAAGAATATGTTGCTTCCGAGTATGGCGATACGTCGGAAGGTCATTCGTGGCTTTGTCGTTTGTTGGAATTCTTGTTGTTTGTTGTCAAGAGCTAAGAGCATGGTAGAAGTAAGATTTCTGATGTGAGGCGGCCATGGAGTTTGGTAGGGAAGGGCGATATTGCTTCAATGGTTGTTGCTGTGGCACTGTGGTGCTGGAGGTGGGGTGTGCTTGTTGGCTGCGGCTGAGCCTGGTAGAGTGGGATTGTTTGAATTCATAGTTTTGTAATGAAGGCGGCAAGGAGAGTGGTACTGTGATACGGGGATGGCAAATCTCATGCGTTTGGCTGCTTTATCTAGGGTGTTTAATCGATTATCAAACTGGGCACATCTCATGCGATACAATAATCTTTCACATGGGTAACGTCCGCCAAGATAACTTGGTGTCTCTAGTAATAATTTTTTGTCGGCACTGTTAGGAATTGCATCGTTATGCCACTTCTTGTGTACCTAAATAAGTATGTACTGGAGAAATACGGTTATACTCCTTATAGTAGTCATCCATCATTGAGGAATGGTTGATCCGAAAGACCTTTTTGTGACTTATAACACCGTTACCCGCCCCCTATCCCAGCAGACACAATACCACTCCTTCTTGAACTCACACCTAGTACCCGTGGAAAGGGGCGTTGACCGCGGCAACATATTTGCATGATATCTCATCCTCCGTACGGAGGGCTTTGGAGATCCCAGCTCCCCCCCACGAAAGTGGTGGTCTTTGAGCGAATCCATATGCTGCACATTAGTTCCGATCACAACGGACACGAGCATCTAACACACCAAAAACGCGGGGGACAGGAGATATGCTGAGCTCCATCCTCGAGTCCTTCTTGACCCCAGGATTCAAATCGATGCATTCTCTTCTCACTTCCTCAAAACAGCCAACGCTGTGCTCTAACATAATACAAATCCGCACTCAAAAAACGCCACAAGTCCTTGCCAGACATATTATCCTTGCATAACCCAAATCTGATTTTGCGCGTCGCCCATGCCGCTTGCATCTGAACAGCTACGACTGAGGTATCCTTTTGCCAATTCCACCATCGTTTCACGCCTCCTTACTCAATAACACCTTCCGCCTGTGTGTTCGCCTGCCCATTCTGCTGGCCACCCATCCCCTGGTCTCCCCCCTCCGGCCTAATCAACTCCTCCTTCCCCTCATCAGCCACAAACTTCCTCTCACTAACATGTTGACCCTGCTGCTGCTTCAGCGCTGGATTAATCCACTGCTTATGCTCAAACGCCCCTCCCGCACCATCCTCATGCGAGAAGCGACAACTCGCACCATACGGACACGGATTATTCGTGCACTTGATCTTCTTGGCCGTCTTCTGCACATGTCTGAGCTTACAATCCGGCTTAACGCACTCTCCGATCGGGTTCGGGCATACTGGGCCGTGCTTGTATTGGCAGTGCGGGTTGGTGCAGGGGTCGAATCTGCAGTCTTCCTGTCCCTTGACTGCAGGCGATGGGTGAGAGGCGGTGCACTTCTTGTTCTGGCAGTGCACGGCCAGAGGACAGTGGTCGGAGGTATCAATCGTGATGCCATTTGGAGTCATTAGGCCGGAGTGCGCATATACACAATCCGCGTTCTTGCACCTCTTGTCAAACTTGCAGGTCTGCTTTCCTGATGCTGGCTCGCGGGCAGGTGTGAGAGGGATGTCGAGAGGGTTGGCATTCACTGGTGGCGCTTGTGCGAATTCGGGGAAGAAGTTTGGGTTGTAGTGTGCGCCGTTCATCTGCGGCGGATATCCCTGCTGCTGATGACCGTATTGTTGTGGGAGGTGTTGCTGGTGCTGGTTGAAGCCGCCTCTGCCGTTGAATTGCGGTTGCTGCATTTGGCCCCGCCCTCTCATCCCTTGTCCTCGTATTGGGCGCATCTGGTTCATTACTCTGTTGTCGTTGAAGTTCAGCATCCCTTGTGGACCGACTGGAAAGTGCGCGCGCGAGGCGAGGCCGCCTCTGCTATTCTGGTTCTTGGTTATGCCGCCGCGGCTGTGAACGTTGCCACGCGCCGATTTCGAGGAGGCAATTGCGCCCTTGATGTCGTTGCCGAACTTTCGCCTGGCTGCTGCTTCTGGGTCCCATCCCTTTGGTCCCGTAGGTCTACTGTTTGTTAGTTTCAAGTTTCCATAGTCATTCAGCATGCTAACACCTACATGTTGCCCACAGCCGGTGTGATATCTCCCATAACCTGGTCCTCATCCGTTCCCTTCTGCGCCTGCTGTCCTTGCGCTGCTCCATTATGAACCGGCGCTTGCGCGCCTGGGTTGTTCTGCTGCCACAGCAAGCCTTGCGCCAACTGAACTAGTGACTCAGCAAAGCCCTTTGCGGCTTCGAGGTTCGGCCGCACATCGTCCTCCGAGATCAGGCCTTCTGAGGAGAGGTCGAGCGCAAGCTCATCTGGCGTCTTATTCTGGAGCACGCAGAGACAAAGGTACTGTGTAATGTTGTCTGCATCGTCTCCGCCCCAGTTTCTACGCTGAAGCTCAATTCCGATCTTGCTGCTCAGAACCTCCTGGTTCTCGGCGGTGAGCTGTCCGAGAGACATTGTGGTAAATGTGGCGCGCTGAGAAGAAAGGTTGTGTGCGCGCGATGAGGTTGTAATCGGTTGGTAAGCTCTTTAGTGTCGTCTTTAAGTTCTTGAGCTTGAATGCTGATACTGTATCTTTGGTTCTCTGAATCGTGGAGGATGCGCAACAGAGACTGGTGTCAGAGATTGTGTGTAGATGTTTTGTATGGTGTTTGGTCGGGAGCTTGAATCAGCCTTGGTTTCCACCGGGAACTGCCTAGTTCGCTGCTGACACGTGACGGTCGGCTTTCATGGCGGATTTACGTCCTGCCGTCTTTGGGGAGGTATCTAGATTAGATCATCAGAGTCTCAGAATCTCGGAATCTCTTCAACAAGAGCAAGGACTCCTCCACCCCAAGTCGATAACACCACTCACGAGGATTGCCGAAATAATCAAACCGCTGCCAGCAGTGCTGGATTTTAGGCGAACCTCGAGTTCATCTGTCAGATCGACCATAGCTTTTAACGTCGTTACTTGGCCGCAGTGGTTGGAAATAGTGCTTCTTCCATGACAGTAGTGGTCGAGGGATGAGACATAACATCTGCCCTCAACATGACCACTTCATCAGCGAGCAAACCACATGTAAACACATGAAACCTCAAGGCACTACGAGTATGCTGGCGATTTATGAGCATCTGCAGACAAGAAGATCAAGACACGCCACGATCTTCAGGAGTACTCATTAGACTGCGAATTCGGAAGAAGGTGATTGTACGCGCAGTTGTACGAACCTTGCAGCTGTGCATGTCCAAGTGGAAAGCAGCTCATCACCAATTGTTTGACAAGTTCCTGCTTCGTTAAGTCATCAAGTCATTCTTTGTTTTCTAGGTATTTCCTGGCTTTCATTCCTTACATGATGCAATCTTCGGTTCAATTGTGTTGATATTCCGTTATTTGTTACACGTTATCTTTCCTCTGTCGTTTCTCCATCATTGGAGGTAAAGTTGGAGTTGTCCACATGTCGTCGTCCCAGGAGTCATGGACACCCCTCAAGGAGGGCGCAAAGATGGCCTCCAAAAGGTCCGGCTTCCGATGTCCAGGTTGGGCCAACAAGATCGCGACTCGAGATCCCATCGCAGCTGCCTAAAAATACAACTACTGTTTCCAAATTATTTCCGGCGACCATTACCAGATTCATCATTGTTCGCCCGGATTCTCAGTAACCTCATTCTACTCCAAAGTCTCTATTGTCACATCGAACACGAGCTTTATCGCTTTTTTGTTTTCGTACTTCGTCCTAATCTCGTCCAAAGAAATCTGAAGTATATGGACTCGCCGATTAATTCTCGCGAAACTGCTGTAATACATTACAACACCAACACAAAAAGGCATCCAGACTGCTCGGCACTATGAGAACGGAGATAACGTCTCGAAATCGACAATGCCACCCCTTTGGATCATCGGTAGGTTCTGCTCGGCGGTGCGCTAAACGCGCCTTTTCAAACGACAACCAATAAAGAGTGCCCGAAATGAATTAAACCAACCAATTCGGGTTTCCAAGCTCTTGGTACGCCGCTTGCCGGATGGTGGGGAATATGGGGAAAGTGGTGCTGTCAGCCACACTCAAAAGACTAAAACTGAGTGGACAGGGAGCTGCACATCTTTGCGGCAGTTTGAGGAATGGCCAACCAATGACTGACACAGTGTTACAGTTCCCCCTGGGCGAGATAGAGGTCTCGGCCCCCCAGGAAGTTGGATAAAAACTGCGCCCGTCTCGAATAAAGTTGCGAGAGGTCGGGGTGCATTGTTGGATCAGCCTGTCACCGATGTTCCTGCGTGGACGGACGGCAGCTTCGAGAAATGCCTCGGTTGGCAGTTCAATACCAGTCTCAGGCTAGGTAGAACATTCGATCCAACCTTGAGATTTGCCATTTCAATCTGAACTTCTCCGCATTCCACGCTTCTGTTCTGCACGAAATATTGGATACAGCGGCACCGTTGAAGAACTTGCTTTCGCTCGACTTCGCCTCACAAGTACTCGAGCACAAACACCTCAATACACCTCAGACAGGCCTGTCAACTCCACAAGATCTCAACATTACCTCACGACTTTGTAACTCGAGCGAGTGCAAACGCCTCCCGCTGAATTCAGCTCGTATCATTCGACACATTCATCCCGTGACAGCACATAATTGCTTCTGGACTCGTCTTAGGTGTGCAGTCGCCATTCCAGAAGAGGATGCTAAGATCCGTCCCAAGGCGCGCCAAGGCTGATACTAGTAAACAACTCATGACCCATCGTTGTTGCACACTGCACGATAGATGTCAAAATACACGACTAAGCCACTTTCGTCGTCGGGGGACCTCGATTTTAGCTTGTGACAGGCCAAGTCCGGGGTTTCAGTGGAGCAATTGGTTCTGGCTCGTGGACAATGGTGGGACCACTAACGACTTGGCGAGCTAAAACCTGGGGTAGTGAGTGGTCCCGCAAGCATCGCCGAGTCCACTAAGACTAAATTGCTTGCTGGGCCCTCGCAACGATAGACACAACAGTCTGACTACGTCCGTGGCACCTGCAGCAGACTGCAGGTGGAATCGAGCCATGCTGCTGATTGCTTGCTATGCCGCTGCAAAAATTATTTGTCGCGATGTTGACTTCTTAATCGTAGTACCCCGCCGGTTTGCTAGTGCATCGCGCGCTCCTCTCGATGTCCATGATCCGAAGATGCTCAACTGCCATCCCGCTGTCGCGATTAGGCACCGCGAGTTCCCAAGACGGCTCTTGGCCGCCCCTCCTGGAACGTCTCCCGGCCGGTAGGATTCATCATATGCCAATTCCAGCGACTAAGCGCCTTGCAATGCTTTCTATCTCTGGCCCGGCGGGCTGCCATGCCCTTGATTTTGTGTGGGGAAGCCGTTTAGTCTGGGTCGGGACTGTGAGGGGAGAGCCACATATAAACACGAGCACGCCCATTATTATTAGTCTTTTCTGCCTCCAGACTTCGTCCCTGTGATACCTACCAGAGAACTTCTCATTCCATTATCCATCCCATCACCTACCAGAGATAGCTCGTTTGCATCTTTCCAAAAGCCGGATCCCCTTTAGACTGGGCAAACGATGGCGCACAACGAGAAGATTGGCCGGGACCATGTTGTCGTCCCAGCCCATTCTGACAGCAAGCATTCTGGTGACTCTCTGCCAGTCAACGATGCGGAGTACGATAGAGATGTCGAGGGCAAAAGCGAGGAGACCAACGGCGACGTCGATCTCGCTGCTCGTTTCGTCGACAACAACCGTCCTTCCAGCATTTCCCCAGCAGCCGAGAAGGCCGTTCTTCGCCGCGTCGACTGGTTCCTGATTCCCGTGCTCTTCATCACATTCGCCTTCCAGTACATGGACAAGGCGTGTTTGACCGGCGCCGCGCTTTTCGGTATTCTCAATGATCTCGAGCTTACCGTTGTCACCTTTGAGAACAGATCACCAGTTGTCGACAACTCGAGATACTCCTATGCCTCGCTGATCTTCTACTGGGGATACCTCATCGGTCTCATCCCAGGTGTATACATGGCGCAGCGCTTCCCGCTCGGCAAGTACGTCGCAACCGTCATCTTCCTCTGGGGTGGTGTCACCGTCTGCACTGTCGCCGTGACGAACTACCCGGGCCTGATGGTCCAGCGCTTCTTCCTCGGCTTCGCCGAAGCCGGTATCGCGCCAGCTTTCTCCCTCATCACTGCTATGTGGTACAAGTCCAGCGAGCAGCCCATGCGTTACGCCATCTGGTACTCTGCCGTCGGAATGGGCACGCTCATCGGAACACTCATCCTCTACGCCATTGGACAGATCAACGGCAACTTGGCTCCATGGCAATACCAGTTCATGGTCATCGGCGCCGCCTCCTCCGTCTGGGGCATTGCCTGTTGGTTCCTTCTCCCAGATTCCCCAATGACCGCCTACTTCTTGAGCCCCGAGCAGAGAATCATTGCCGTGGAGCGCATGCGTTACGAGCCCGGTATTGAGAACAAGACCGTCAAGAGCGCGCAAATCAAGGAGGCGTTCCTCGACCCAAAGACCTGGTTGATTATTGTCATCACCTTCTTGTCCAACTTCACCAATGGTGCTCTCACCGGTTTCGGTTCCATTATTGTCAAGTCCTTCGGCGTAAGTTCACTGCCCACTTCCCAATTTACATAACCATACGAGAGAACACGGCTAACCAATTAACAGTTCCCACCACTCCGCACTGTCCTCCTTCTTGGTGGCGCTGGTGCCTGGGTCTTCGTCTTCCTCATCGCCGCCGGTCTGATCTCCATCTACGTCCCAAACATGCGTACCTACCTCGCCATGTTTGCCGCCGTGCCACCAATCGCCGGCGCAGTCATGATCTGGACTTCAGGCGAATGGGGACCAAGATACCCCAAGGCCATCCCACTCTGGGGTTTCTACATGATGTCGACCTTCTCCACCACATATGTCATGCTCTTGTCCATCATGACTGCCAACACCGCCGGCCACACCAAGAAGGCCGTCACTGCTGGTTTGGTCTGGGCCTCTTACTGTATATCTAACGGTATTGCGCCGGTGACTATCTTGACGCCGGAGGAGAAGGATCATTATCCTACGGCGTTCAAGCTTATTATTGCGTTTATGAGCGTTACCTTTGCGCTGTTAGTGGTGCTTAGGTTTTACCTTGTTAGGAGCAATAAGAAGCGTGATGCTGTTAAGTTGGTGAGCAGGGATGAGTCGGCTAGGACAGCGTTCATGGATATGACGGATATGATGAACCAGAACTTCAGATATCATTACTAAGTATCGTTTGAGGGGAGGATGGAATTGTATAGACATGTATGAAATGGCATAACGTGTGAGCGCCATGCTTGGATATGGATAGATGGAAGTGATGATTGCTATGATATTTTTGTTATCTTAGTTAGTGAAATGAGCAATGCATGAGTTGATACCAAGCTCCTTTCACCCGGCACATCTTTCATGTGCTTGGCGATGGTTATCTTTACGGACCGGGTGATTACTGTGGTGCGAAAGAGCAAGAAGTAATCTGAAGTGGGACTTGCTCCACGGCCGCCTCGGTGGACGACGACGTTGGAATAGTCATTTTGTTCAACCGCATTTCTCGCTTATGAGGGCAGCCTACCTACAGTTGTGGTCACTGAGTCGTTTCACAGAGCTGCACCAGAACAGTTTGTGAGACCTTGGCATTCTCAAAGGTCTGGAGCACACGAATCATCCGTCGGGCCCGCGCATAAGGCCCTTGTAAGCCACGCGCTGCACCGCGTGAATGCTTGAAAGGAGCAGACATGCATACTGAGGTCAGCCAAGAACGATTTAAAGAGAAGAAGCCCCCCATGAGACTGTGATGCCGTTGTTTGCATTGACACCGCTATTCTTCCTTCAACATTGCTTCGTTTTCAAACATATTCCATATTCCCCTACCTTCTCTCTTGCCAGCGCAACTATCGTTGCCCTACCACCTCTTGGGCAAGCACAGAGCGAGCGGTGTAGAAGCCCAATCATCATGAATAACCTCACGTTACTGAACCTTCCGGGGCCGTGTTGATTCGGCGACCCTCGGCCCTTTGACTCCCTTAGATATGTATTCGATATCCGATCTTCTAAGCGGACATCTTCAGCTCGAGGTCTATTATTGGATACCCCGCACGACACCACGTTTTGTCCTACCAACCAAACCCCACGATAACGATCTCGACGGCGAAAATCTGGGGGTACCCATGCTTGGTTCAAGCACGAGTATATGCTCTCGGACGTCTACAAGCCTACAAAGCATAAACACACAGTCTTCGGTTGTACTGCGACAAGGTCCTCATTTCACCGCACTGCAAGCGCTTTCGTCATTTTCCCCGGAACTCTCAGCTCCAACCAATCAGCATCAAAGTAACGTTACCAACCCACCAACGCACCCCAGTTTCAACCTTGCCGTTAATCAATCCCTGCATTGAAGCTTAAGGTCGACCGCCGACGGCAGTTGAGTGTTGGGGTTCACGGCACTGAGACCCTGGTCTTGGGCTTTTTGGAGACAGTCGGAGGTAACAGTAATCGGTCGCCTCGCGGCTGTTTGCGCGTCACTGCTGCAGGACACATGTTACTGTCCCACCCTGTGTAGTAGGACAGTCATCCGTCGTCACATCTTGTCCGACAGGATAACCTTGTGCAGATTCGAGAAAAGAACTGGAGTTGGTATATAGCAGCGAGATCTATCTGCTCAGTGTCTTTCTTTTGTTCTGTTTACTGCAGCTCTCAAAACTGTCCTTGTATCCCAACCTAACATCACAGTCGCTGTACCACAACACCTCTTTGTAAAGCTTCAACCAGGGTCTTCATTATGAAGATTCTGACCATCTCACTCCTCCTCCCCCTCGTGGCGGCCATCTGGCCAGCCCCCCAGTCGTTCACAAACGGCACCTCAGTCGTCTGGCTAGACCGGAACATCAAAGCAACTTACAACGGTCGCAATGTACGCGGCAAACCCACATCTCCCATCCCCTTTGTCATGCATCCTTCTGTTATAAATCAGAAACTGAGTTAACCTCACAACAGTTGCATAAGCGGCCAGGCTGCCATGGCGGCTCCTGCCACGGCGGTGGGCACGGCGGTGGCCATGGCGGAAAAGGGTTCAACAGCGAAGAAATAGTTCAGGCGGCGTTTGAGCGGGCTGTAAAGACGATTCGGGAGGACAAGTTTGTTCCCTGGAAATTCCATCCTAGGAACCAGTTGGACCAATACGAACCGCAGCCCAGAGGCTCAAAGAGGATAAAACTCAGGACTCTGGAGATCACACAGACAACTGCCGATACACCCGATACCTTCAAGCCACTTGCCGGCGCCGTAGACGAATCCTACAACTTCACCCTCGGCACGGACGGCAAGGCAGAGCTCACCGCCGTAAGCTCAACCGGCGTCCTTCGGGGCCTGGACACTTTCACCCAGCTCTGGTATCTCCACTCCAACCGCGGCGAAGGCGTGTACTGCAACCAAGCGCCAATCTCCATCCGCGACGCCCCCCGCTTCCAGCATCGCGGCCTCAATCTCGACTTAGCCAGGAGCTGGATCCCGAGGGAACAGGTATTCCGCCAAATCGACGCCCTGGCCTGGAACAAGTTCAATCGTCTGCATATCCACATGACGGATGCGCAGAGCTGGCCTATGGATGTTCCGTCCCTGCCTAAGTTGGGCCGCGAAGGCGCCTATGCGAAGGGATTGAGCTATACTCCGCAGGATGTGGAGGATTTCCATATCTACGCGACCATGAGGGGGGTTGAGCTGATTATCGAATTCGATATGCCGGGTCATACGTCCAGTATTGCCTACAGTTATCCAGAACTCATTACGGCGTTTAGAGCGGAGCCGTGGGATTATTACTGTGCGGAGCCGCCGTGTGGTGCGCTGAAGTTGAATAGCAGTAAGGTGTATGACTTCCTGGACAAACTTTGGGCCGACGTCCTGCCGCGATTGAGTCCGTATTCCGCTTATTTCCATACTGGTGGAGACGAGGTGAACAAAAACGACTTCAAGCTTGACGAAACGGTTGGCTCAAACGACATCGAAGTAATCAGGCCATTCCTCCAAAGTTTGTGGACTTCAACCACGATGCGGTGCGCAAAGCAGGCATGACGCCTATGGTCTGGGAAGAGATGCTGCTTGATTGGGATATATCCCTCAAGAAAGACGTCGTAATCCAGACCTGGCAGACGGATGAGGCGCTTGCGAACGCTACAGCGCTTGGTTACAAAGCACTCTTTGGCAACTACAACTACTGGGTAAGCTCCTCCTCCAACCACTACCTTCCCTCCGCCGCCGTCTCTGCCGTCCTTGTAAGTGAAGAAAAGGCTGCTAACAAAATACAGTACCTAGACTGCGGCCGCGGCCAGTGGCTCAACTTTGAAAACGGGCCTGCATTCACACTGTTCTACCCCTTCCTCGACTACTGCAACCCCCTCAAGAGCTGGCGCCTGATGTACTCCTACGACCCAGTCAGCAATCTCTCTCCGGAACAACAAGCCCTAGTCCTCGGTGGCGAGATGCACATTTGGGCTGAGCAGACGGATGCGGTGAATTTGGACACTATGATATGGCCCAGGGGCGGAGCAGCTGGAGAGGTGTTGTGGAGTGGGAGGACGGATGGAGGAGGGAACAATAGGAGTCAGGTGGAAGCTGCGCCAAGATTGAGCGAATGGAGGGAGAGACTGGTGGCTAGAGGTATTCAGGCTGGGCCTGTCCAGATGATATACTGTACTCAGTACGGAGGTGCGGAGTGTGATCTGGACGTCGAGGCACCAAGACCCCAGTGAAGGTATTCCTAGTCTTGGTATTTTCAGTAGGAAGCCATGAGTTTTAGGCGAGAAAATGAATGGAGTTTCTGGAGACATGATACAGGCAGTCGCTACTGAGTAAGGTCGATGGCAATCACTGAAGTGGGAGAGCATCAATAACGAATTTAAAGTTGAGAGGCAGCTTTCCTGTGGATGTACACGAAAGGCATGTAGCAATATATGACAAGCTTTGCCTACAAGGCCCATCCTCTTCTCCTCCATGGTCGCAAAGGGCGTCTTCTTGGGGATGTTTTCTTGGGGATATTTTCTTGAGGTTGTTTTCTTGAGGATGTTTTCTGAGTACCAACGGGCAAAGTAGCACGGCCTGTGCTCACTACGAGCAGTCTCCCGGACATGTCAGGCTTCAATACTGCATACGCTAGATCGCTGGAACTGGTACTTGGCGCCTGGTTCTTTCTTCCAGAGGAGACAGGATATGTCTACGGATGCACTTAGGCATTTTTCTCCGTTTCCTGGCAACCTTCAGCGGACGTCTTGAAGAATGCCGAGGCCGTGTCTAGCGCTGACCGCTTCCGCTTTTGGCCCATTTGGCAGCGGCCCTCATTAGGCCGTTTTCCCCACACAGTGCCAAGAATGCGGGGTTGACATGTCTTGGCAGAGGTGGGGGATCGGAGTGTCGGTGGTTAAAATCCCGTCCTCGCTAAGGTTATGTAATGAGGATTTGGACGTGATTGACATGCATGTGTCCCATACTAGCATGTGTCCCACTTTCCGATAAGCAACACGAAGCAACACG
>RCNJ01000047.1_pt1 | contig 100221 bp, 82 predicted proteins | sample 2041171 | NCBI WGS metagenome assembly RCNJ01 (sample SAMN09708213, study PRJNA481090) | feces metagenome | biome: feces | host: Pygoscelis adeliae | place: Antarctica: Rookery Lake | collected 2010-03-01 | reverse complement strand
CTTGTCAAAAATATGTAGATATGCCTAGTTTGTCAGATCATGATTAGTTTTATTTAATTCTATGTGTTGTGGTGGTTTAATTGTGTCTTTAAAGTGTTCTGCTAGTGGAAAAGTGCGCGGCTCGGTGATATGCGCGGCTCGGTGATAAACCACGTTACATGTAATGTTTAACATGTTTTTGGAATTGTAAAATTTGTCCCTCCCATTTTGGTATCAAGCGATCTTCCTACCAACATTACCAATGCCAACGCCCTTAACACTAACAAGAATATCACCGCTATCATCCTCAACATCCCTCAGACCCCAAGCACTCGCGCCAAATTTCCTGAGGTCTCTGCCCAAAGCAATAACCTCCTCGGTCCCTATCACGTCTCTGCCTATCCTGAGTCTACCAACATCTTCTGATCCCATAGCCATAAGTGTGAGAACTGTTGGCGCTCCAGCCTTTGATACGCATCCACTTTGTGCAATCGTCTCCAATAACTGGTATGCCGCCTGCTTCCCAATGTCTTCTGGTGTAACTCCTCCTGATGGTGGTGCTGCAACATCAGCACTGTATAACACACCATTCGAGCTCGACTCCGCCACCAACGACAATCCAAAACCAATACCAGTTCTCTTCTTTTCTTTAGGATCGTTCTTGTTGTTGCTGCTCACTAATGGCGCCTGGTCGTACTGAGCTGCAATATGCACATCGCTCACCAACGGGTTGAGCACTCCTCTCGCGGCATGAATCATTCTTGCGTTGTTACTCGCCGAAACACCGGTACAGTACGAGACACCTCTAATCCTCTTTATCCTTCCTGGATTCCTGTTCAAGTGCAGTGTCTTTGGTAACCTCAATTGCGACCCAAAGCGTAACTCAACTATTCCACCACCACCCTTCCCTCCTGGACCTGCGCACGAACGCTGCAATACTCTAAGTTCGAGCTTTGCTGACATAACACCGAATTGCTCGAATAATGGCAGGATGGCCGTGCGCACACTGTCCACGCTCATGTCGCCTTCGTGTGTTGCGCTGGTGATAACACCTGGGCCGGTGAAGCGCACATTGACTGGCGCTTTCGAGAATGGTGAGAGCATGCATAATGGCAGCAAGAAGTAGCTTACGCCGCGTGTGTTGGTTGCTGGGAGGACATGTTCGATAACGTCGCTATGGGCGCCGAGTCCTGCGACCGAGCCGGTGATGAGGCCAGGGTTGTAGGTGAGTGTGGTACCGGTGTATGAGATTTGGAGAGCGGAACCGTTGGTGATCGAGTCAAGGAGGCGGAGGAAGGAAATTTCGTGAGGTGCGAGACCTGGTGAGAGCGCAGACGTGGAACGGATCTGCGAGATATGGACGGCGCGGCCGGTGAGGGTGGAGAGAACAAGGCGATGGGTAAGAGCTTTATGGGATGTGAAGCGAAGGTATTCGGTCGCTGGTTCCGACATGATGAGGGTGTTTTATCGTATCATGCGGCTGGATTATTTCGATCTTGAGGTCCGCGTTTTGCAGCCTTGGGGTGTTGGAAGTCGAGGTCTTGGCATCAGTTGGGAGCAACTTTTTCTGCGGCAGAATATTAATCGCGCGTCACCGCCTTCTAATCAGTGGCAAGCGTTCACGCCTGTCAATGTCTAGATCCACGCCTGAAGCACTAGCTAATCACGACATGGAAAGGAGTCATATACTTGTTACATCTCCCCTATCTCGCCTTAGGCCAGCCGATCCTCAATCTCTACACTGGATCTCGCTACCAGTTGAAGCTCCTTAAACATTGAAGCCTTTATGGCCACTACTTTTTACCTCTTTCCTCTCCTGCCCCTTGAGCTTCAGGATTCAATATGGAGGGAGTCGTTTATCAATGCTCCCTCTCATCGAAGCGAGTGCCATGACACAGCTTCGCGTATCAATGGGAACATTCGATACGGGCCGCCAGATCCCAATCCTTGGAACTGTGTGAGAACCTGTTGGTGTTACCGCTTTTGGACTGTTTTCGGACCCTCGGTATCATATCCACCAGTATTCATTTGGATCGCAAGGGGCGATGAGCAGGATCACAAGCTACTCCTTAAGTCTGGTAATCCCGCGACCTTGGCGGTATTGACGCTCTTACATGCGTCTTCCAGAGCTCGACTCGTGGTGTCTGAGGAATGGAAAAGGAGGTTGGAGGTGGCAGCAGCGGCTGGATTGGATAATCTTGGGGACATGCCACTTACCATGCTCATCCTGGAGACTGAGCTGGATCGTCTTAGGAAGAGGAGATTTTAAATACAACGCCCCACAAATCGTAACTAGCATTTTGACTTAATTACGTAGAGAACTCCTGCTGCGTGAGGAGTTCTGGAGGAGCTTCCGGCCAGTTCACTCAACGCCACTAGTGGTTAGGGCAACGTAGAACATTATCTCCTCTCCCTTCACTTTACGTCCAATAACGCGCCTGATAACTTTCACATTAAATCCCTTGTTATCATCTCAAAAGAACAAATCGAACCCTCAATGGCTACCACATTTCACCATTTTCCCCTTCTGTCATTCGAACTCCAGCTCAACGTGTGGCGATGCGCTTTCATCACATCTGCTGCTCACAGGAAAGTTTGCTTATTGCTCGATATGAGGCACAGCAGGTTCCCTCCACCACATCCTGTCCATTGGAGATGCCTCAATCATTGTTTTTGCTATGTCTTTTGGTTCATGATATTGAGAAACCTCCTCACCCGCTATCCTGTTAGAAGCAGGATCCTAATTAGCAATGCACGCCACGGCAACGACGACGACGAGCTAAGCCATGACATGCTGCTTATGCGGCAGGATCCGATGGGAGGAACAGCACGGGTTCTTATACGTACGTGTTACGGCGCTCGATTAGTTCGCTCGATTAGTTGTGTTGAGGTATGGAAGAGATATTTGGATGTCACGGTGGCTGGCGGTTTCGAAGACGCACGAGATGTGGCACGCCATACGGCTGTCATTCCATTCATGGACGCGGCGCTGGCTCGCCTCGATGCGAGGAAATGTTGATATTTATGATATTGACATCGACTTGCTAGTGGTCATTTCATTTTAGGAACTCGGTGAAGAGAAAAGCGGCCAGGCTTATTCGACTTGATCCACTAGCGTTGTTGCCATGTCTGGAAACCCCGGTTTGTAAGAAATACATTCAGACCTCGTTGTGACGAACCCGGTATATAGCGAACTCGCGTTATAGCGAACGGTTCGGTGAGATTTTGGGTGTCCGTTATAGCGAGGTGGGCTGTAGTCGTAAGGTTTTCTTTGTTTACCTGAGCCTTCGTAGTTTGGTAAGCAATGCTCGAACGCATGTATAAAAGCAGTTTAGCTTACTGCAAACCACAAGCCGCCTTCGCAACAACACTAGCTGTGTCAAGCCTCAATTCTCGGCTGAGCTCGGGTATTAGCAGAAACCACACTTTTCATTATACTGAATCGAGTATTTCTTAGATAGTTACGGATAAGTCAACATACATCAGTTCAATTCTGTATTCAAATTACATAGCACTAGCAGATTCTTCTTGCCTCTCCTCAAACAGTAAAATTACATACAGTAAGTTATTAGAAGTCTCGCATAGTCAGGCCGGAGAATTCCAGATCTGTCAATGGCAGCCACATTCCATCAATTTCCTCTCATACCACTCGAATTCCAAGTCTCCATATGGAGACACGATTTCACCTCATCCGCTGCTCACAGCGAAGATTGCCTCAACCCTGGCTATGACCGATACGGCGAGATCAAACCCCCTCCGCCACACTCTGATCCTTTGAGATGCCTCAATCATTGCAGTTGTTATCAATTTTGGGACATGAGCAGGGAGCGCTATTGTCTTTACTACAGGGTAATCTGAATTGCACGCCACGGCGACAGCGCCAACTACAAACGAGAGAGCAAGTTGCTGATTGACCTGAAGCATGCGAGGGGAGAAAGAGTGTGGGACTTAATGAATACGTGTTATGGAGCTCGATTAGTTGTGTTAGAGAAAGCTGAATGTTGCTTCGGCGAGCTTTTTCGAGGATACTGGTAATCGGAGTTTCGGCAACGTGCAAGGGCTCTCTTGGATGTGGAAGTATCTCGCCTCAGGACGAGGCAATAATACTGATACTTATGATATTGGCAGAAATTGGCAGAAATTGGCTTATGATCACTTCATTTATATTTAGGAAAGTTGTGGGAAAAAAGGCAAAGCGGGCATGTCGTCTCGGCCTGAGCCTCAAGCCGGTCAGGACAACACAGCATTAGCGTCTTCCCCCTTAACACAGCGACCGTCTGCCTGATGCGCAAAATATCGCATTGACAGCGAGCCAGCAAACAATATGTGTCTTGCAATGGCAACTACAATCCATCAATTTCCCCACTTACTCGGCGAACTCCAACCCGCTATTTGGAAACATGCGTTTAACTCTTCCGCCCAACACGACTCAAAGTGCTCGTGCGATGGCCGAACCACTCCAAAACCAAGCCGTGACCCATGGGGCTGCGTTTTATGGTGCTTCTGCTATGTATTCTGGAATCTCCAACCTAGGAGCATTTTCCGTCATCCTACTTGCGAGTGGAAGCGATGTGCGGCCTCGATCAACGGTGATGAGTATGACGACAAATATGGAGAAGATATCCTATAGCTCAGTTTGGACAATCCGATGGGGTTAGTGGCTTTGACCCTGCTCAGTACTTGCTGTGCGGTTCGGTTGGTGGTATGTGACGAGTGGGAGATATTGCTGAAGACTCCTGATGTCGATGAGTTGTTTCTGGATTCAGCGGGGTAGCTTCGGTTCTAGATACAGAGATGGATCGTACGAAGGAGGGAAGGTTGCAAGTATGATACTCTGCTGCCTTCTTGGGCCCCGATTAGGGGCTGCGTCGCCTTTTTGCTATAAGTGGCTACAGTGGCCAAAACAATGGAAGCTCTGCTGGAATGCTGAGTATTGATCTGCTAGGCGGTATCCGCTTGTTGCGACTGTGCCAAATTATGACATTGCATCCAAGTACACCATTGAAACGATGTTCACGGATATACCATATTAAAAAAGCTTTTATTGCGTAGAAAGCAGCTACACTTCTACCAAGACGTAACATGGTGCCATAATCAAGCGTCCTCCGTCCATTAAAGATCCCAAACGCCATCTGTACAAACTAGCAATAGAAAGCAGAATTGGGAAATCGACTCGGGAGCAATTTGTTGTGCTGTATACTTGCTTGTATAATGGTATAAGACGAGCGCAGCAAGAATGACCTCTTTTATAAATCGCTGGAACCTTATATCGAAATGAGCAAGTACCGTGGATGAGGTGTTATCCACGATAATTACCATTAGTTTCGTGTGCAAAATAGATCAGCCAGAGCATGATCCGTATTGATTTTTGACCTTTGCGAGCCGTTTATGCGGTTGCCTCAACCTCGGTGGCACCAGCCTATTTAATGGTTAGCTGTTGGTTTAAAGAGGTCCTAAAAATGTCTCTTACCTCTGTCTCCTTGTCCTCAACGGACATCTCCTCTATTTTCTTCTCCTCGGTTGGCTTCTCCTTTGGCTCCTCGGCCTCTGGCTTAGCATCCGACATCTCGACGTCGGCGGCCTCAGTCTCAGTAGCTGGCGCCTCTGTCTCCTTAACATCCTTTGGCTTCTCAGCCTTAGCAGCTGGCTCAGCGGTCTTCTCTTCAGTCTTCTCTTCAGTGTCTTCTTCAATCTTTTCTTCAGTCTTTTCTTCAGTCTTCTTCTCGGCGGCTCCGTTGACCTCCTCCTTGGTGCCGTTGGCTTGAGCGGCGGTCTCCGCAGCATCAGCAGCGGCGATCATCTCGCTAAACTTGCTCAAAAGCTCCTTAGCACGGCCCAAGTACTTCTCCTCAGCCTCGCCTGGGATCTTGCTTGGGTCGAGCTCAAGGAACTTTCTCATGACCTTGGTCATCTTAGCTTCCTTGATGTACTTCGCGTCGACGAGCTCTGGCAACTTCTCGAGATCCTTGAAGTGGCCTGGAAGCCAGTCGCCGATGGCCGCATGCTCCTCCTTCTCCTTATCGTTCAAAGGCCTTGGGTTCAGGACTGGGTTAAGAAGGTACTTTTGGATCTTGCCACGAATGCTCATAGCGTAAACTCTTTGCTGGTCGCCTTGTGGCTTAACAAAGGCTGGTTGAGCTGGAGTACCGTTGGTCTTTTTGGCCTTTGGGCCCTTCTCCTTCTTATCCTTAGCAATCTTTGGGGTCTCAGTTCCGTTTGCCTTTGGGGTGGTGGTGAGTTTAATCTTCGGCTTCTTGGCAGATTGTTTTGGAGTCTAATTGTGGTTAGCTTTCCGATTCAGAAAAGGCCTATCGTATAAACTTACTGCGCTATCGTTGTCCTCAGCGACAGCCTTCCGCTTCTTGGTGGACTTTGGCTTCTTCTCCTCATCATCTCCCTCGCCCATCTCAACATCATCATCCTCGCTGGCAGTCTCCTTAGATTTCTTGCCTTTCTTTGGAGTCTTGGTCGCCTTCTCAGCCTTTGCTGCCGCCTTGGCGGCGATATCCTCCAAGCGAGCCTCCTCGAATTCGCGAAGAAGATTCTTAAAGTAGTTCAAGTCGTGATGCTCCCCAGCAAGCTGATATGCGGCGTAAAGAGCGTTACTCATCTTGCCCTTTGGAGTATCGGCAATGGCGCTATTATCGAGGTCCTCGAGATCGGTGTTTGGAGTCCAGGAACTATAAATGTTAGAATAGATCAGAGAATCCCTCCTGAGTGGCACATACAACTCGTTTGTCTCCAAGAACATGATTGGGAATGTGCGATCCAAGATATTTTTCCCTTCCTCAGCAAAGTCCTCTCTGTACGACCCGTCTGTCCTAGCAGCGGTGACTGGACGAGACTTCAGGAGAGCCTCTGGCAGCATATCCTCCGACGCAACGATTCCTGGCCACTTTGGGTATCCCTTCAGCTTCACCATGTAGTAGTCTCCTGGATTAGCATCGGTATGGGCCATCTGTGCTTTGGACTTCTTCCTATTGAGTCTTCCCTTGTGCTCTGGGACTCCTGCGGACGACTTGCGACGAGCGTTAGACTTAGAGGCAGTTGCTGGGGTCGCTGGGGTTGGCTCGGCAGCCACACCATCAACCTGCCCTGGCACCGTGGCCTTCGCCTCCTCTGCCTTTGGCGCATCCTCCTTGGTATCGGCTGGCTTTTCGGTGTCCTCAGTGCTCGTGGCCTCGTCGGCAGTCGCGTCTGTTTTGAAGTAGTTAGTGCCATGCATGATTATTGATTGTTGCGAGCATGCGCGCGACGTAGCCTACCCTTTGGCGCATCAGTCACAGAGGTCTCCTCCTTGCTCTTAGGTGCTGAAACACCAGCCGCGCTCTTCTCCTCGATCCTCTCACCAGAGACGTCTCCAACAACCGCGTCATCAGCGCGCTCAACAGGCGCATGTGCTGAAGCTGCCTCTTTGACTGGAGATGTGGCGCGGTCCGACATAATCTATATATGTTGTTTGTTAAAGTATATGTGGGTGACGTCGAAGTGTCGGGATCGGATTGAGCTGTGAAGTGGAACGCGCTTCGCGTCGTTGCAGGGCGATTAATGCGCAAACTCTCAAGTATTTAATTTGAGAAAGATGTGGAGGATCAATTAGCTGTCGCGTTTGATGGTGGGTGGGAGAGGTTGATGGTTTGTCAATGGGAGGTTCGGGAATGATGTTGACAGGAAATAAGTTCGCGAGCTTTCGCGATTGAGAGCTCTAGAAATAGCGCGGCAGACAAGGTCACGTGTAGCCACTTTATGAGGAGTTGAGCTCTGAGCACAGGATCGCTTCCGTTCCACCCAACCAGATTGGTGCCTTATCAACCCACCCAGACGCTGATACGGAATGAAAGATGGCAAATAACTCCTCGGCTCCGCCAAAAAAGGGCCGAAAGTGGGATCGAAATAACGAAGGAGCTGTCGTTTGTTCATTCAAATTCGCCAGTGCGTTAGTGTGTTGTGATGGTGTTTTGGCAGTGGCGGCAGCACGTCGACCCCCTCACCATGAACTGAACTCCCAGGGCGCAATCCCATGGGTGTAGAACAAGACACACCGATGAGAGACAGTGCAAACACAACAAGTTCCTCACGAACTTCACAAACGTTACCAGATCTTTCACTTCACCTTCTCATATCCCATGCAGCGATATAGGCGGATGCATGCAACGCTAAACAGAATTAAATTGCCGCCATACTCCACTTTTACTATACACTTAAGATCGTCTCAACAGGGTATTTATACTTTCATCCCTCCATCTCTTCATCCTCATCATCCTCCTCATCCTCCTCATCCTCCTCTCCTTCTGCCACCTTGACCTTGAAGCTTGGATCCTGGTCAACACCGACATAGCTGTCGCACATCAAGAACAGCTTCAAATCGTGCTCTCCGGCTGTTGGTACAATATACTCCAACCTCAAGTTCAACTTGCGACCGATTGTGATGCGCTTGATCGCAAGAAGAGTCTTGGTGTTCTCCTCACCCACCACCAGCCACCAATTCTCCATCTTCTTGGTTGGATAGAATGGCGCGTGGACAGTGGTATCCACCTCAGCGGCTTCGGCTTCATCATCAACTTCGCGCTCGATCGTCACGTTGATATAGGCTGGCTCGCCTGCGACAACATCTTCTGGGTCCTCAAGCTCGAACTCCAAATCGATATTTGGATACTTGCTGTTCGTGAAATTCGCAGCCTGGGAAAGTTGAGTCTGCGACAGGGCAAGCTTCTTCAGCAGCTTCTCGTAGTTCGGGTTCTCCTCTGAGTCCATAGCCTCCATGAACTCAAAGATATCCTTGACACTGTAGCGATTATTAGCATAAGTAGTTATTGCACCGTTGAACGCGGAGGTACATACCCTTCACTGTTAGCAGCCTTGATGACCTCAGGGTTGAAGTGCGGAATCTGCTTAAGAGGAGAATCGCGATCCCACATGCCCTGGACAACCATCTGCGACATCTCCATGGCATACATGGCATTAATATGGCCATCAGATGACAAAACGTCGACAGTGGCGCTCAACAAGCCAAGAACCTTGGTAAGAATAACCTCCTGATCCTTTGCAAGGTCGATTGGAAGCTGCATGCGCGAGAAATGTGCCTGCAAGAGCACAAATGCCTTGAAATGAGGCGACTCATAAGCTGGTTCGACCATCTTGACGGGAACTCTATCGTAGATTCTGCGCAACAAGCCATCCTCATGACGTCTGATCTGAATAGCTTCGAATTCAGTTGCCGACGTGACAATCTCCAAAATACCCTTGAGCTTCGTGCGTCCGCTCAAGGAAAGAAGGAAGGTCTGCATGGTGATGTATGAGATGTTGTAATAAGCCGCAATCATGGCAGCGTTCAGAGGAGTGACAGAGTCATCCTCCTCATCAAGGTCAATAATCTTGGACTCAGCAAGATCCTTCAAAGTATTCTCCACAAGCTCAGATAAGTGGGCGCTGAGACCTTCGTGAGAGACATCCGCCAGGCTGTAGTAACTCGGATTCGCCAAGAGGCGACGATAAAAAAGGGTGAAAGTTGTCCAGTTGATGGCATCATCAGCAGACTCGATCATCTTCGTGCTGATCTCCGACACGAAAGCATCGTGCAAGTAAACTTGGAGATGACTTTCGATTGGCAATGCCTCGCTCAAAAACTTCTTATAGTACTCGCGCTTGACTGCTGGCAACATGAGGACACCTCTGCTCATTTTGTCTTCCAAAGGACGAGATGCTTTACCGAACATTTGCAGCAACTCCGAGAGTGGGTAGTCCACATAGCGATGCTCTCTACCCTCAAAGTATTGAGTTCCCATGACGACAACGAAGTATGCCGTGCAGTCAAGCTCCCAGCAAACATCTCTTGATGCGACCAGCACTTGAATGGCACCGTTGTTATAGAGATGCTTGACGATGCGCTTATCACTTGTGCTTAGAGCCTCGTGGTAGTATCCAATACCATGGGACAGCGACTCAGCTAGTGCTCCCTCCTGAACCTTTTCCAACAAAGGCTTGAGCTGCTCAACATCGACATGCAAGAAGCGGTCTTCATCATCGTTCGCAACGCAAGCAATCAACAAATCACGGGTTGTGCTACGAGTCTGTTTTCTGTTTGGCACAAAAACAATAGCTGGCTTATCTGGAGACAGTTGCAAGATGCTCATGTAAGTTGGCTTCGCCATTGCCAGCATCAGCGATGGGAAATGTGGAATGGTGAATGACTGGATATGAAGCTCCAATGGCACGGAGCGAACATGAGGACTGAAGTTGTAGATGGTGTGCTTCTTGGCATCAATCCACTCTCCAAAATCTCTAGCATTCGAGAGCGGCACACTGAGACCAATGATGCGCATCGGCAACTGGGTTTGCGAACGGATGTAGTGCATACGAGACACAATGATCTCGTAAATGTAACCGCCTTGCCCACCAAGCATGTGAAGCTCATCAGCGATGAAAAGCTGAATGTTCTGGACATTCTTGCGCCTCTGCCATTGACGGGACAGAACGTCCCACTGTGCTGGAGTTGCGAGGATGAGGTCTCCACGCTCCAAGAGCTTGAGGTCAGCTGTTGTCTCGCCACTCAACTTGACGATCTCCTTGCCGCCGCGGAGGCCGGACAAGCGCTCTTTCCACTCAGCGTACTTCAAGTCGACGAGCTCTTGAAATGGAGCAACATAGACAGCACGCCCAGCATCGGTCTTCGACCAGTGATGGAGGAGGGCAAACTCGGCACACACGGTCTTGCCGTTGCCGGTAGATGCGCCAACAAACACGTTCTCGTCGGTGGTGTAAAGAGAGTTGAAAGTCTGCGTTTGGATCTTATTGAATTTATCCCACCTTGGGTAAAGGCTGACATAGTCCTGTGCCTTCAATGCAGAGACTGGAAGTGGCTGCAGGTCAAGGAGAGGGGTGTGAGCTGGGAACTTCTCAGGGAGGATGAGCTTCTGGAACGAAACAGCAAGTTTGGTCTCAGCGTGCATCCAGCGATCAGAAACCACCGTGACGAAGTAATTTGGTGGCATCGGATCCGAAATAGGGACAGTGAACTCAACAAGATGCTCGTTGGTCTCGGATTGTGCGTAATCCTTTCTCAGGATAAAGGTGTCATGGAAGAGAATTTCTTCACCATCGCAATCCTCAGCAATGATCCAGAAACTCTCTGATGTGCCGTGAATATCATCGTCCCACTCAAACTGAGGAGTAATGGTCAATTCGACACGAAGCATAGACCTGGTCATGGGCTGTACTTGAGCCTGAACCTCCAGTCTCGGGAATTTGGAGACCAAGCTGCAGACTGTCTTACCGGCCCTTGGGAGACCAAGAAGCTCGCCCATGCGTGGTGGATCAAGGTCGAAGTAGTTGGCCCATGGAACGTCTATGCGCTCGGCCTTCTGAATAATATCACGAGCACAGCCATGAAACTGTCTCAGCGGAGTCATAGTCGGCCACATACGCTTCTCTGCCATCTTGCAGAGCTCTAATGCAGTCTTGGCCACAGAAGCCCATCCCTTCTTGAGAGTGATCTCAAAGATGGCACGGAGAATACGTCCTGCAGACTGGGTCACGTAGACCAAATCAGCCATCAAAGCAAGGCCCTCGAGCTTGAGACGGGAGATATAAGCTTGAAGAAGCACGTTGATCTTAGCTTGCGGCTCCTCAATACTCTCCTTGACAGGAATTGGGACTCTGCCGAGCAATTTGGCCAGCTCAAGCTTCTCATCCTGTCTAACAGGAATGAACTTGAACTCGTCACTGAGCGCGAATACTCTAAAAAGCTCGATCGGAGTGATAGAAGACGACAGATGATGGTTGTATGTGAGCATCGAGCTGTGGGTGATGTAGTAATGGGAAGCAATGCGGCCGAGCTCAGTCCCTTGAAGCCTGCCGGTCTTCTTGTCGTACTTCACAAGAGCAGACCTCTCGAGAACGACTGCAGCAGAGTGAACGAGATCGACTCTCTTTTGTTCTAAAGCATCGTCGTCCTCGTAGTCTGGCCCGACTTGGTACAAACCGGGCGAGCGCAACATACGAACGAAGAGATAGGTGTAGCCAAGCCACTCCACACCCTCATCTCTGGTGCGAATGTTGCCAAGCACAATCTCTGCATTCAAATTGTCGGCAAGACGGCTGACAAACTGAGATTCAATCGGTAATTGCTGATTCAGCAACGACAAATAGTATTGCATCTCTGTCTGTGTGGTGATGATGATACCTTCGCCATAGGTATCATACTGAGGACGACCAGCACGACCAAGCATTTGAAGCACGTCTTGAGGACTGAGCTCGACCCAGCTACCCTTCTCAGGTGAGTATATTTGAGTGCCCTTGATGATGACAGTATGGGCTGGCAAATTAACACCCCAAGCGAGCGTAGCTGTACAGACCAGTACCTGGATCAGACCGTCGTTGAAGAGATCCTCCACAGATGTTCTGTCAGGTCTGCTCATACCAGCGTGATGGATACCGAAGCCGTATGGCAGCAGATCCTTCAAATCGCGATCAGTGACGGACTCTGCCTCTGTGCTCAAAGCCTCACGACTTCCAGCATCACTGCGAAGGATCTGACCGATGGTCTCCTCTTCCAGTGCCTTGTCTCTAACGAACTTGGCAGTCTTCGCTGTCTCTTTGCGAGAGTGAACGAAGATGATCATTTGGTTGCGGTTGGTTCCGACATGCTCCAGAACCTTAGTGTAAGTAATATCGTTCATAAGCTTGAGCTGCTTGATGGCCTTCTTCTCAGTAATACCAATGAACTCTTGGCGCAGTGGACAAGGGCGGAAGGAGCCATCGAAATGAAACATGCCCTTGGCTGGATCAACGCGCAAGAAACTTGCAACATCTCTGTAGTTTGGGAGTGTGGCAGAGAGACCGACTAAACGGACTAGGTCACCCGTTTGCTCCATCTTTCTGATTGTCCTGCTCACGATACTTTCCAAAACTGGCCCACGATCATCGTGCAACAAGTGAATCTCATCGATGATGATCAAACGGACGAGGTTGGTGTAACTCATATCAGTCGCCTTACGAGTAATCACATCCCATTTTTCAGGGGTAGTGACAATGATCTGAGTATCGGCAATCTGCTGCTTCGTGAGCTGACGATCACCAGTCAATTCAGCCACAGTGACGCCGTAGGGCCTGAGTCGGGCGCCAAAGTTTCCTACTTGCTCCTGCACAAGAGCCTTGAGAGGAGCGATGTAGACGATCTTGAAGGCATCCAGGTTGATCTCGCCAGTTTCTGGGTTTCTGTTCTTTCCAATCTCTCTCAAGATGGTCAGCATTGCGACGTTGGTCTTTCCAGAACCGGTTGGCGCACAAATCAACATGTTGCCGTCGTCACCAAAAGCAGTTGGGAATGTCTTGGACTGGATTTTGTTGAGCTTGGAAGTGGTGCCGAATGGGATGCGAGACCACTCTGGCATCTCAGTAATGGGGATATCTCTGTCTGTGGGGTCGTTGCGCTTCTTTGGTGCAGGGACATGAATCTCTTCGTATCCCTTAAAACTTTTCTTCGTCGAGCCTTCTGGCAATTTCACCTTAGGGTTGGTCATCAGATGATTTCCTTGCTCAAAGATCAGGTTCTCCAAGTTAATGAGTTTGCGTGGCTGCAATCCGCCCACTAAACCCTCGTTCTCTTTCTTCTCCTCTGTCTTCATGTACTCAGCAGGCACATCAATGTCCATCTTGATTTCAAGCTTCTTAGGCCTGCTTCCATCAGCAGTAGCCTTACGGCCTTCAAACTCCTCTAAGATCCAGTTCAGCCCTTCCGATGCGATCTCTCGTCTGATAACGCCACGCTCCTCGTCATCCCCAGCACGTGCTAGTCGTGTAAGCCAGACCACCTTGTCGCGATTTGTGATAAGCTTCTGGACAAGCTCGTGATGCTCGTAATCAAAGAGTTCCATCAGCTCGTTTTCGATCTCTCGCAGCGGCCTCTCCTCGCCCTCCCCATCGTCAGATTTGCCGGAAAGAACTCGCAATGCTTGCTGGGTCTTCTCTTGCTGTATGTGCGCATCTGTGTATATTTGGCCGATTTGTCGTTGCAACCAATATGCATCAATTTCTCTAGCTGGAATAGAGATGTCTTTTTTCGAAGATTTGGCGGCATTATCTCTTGACTCGAGTACCATCTCATTTTCGCTTCCGGCATCCTCCTCATCTCTGTCACGTCCAGAATCGCCTGCTTCGCCAATCTCAGCCGATTCAAGATTGTCCTCCTGGTCGTCTTCATCCTCTGATGATTCGCCGCGAATCTCATTCAGCATCTGACCACCTTCCTCCTCGGAGTCCTCGTCAAAGACAACCGCAACACCTTGGCGATCATCAATCTCTGCTCCGTCCCCATTTGCATCCTGATCTTCCATCGTCTCGTCCTCATCCTGCGCATCATAATCTGTGATTTTCTTGCCAAGGTTGACCAGCTCGTTGAACTCCTTCGGCGACATATGTGTGCCTAACAGATCATCCACCTCCTTCTTCTTGTCAAAATCCTTCACATCGTCATCCTTCAAGTATTCCAGAACCGCATCTGCCGCACTGCGAACGATCTCATGCGATACATCGCCCAAATTGTTCGCAACAGTCGTAATTACAAGGTCGTAAGTCGCTCTCGTAGCTGGCGTTCTTGGACGATACCTGATTCCCTCGACAACTGCGTCCGCTGCTGACAAGATTCCGGTGCCTCTGAGCTGTGCTGGCTCTCCACGCTTGCGCTTGCGCTGCTCGCGCTCGAGCACATCTTGTCCCTCTCTCAGACTTCCGCGTTCAACATCAGGTAAACCAGTTGTCTTCTTCTTCTGTGATGGCGCATTTTCGCGGGCATTGCGCGATCCCATATCCTTGATGCTAAGGCGACCAGCAAGCGACTCTGGGTCTCCAGTAACCTCATCACCACGGCGGGTCACAAATCTTCTGTCGGCCTGGAGCACCAGGTTAGACATCGCCGAGTACTTATACTGAGACACATCTTGCTGCTGGTTGTTCGCCATGGTGGCGGTTCCCGATTTGTCGGGTTACTGACAGCTGTGGTCTTCCCAGCAGGGGTATAAACAGCGCGGTATATGTAAGTCTCTTTTGATTTGTGTGAATCGGGCGCCAAATGAGTGTAAAACAAGGCGTGGGTCGTAAAATGTAACTTCGTGCGTAGATGTTGAGGTGCCTCTTGCTGTGCTTGACCAAGCAAAATAATTTAGCGCGCGCGGTCGTCTCGCTACGGAACGTGACGGCGATTATGGGGACGATAAGCGCCGCACCGCGTCTAAAGGCCAACGACATCTGTTAACCCCACCATGTATACACAACTCCACAATCCAATCAAAACGACAATGGAGGACTCAGAACCCAGGTCCGAGGCCCTGGCAAAGGCGCAGAGAGCTCTCGGTCCATATATCAAAAGCCGACAAGAAACTGCTCATATACGGCGAATTCTCACTTCTCACCTGAAGTCCACCATAGACGACAATAGGAACGATTCTCTTGCCCCCCCCATAGCGCTTGTCAACCGCTCCACCACTCTTCTTCCTTCGGCTGCAAAGACACATGGGTTACAAAAAGAATACCTCAGGGCATTAAAGGCAAATGTAAAAGCTCAGCAGGAATACTCAAAATTATCCGCCCGCTCCAAGCCATTATCAAGTGACCAAGCACCGAAAACTGAAACCGCCTCACTCGATCAATATTTGTCATTGGTGCATCAAAAGCAGAAACTGGAACGCTTACGGATCTTGCAAGATCATCTTCAGAATCTGGCGAGCAAGACTCCTTTAGTGGCATCTTTCCTTGATGAGACGCCTGTAAATACATCTGGCCTGCCACGTTTGCCAGCAGATGTTATCAATTCAGCATCCCATCATGCCGCGGCCTCGGCCACCGTCAATTTAGAGGATCTTGCGCAGGATCTTGAGAAGGATGTATTACGTGCCAAAGTGCAGCTGCAAACAGAGAAAGGTCTCCTGGAGAAGGCAAAAGCAGATCAAAAGAGAGCACAGAGAAGGAGCAGCAATGCCAGAATTGCAGACTCCGAGCAGATGCTTAAGGCTCTGGGCAGGACGAGGAATGAGCTGGTTGATTGGATTGAAGAGGAATTGGGCAAAGCCGGTGATATTGAGGATGACAATACTCAAGCGGCTCCGGAGCCAAAGCCGGACAAGCCGATCGAGCATGATGTTGAGGAAGTGCGCGCTAAATATGCAAGGTACCTGCAGGCAAGAAAGCACCTCCTTGAAGCAGCCAATAGACCTAAACTTCCGCCGCTGGCGAAGCTCGAGATTGGGTCGGAAGAATCAGAGAATGGCCAAGCGTCTCCCGAAATTGATACTATGACTCGTTTCATGGTGCCATACTTGACTGAGTTTCTGGCTGTTTCGCGGGAGCAAAAGTCACTGACACAGCAGCGGTCTCACCTTGCTACAAGTCTGGCAAAGCACAACAAGGAGACTATACAAGTACTCGACCGACTTGGGGAGGAAAGCCATTTGCTGGCGACGTACCCGCCAGACTCTGCCGCTGGAAATGGTCCAGCACCCACCTTCGCCGCTGAGATGGGCGTGGCAGTAAAAGGGAATCCTGGTGTGAACCACAAGGCGAAGGAGTGGACGCATGCTGCCGAAGCTGCTAGCCTCGACACCCTGGAGTCAGTGTATATTAGTGTGGAGGACGGCAAGGCCGCACTGGGGGAGGCGAGGAAGGTGCTTGATAGCCTAGACATCATGCTTGGGCGCACCATGGATGATGAGCACCAAGACGAAGGCGATATCTGGATGGAGCAAGCAGAGAGCGCGAGCCGTCCACAGACGAAAAAGAGGATAGATATCTGGACTAAGATTGATGGTAATCTGGGTGCTCTTGATGGGACAAGATAGGTAGTAGCAGTCTTCTGGCGCGAAGACGTCGAGCACCGATACGTAGCTCAATGTAGCTCAATATCATCTGCCAACCCACTAGCTATATGATGATTCTAATTTGGCAATATACATAATCCGTTAGTCATCGCCTTGGTAAAATACTGTGCCTCCGTGACAGGGGGATTTTGTTCTGAGCACAATAGCCTGCCTCGTGCGCGACCTCAAAGAAGCAGTAACTCCCACGGCGCAAACAACGGCCATCAGATGGCTCCATGAGGTTTCTATTGCCGCCGAGGTCGTCAATCAGTTGATTGCTTGCTTTGTCGAACGAACTGGTTCTCCTAATCGACCTCGTAATCGAGTTGTGGTGTGTCGAGCCCAAACCTCGGGGTTAATTCCGACAACACCAACCACAACTTCAGCACCTCAATATACACCGCCACATGATAAATGTATCAGAATGACTTTTCACATTACAACTGCTCCTCTACATTGTATGAAACTTATTTCGCTTCATTCCCCATCATTTTTGCGTGTTCTAACCCCAAGAATGTGGGGCTCTGCTCGTTTTGGAGGGTATTAAACCCGATTCGCCTCCCATCTCTCCACCTTAAATGGCAACGTACCGTTTGGTTGAGCGGTATCGGGTCCAATCCCTGATGCCCTCTTTGTAGGAGGTCTCCAGTTCGATTTCAGTCGGTCACTGGTCATAGATGCCCCTGTAGCCCCTACCAACTGGCCATCAAGTCCTCACGGACGTGACAAATTGAAGAAAATTGGTCCGCCAGGTTTTGTAGGCGGTACGACGAGGCGGCTGAGCGTTTTGCTTCTTCTTGCTATTTTGGGTGATGTTCTTGGGTGTGGTAATGGAGGGTTTTGATTGGATTTTTTTGGCGCTTTAGCGTTCTGGTTGTTGAGTTCCGCTCGCTTGAGATGGGGTCGATGCGGGATGCTTCACCCGCCACCATCCACGTTCCTCAGCTAGAAGCATTGCAACTCATGGAGCTCTTCCTATGGTGTCTACCAATAGATTCTCCTGAGTGGCAGAAAGTGGCCGTGCAAGGCATCAGCTGAGTTTAAGTCTAACTCTAACTAGTCTGAAATGGTGCACTGAGTTCGGGCATAAGGTCGGCATTCTCAACATAACACAGGGTCATCATCATCACACAGTCACATCCCATACCGACCATGTAGTGTGAATATGTTTCAGTTTGTCTTATTGATCTCTATCAAAGAGTTGTTTTATACTCTTGCGATCCCATTTATTGATGCTTTATGCCTCGCGGCTGCTTCTAAGGATATTCAGATATCCGCAACGCCGGTGATAATGCCGTGATATCCAAATGCTTGGCGTCCATTATACATTCTGCGTCCCTTCGTTTTCCACTTTTCTTTCTTCTCTCAGCTCTATCCGTCTGCGATTACCAGAAAGACTTCCTCTCCCTGGTCTCCTCCTCGCTCACCCCGTTTTTCACCCTCTCCCATACAAGACGTTCCCACTCCTTCTCGTCAACCTCCGCCCCTTCCCTCACCCCTCTCTCCACAATATCACTAAGACACATCTCTCCAAGCCCCAAACTCAACCCAATCTCCTCCCCTCCCCCAACTCTGTCCGCATTCCCCTTCCAAGCCCTCTCCTCACAACCCCTCAACCCAATAAAAGTTCCCCACAACCTCCTCTTGCCCTCCAACTCCAGGCCCTGTTGCCAATTTATCCTCTTAGGGTACATGTCCGAATGCCTATGCCCTCTCCATTCGGGCGTCTGGTGGTAAAACGCCGCCAGTGAATCCAATTCAGACTCGGTGAGCAGCCAGTAGTGGAGTAGAGTCTTTGGGAAGGCGGAATGGACGTCGCCCGAGTTGACGGCTACTAATGGTGATAAGGGCGCTCTCATCTCTGTGATCTTGCGAAGGAAGTCTCCGTGAGCGCGGTCGCTTCGACTGCATAGGGTGGGGTATTCGGCGTAGGCTGGTGGAGCGTGGGAGGGAGTAGTCGGGGTTGGTGGGGTCTTGGAGCTAGAGCTCTTGGAGGACTTGCGTGACGGCCACACCATTTTGGGATTGTAGTATGTGGTTGATGAGGCTGCGATGTGTTTGGTATCTTGTTTGTACACCGATGTTGTTTTGAGGTTATGCGACGAGCCGTTAAGCTTTGAGAAGCCTGTGGCGCGGATGGGGGCAGCACAGAGTTTTGTAGCTTGAGCCTTGAAAGCGCAGCGCTGGTATTCACTCAGTAAGCAAGTCGTTGGTTGACTGCGGGAGTATTAGTACCTGACTGTAGCTTGTTGTGGTATTATTCAGCGACGGCAGAGGACAGGAATGGGAAACCGGAAACCGTAGCACAGTTTGAAACAGGAGATTGACTGACATTGTCGCGCGAGCAAGATGATGGAGAAGTCCTGAAAACGAAGTATACAGGTCGCTGCCAGCAGCTTTATTTATTTATGAAACGGTGTCTCCTTAGATCGCAACGTGAAAAGGTGCTGAAGCAGGAAGATCAAGGACTATGAACGGTGAAAAAGTAAAGCACTCGATGTGTATGACATTTAGGTATGAAGGGAGAGTCTTCCTATATGAGCACACTGAAAGTGAGTTTCATGGTGGGTTGAAAATTCGTTCTCCATCATGTTGCTGAATGCGTCCTTTGTTTGCGTGAGTCCTTGGTTTTCAGTCGGATTAGTTGCGAGCAAGCCACTCCCAAACCGGAAACTTCTTTGTCTCGAAATTGCAACGACTTAAAGAGACACCTTTTATGGAGACGGGTTGTGCGTCGCACAGGGCTATTTCTGAGCGGTGATTTGAATCCTTACTTGAGGCTGCCTGAGGTCATTTACTTTGTCGCGAAATCTGGGCCTGTCGCATATATGCACGCCGACGGTTTCTTAAAAGGACTTTAATTATGCGCAGCTACCAGGTCCATGTTGGTAGTTGCGCAATCTAGAACAAGCCATAGGTAATATGATCGTGAAGTATAGACATGGACAAAGCGATCTCAAGCCATCATGCTGCCCTTTATGCAGAATCAAATCCTTTCTCCGGCCGCAAGGCAAATCCCATGTTCCACACGACATCCTGAACGCCGTCTAAGCATGCGATGCCCTATTATACACCTGTCTATGTCCTGACTTCATCATCTCTCTTTCTACTTCCTTGCTGCAGCCTTTGACTTGTTGGTCGAGTCGACCATCACAGTTGGTGCTGGGGTAGCAGCTTTGGTGTCTGCTCCTGGGGTGATATCAGCCTCTTTCATGAGCTCTGCCTCGATGGCCGCGCGACGTTTTTCCCACCACTCATTCTCCGCCGTCTTCTGATCCTGGATCTCCTCCAACTTCCTCCTTATTTCGGTGTTGGCAGCGATTTCGTTGGCGGTTTGAAAGATGATCTGGCCCCATCCTTTGGCAATGTTGTTTGCCTTTCAATAGGTTAGCTATGCTTTCATACAAAAAGTGACGCAAATTTTGGATTTACCTCAATGACGACATCTCTAAGCTCCTCTTCCATCTCCTTCTCTGCTCTCAAGAACCTCTGCCACAAATCATCTCCCACGCTTCCTCTTGCCAACAGCGTGCTGATAGCCTGCTTTGCCGTGCGGATCTGAATAATCCTCCTGATATCCTCAACCGCTCTTCTAATCAGTGCCGCGCGAATAACAGCGGGTGGCACAAGCTTCTTCTCGTCGGTGTTGTCGGCGCCCTCGGTCAACGAGAGGTAGATGTTGCGCTGTAAATGGGGAGGGAACCATGGCGCAAGAGTTGCCGCTTGTACTAAGTGTGCCATAATTCTATTAGTCTTGCCTCATTGGATGATATAATGATATTTGAAAGGTAGATGAAGAGAATAACATACCTGCTTTGCGCTTGCGGTATATGGAGGAAAATGTCATGAGCGAGCCGATCAAGACGATAATGTACGCAAGCGGCAGCGCCAGGGAGAACAAGTCGAATTCGAACATGTTTGCTGATTTTGTTCTACTGGTTTTAATGAGAGTGATGCCGAGCTGTTGCTACACAGAGGCGCGGACTGGATATCAACAGGTTAATGTTGAGGTGCGTTCGTTGTTAGCGACAGCAAGGTAGTCTAGGGCTGCGATATTCGTACTGGCTATCAGTTCTATAGAGCTGTGGACACTTTGTAGAGAGCCGAATGCGGATTAGCTTGTACAAGCATGACAGCATTCCCGCCGTCGCCGGGAAAAATGAACCGCCATTCTCCGGTACTTTCGGCGGGGAGCAAGGCTGGCTAGCGGCACACCCTGGTGATTACGGAGCTCTGAGCTGCCTGCACGAGTAGCTATCAACCACAAAGACATCATAGCAAGGCTCCGGAGCACAACTCGCTGAATAACTCGCCACGACTGTGATTCCATATAAATAGCCCATCCACAACGAGGCCCTCTCTATAACTAGAACAACTCAGTACACCAAGGTCAACAGAACCGCTTTCTAGGATCAACAATCAAGCGACCAGTCAAGATGTTGCTCCGTCTCCGTGGCCCAGAGGGTACCTTTCGTGTCGAATATGAGAAGAATGCCACATTTCGCGATATTGCTGAGAAGGTAAGAGTTCAAAGAGTTCTCCTTGACTACACTACTGACTCCGCAGATTCTCGCACACTTGCCACCCAATGTCAGCCAAAGCTCCATCACATTGAGAAAAGACAAGACTTCGGCGGACCAGGAGAGAAGCTTGAAAGACATGATCAACTTCTCCATAGTACAAACAGGTCTCGAGCACGGCGATATGATCTTGCTGAAGTACAAGCTGAAGGATGAGGGCGTAAACGGTGCAAGCGCAGAACAAGACAAGCTACAACTTGCCTCTTCGACGAACAGACTCAACGGCGCGCCAATATTACCGACTGAGGACTTGCCTATCGACCCGCTGCCAGTAGTATCGCCAGGGCAGAAGATCAAGAATCCATGGGAGGTAGTAAAACAATCAAAACTCGACGATCAGTTAGATAAGAAAGATGGAAAGATAGGGCGGAAATTCGACCAGAAGATGTGCAGACACGGCGGAAAGGGTATGTGCGACTATTGCATGCCACTCGACCCATTCAACCCAGAGTACCTCGCCGAGAAAAAGATTAAGAACCTCTCCTTCCACTCATACTTACGAAAGATCAACGCTGCAACGAACAAGCCGGAGCTAGGAGCCTCGTTCATGCCACCGCTCACTGAGCCATACTACAGAGTCATGCGCGATTGCCCTTCAGGGCATCCACAGTGGCCAGAGGGCATCTGTACTAAGTGCCAGCCGAGCGCCATTACTCTTCAACCACAACCTTTTCGTATGGTCGACCATGTCGAGTTTGGTGCCTCCGATATTGTCAACAAGTTTATCGACGCATGGCGTAATTCTGGTGGAGCACAACGATTGGGATACATGTATGGACGCTACGAGGAATACACGGAGGTGCCGCTTGGAATCAAGGCAGTTGTGGAAGCAATCTACGAGCCACCGCAACACGACGAGGCCGATGGAATCTCCCTGGACGAGTGGCACAACGAGAAAGATGTTGACGAGGTCGCGCGCCGTTGTGGCGTGCAGAAGGTCGGAGTGATCTGGACCGACTTAATCGACTCAGGAAAGGGAGACGGCTCAGTCGTCTGCAAGAGACATATCGACTCGTACTTCCTCTCCTCCCTCGAGATCGCATTCATGGCACGTCTCCAAGCACAAAACCCCAAGCCAACGAAATGGAGCGATACCGGCCGCTTCGGATCCAACTTCGTAACTTGCGTAGTCACAGGTGATGTCGATGGTCAGATCGCAGTATCCACATACCAAGCCTCCAACTCCGCCGTCGAAATGGTACGCGCCGAGATCGTAGAGCCCTGCGCCGACCCCGGCCTCATGCTCGTGCGCAACGAAGAGGAAGACGACGGGACGATCAGCCGCACGCGCTACATCCCAGAAGTCTTCTACCGCAAAGTCAACGAGTATGGAAGAGAGGTGCAGGAGAATGCTAAGCCGGCCTTCCCGGTCGAGTATCTGCTTGTGACGCTGACGCATGGCTTCCCGAAGGAGCAGAAGCCGGTGTTCACTGCCCCGCCACCGCACTTCCCGATCGAGAATAGAGAGGCGATTGGGGAAAGCCAGGAGTATAATGCTGTGGCGAGGACGTTGGGGTTGCAGGGGAATGGGAAGTTGGCGGGGTCGGATAGGGGGATTGCGGCGGTTTCGGACTTTCATCTTTTGTGCTTTTTGCATACGATGGGTGTGCTGAGTGCCGTAAGTTTCATTATACTCTACATTTCAAGTCTTTGTGTGAAAGGTCACTAACAAATAAACAGGAAGAAGAAGCCCTCCTCTGCCGCGTGGCAACCAAGCACGATATCGCAGAAGGCTACCAACTGCTCAACACAGGTGGATGGGCGACCTTATTAATGATTCTGCAATCAGCTGGTGAGAGACCCCAAAAACGTAGATCCCCATACAGTAGCGATGAGGACGGGAGTGAGAATGGGAGATTGGCCAAGAGAGTTGGTGATGTTACGCTGAGATAGTTTTCCTCGTTGATTCGCGCAATTTCTCGGCACGGCGTCTTGGGTTCCCAAGTGGCGTTGCACTATATATGGATCCCCACACCAGCGCTTTCTTCCTGGAGTTTTGGGGTATGCACAGCACGGTACATTGGGGTAGAAAACTTGTACTAATTGTTATAGCCTAAATCGGCGTTTGGGTGCTACGGAGATTTTTGTGATGAGGATGCCGTGGTGCATTTTAGCGGGTTTTGGGCTACATGGCATAGCAGGCGTTCTTGCTCGATACAATGTAACTATTTTAGCGAAAACTGAAATAAGTGCTGCCTCGCCGTCACATCTCGTGGCCCCGATCTCACGGCACTATATCATTTTTGAACAGAGTCGGAAGATGAACCGTTATGGCGGCGTTTACCAGATTTGGATGCTTGACAGCCTGAGGAGTTGAACCGCAGTAAGATGGTGAAATGAAGATTGAGATTGAGGTCGAAGTTGAGGAAAGGACACGGAAATCGGTTAGCATTAAGGCCGATAAAATCAACATTGAAATTGATATCAAAGTTTATTAAGGCCCGCGGAAAGCGGTTCACATCAGCGAATAGGTTGTTTTGTGGTTCTTTGAGAAACGAAATTTTACGGTAGGTTATCCGGCTGGATTGTTGGTTGGCTCTTCGGCGGCAGGCTTAGACTATTTATCGTCGTAGTATAAAATTTCGGGAATCCGAGATGAGATAAAAAGAAACAAAAATGATAATTGCTTAAATACTGCAAATCATAATGCGACGCTTGCAGCATGACGGAATAAAACTCTTCGTGTGCCTTGAGCTCCGGCATTTTCAACAACTGGCTGGCGTATCCGCATCCTTCTATCAGGGAACTACCCCACAACCCAGAGTAAACTCACCCTGATACACCTTGTCGACATTCCAAAAAAAAGTGAAGGCGGAGATATATCAGATGTAGAAGTTTCATTGAATAGTGAAGCTAACTAAAGACCCATCCAACTCATCTTCCCCAGACAATCCGTCCGCTTCCTACTCATCTTCACCGCTCCCATCATCTTTAGATCTGCAAGTGCTTGGTAGAATAACATGAGTGTCTTCCTCTCTTCTTCCTCACTGCCTTCCTCATTAATTATAGCGTTAAAAGCTGACCAGAGATCGAACACGTTGATCAGGACCCCTGTCTCAAGGTATAGCTGATACAATATCGCGGTTGGCGGTTGACTCCCACTGAGTCCTTGGCCACAACAACTACACCCCAAGTAGTCGTGAGGAGTTGACAAAGCGCGTTCGACTGCGTGGCGGGGACGGGGCGTGAATGTCTCTCTATATGGACTCCTCGCATCATATATCCATATCTCATGGCCAAACTCCCTAGCGGGTTGGGTGAAAGTGAAATAACGACGGAGGGCGGAGATGAGGTCTTCTATGATCTTGGTGAAGGTCGCGTCGTTGGGTGACAGCACTGCTGAGGTTTTGGAGAGCTGGACTTTGTTGCCGACGACGGCGGTGCGGAGGAGGGAGGATTGTTGGGTGTAGATTGAGCGGATGGCGGTGGATGAAGAGGCTTCTTCTTCGAGGATCGTGGTATTGCGGGAGCAAAGATTTTTGATAGAGGTATTCATAGCAACGTGGTTCTCCCACGCCTGCAGAATTTCCTCTTCATTATCCAGCTCCGTGATAGCGAGTAAGATGGCCTCGATCAGCTGGCTTGTTTCCGTGGGAGGCAGCCGCTTCACCGCCGTAATTAGATCATCGATCGTGGTCGAGTTGTTGAGGGAGTCGGACATAAACTTGATATACAGCTCAATCGGCTCTTCCGTGCTTACAAGCTTCAAATGATACATCGCAGCATTTAGAATCTCAAGCTTAACAAGCTGTTCACTAAACTGTTCCTCCTGCTTCGTTCGTTTTTCCAAAGCCTCGTGTAGGATGTCGGGACTTGAGCCGGAGTCGTCAAACATATCTTTCACCCAATCTGCATCACCATTCTTGAGGGCACTTTCGACCGCTGCTATGAAAGAAGGCAACATGCGTAATGCCTCCGCATGCTCAGGCTGCAAGGATGGAAGGAGGTGTTTCCAGGTCTCATCCACATCTGGCGACGACAGGAGGATACTAAGCGGATTGGCATAGAAGTGTGTCATGTAAGCATACTTCAGTGCCGCAACAAACGCCTGCAGACTCTGCACATGGTCATGCTGTCTCTCCAACAACGAACCCAGAAAATTGGCACCAAATCTCAGCTTCACACCTGGGCCAACGATAACGGATTTGAATATCTTCTCCAGCGTCTTAGACGTCTGTTCGACGTCGAATTGCACACCTCGAAGACACATGACAGCTGATCGAGTGAGACGCTCGTGGAAGAGCTCAACGGAGGTGGCGATGCCGAAGAGCGTGATGAAAGGGATGCGGTCGAGCCATGATTTGAAGAGGAGGATTAACTCTGTTAGGAGGGAGCTGTGGAAGGCTTCGCTGTCTTGGAAGGCTATAACGACTTTGCGGATTGGGTCGGACTTCAGATGGTTTTGTAGGAGTTGGAGGTCGTAGTTTAGCAGTTTTGATTTGGTCGATGAAGGGGTCTTCTCGTCTTCGTCGTCGTGCTCTTCGTCTGTGGCGTCGCGGATGAGCTTCTTTAGTACGGTTTTGAGGTTGGTTGCATCGCCGGATCGTAAGGTGACGACTATTGAACATGATTCTTTTTGTATCCGCTCGGCAAGTTGGTTAAATAGGAGTTCTTGGGAGGCGATATTTGGTCCTGTGACAATGAGACCGGTTGGTATTGTGCCTCCTCCGCTGTTAACCAGTTAGCAAGTGTCTATGTCAAGATTGGGTCCACTTACACAGGTGATTGATTTCTCAGGAAATGTGATACTTCGGCCAGGGTTCTCTCATTGGCTTCTTCCAGAATTGTCTTAATGGTGTTAGTGTTGACACTGACGCCGGTCGGCGAATCCAATTACCTCAACTCGTGAGTTTACTTCTTCCCAGCTCTCTTCGTACAACTCCTGACGGAGACGCACACACTCTATACTTTCTGCACCGCAGAGAAGCGTCGGAAAATAAAGCGTTTCCCTGTCATTCACTTCATCCGGTTTAGATGGTTGCTGGGCGACCTTTCGACGTTTTGATGGCCTGGGATCAACAATGGGAGCAGCGGACTTTGGTGCGAAAACGTACGCCGTCTATCGAACCAATCAGTATCCAATTTTTAAATGTAGCAAAATTACTTACCTGATGCTCGGTATCCTCATGAGCGAGCTCGCCATTTAGATCTGCCATAATGATTGCTGTGGTTGATTAATATTCCTTGATGGATCACGGGAGACGCGTTTAGAGGTGTCCTTCGCGACTCGCCGACGCCGACTGGCCAGAGCTCCCCAAAAATTATTTGGCCGCCGTCACCTTGTCCCTCAACCACCAAGGTCAATCTGCGCCACCACACATACAACAATAACCACTTATGCCGCCTTTACGACCATCCCTTTCGGCCGTTAGCAGAGGATACGTTTGTTTGTCCTGCACAACGAAATTGCAGCATCCGCGACTCTTTCCTGCCTTTGCGAGGTCAATTGCGAATAAAGCGAAGCCGCGAGCAGCGCAGATATTACCGAGCTTGAAGAATGATGGGGATGCTGAGCAGGTCTCGTTCAAGTATTTTGATCAGGATGAGCAGGGACAGTTGAAGCCGGCGGATACGGAGAGGGAGGAGAGGATTGGGAAGAATCTGGATGTGGCGCAAAAGGCGTTGGAGGAAGAGCTGGAACGCCTAGGAGGAAATAAAGATTTTAAAGGCGATGTGGAGGGCAGCTTTGAGGAACAGTTGGAGGTATTTGATACGCTGAAGAACGACCTTGGGCTGCCCAAGATACAGCCAAGAGAATGTGTAGAAGACTTCAATCCGACGAATGTATTGGGAGGACTGGACGCCGACGAAAAGATGCTGTTCGACAAGATGCTGGCAGCATTTGATGCGCGGGCGAAGAATGCGGGATCAATAAAAGGACTGGACATGGATGACGAAGCGGATATAATAAAGGACTTTACGCCAGTAGAGAAGAAGGTTTACCATACTATGTTGGAGTCTATGGGACAATTGACGCAGAAGGAACTGATCGGCGAGCAGCAGATGGAAGAGCTAAAGAAGGCAGAGATACGGATACCCGAGCTAACCTCGCGAGAGACGGAGGTCGCCCAAGAGTTGGATGCGACCCCTTTGGAAGGCGTGGCTGCAGAGACACAACTGCAGCAAGACCAGAATTCGAAGCCATGGAAGTCAGGACGGAAGCGTCGCCACATAAGATCACAACCAGAAGCTGAGGAAACGAAGTCATTAGACGGCTATACCATACCGAGAGCAAATCTGCCTGGAGAAGGACAAGCATACGTCTCTAAGCTGAATGAAGCCATTGAAAAAGCCATAGAAAATCCAACAAAGCACAGAAAAGAGTTATGGCGATGGTACTCTCTTAGCTGGAAGACGCTTAACCGGTCGCCAGGCCAGGTACCAGCTGGGACATGGGATCTGCTGTGGGACGAGTTTTCGCTGGAGTCTCTGGACAATCCGGATCGCATGGCACATATTTCCGCTGTAGCAGCGGATATGGAGGCAGCAAATGCACCTCTAAATGTCGAGCAATCACTTCTACACATAGAGGCTCTTTTCATTGAGAATCAGCAGAAGGATGCTTTGGCTAAGTGGGAAGCTGCTCGCTCGTCCATGACCCTGGTGGACACCACCGCAGCGTCTTATTGGGCACTAGGACTTCGTATGCTGGCTCAACTCAAACAGCCAGCACGAGCGCAAGAAGCAGCAGATATGCTTTTGAATAACCTCAACGCAAAGGAAGAGGCAAGATCACTCATCACTCTCATCCGAGCATGGTCAGAATACAAGGACAAAACCGCCGTCCAATTAGCATGGGCCATGTATGTTCGATTCAAGTTTTGGATGGGCTCAAGTATGGAAATGCAAGATTACGACGATGTAGCTGGTATCTTCCTAGCTGCTGAGGAGACGGACCTCGCACTGGCAGTGTTCAGAGACATGATGATGACCGACGATCCATTGGCTAAGCAACTCGATTCTATCACCCTCCACCAACGACTTACCGGCATCAAGCCCACCAAGGACCTGAAGTCTTTCGTCGTTGCGCCTGAAGAAACAGCATGGAAATCCAGCGAGCACCTCTCCGTCCTGCCAGCCAATAGGAGAAACAAATTCTTCTTCGGGTCCTGGATCAAAAAGCTTCTTGGAGAAGGTGAAATCGACTGGGCCGCCCAAGTCGTGGAGCTTATGTCACAAAAAGGCATTCGCCCATCCGCTACCTTCTTAAACGGCATCATCGGTGCCCACTTCCGTACCGGCACCGAAGCCAACCTGGAGAAGGGCACAACGATGGCATGGAAGATGATAGCCTCCCGTCTCGAATTCGTCCGTCAACGCTCACAACAACGAGAGTTGAACCTCGAAGGTCCACTCCGCGCAGTAGCAATCGACGGGAAATCCGACCACACACGTCCCAGCTCCTACCAAGTCGCCGCGTCCGCCACACTCGAGACGTTCTCTGTCCTAATCGAGCACTACCAAGGTTTGGGCCAGAAGTCTCGGGTTCAGGAATTATTATCCACGTTATCAGCAGCACAAATCCGTCCGACAACACCATTCGTAAACTCCCTCCTCGAGCTCGGTACTGCGATCCATCATCGTCCTTGGGTCTGGAGTATATACGAGCGGTTCTGCCAACAAGAAGGCGTACTGGCTACGCAGTACACTCTTGCGATTCTATGGAAGAATATGAAAGACCACGTCGACCCGGTCGTCAACCGCTCTAAAGCCGGCTTTCCAGGTCCGAGAATGCTGGTGAGGGAGATGGGGCGCAGTGCGACGTGGAGGAGCGAAACGATGGCGAGGGAGTTGTATGACCAGATCATCTTGTGTTTTGGGCTGAATGATGATCAGCTTGGGACGGCGGTGGTGTTGAGGCTTATGCAGAAGCAGTACAGGGTTATGCCTAATGAAGTTACTGTGAGAAGTGTGGTGTTGCAGTTGGCGAAGGTTGGTGTCACGAATGTTAAGGGATATAGAACACGCCGCCTGAACCTCAACAAAGACACACAGAGGAGGATTAATGATATTGGAAACGTGATGAAGACTTTGAAAGAGCAAAGAGTCAAGGAGCTTGAGGCTCAGGGGGTGAATCCTGAGCGGATGAGCCAGGATGAGCAGGGTGAGGAGAGTTTGAAGTTGTTGATCAGTCTGCTGAAATTTGCGATGGAGAGGAGACTGATGGCAGATAACGCTCTGAGGGCTTCGGCTGGTGTCGGCGGAATCGATTACCTTGCCAGGGTCGCGCAAAAGGATATGGGTGCCGAGGATATGCCTTTGCCTTGGTCTGTGTAAGATAGGCCGAGAGAGAGAAGGATATGATGGACGTGTATGTACAATAGACGAATAATACCCCAACGCTTCACGTTGTTTCTGTCCTCAAATCATGCTATCTGGCTGAGGCGATCGTTTTCACCTCGATTTTCGCTTTCTGACACTGACAGCAGGCAAACCAGCTGTCAGCAGTGAGCATCTCATCTCCTTGTCCACATGGTCGCCGCCGTCAGCATCTTTCTTAGCATCCCTTCGGCCAAGCAACTTACCCAGATATTTCGGGCTTCTGACGCATAATTTGTACTACGATGCTTCAATCCTATTCACTCCACGAGGTCTCTTATGAAGAGAGCTAGACAAGGGCGTTGCACCCGTATCAACACTGCATTTTCGGCAATGCAGTATATCTCTTCTCGTGCAACGCAAGCCGACCAATCGTCTGAGCAGAGCAAGACGGTGTTGCTTTTGGTATAAGTGCGTCATACAGAAAGGGAAGATGCAAGCCAAAGAATAAATATATAAGCCATTACCATTATATGAGCGGGCGCAGATAAGTTTTGATCTCTGTTGGAGGGAGTGAGGAACATGATAATCATCATGAGTGGGTTGGTTGTGTACCAATTACTTCGCTGACCTGCCACTACCATCCATATCTGACAACTTGTCCGTTGATGTTATTCTTAATTCGGTCTATCCTTTTCAATGGTGAGTATTCCGACCGCAGATTCTCTCTTCGACAGTTATGAAGAATCTAACTCGCTTACACAGAAATGGTTTTATTGGCCCTAGCAATCTTTTATCTCCAATACCCTTAACTGTTCCCACAATCGTATCGCATATTCTTCGTGCCAAGAACGCAAAAACGAAAGCGAAACCCTCCATTCGCTTTCCAATTTGCAATATATAAAATTACCCACGACAATGTAAGCACAAAGGTTGTATAGTGTAGTGGTTAGCACGACAGTTTTTGAGGACACTCTAACGAGTGAATAGATATACTGTAATCCCCGGTTCGAACCCGGGTACGACCTTAAAAGACATATTTTAATATTGAAACTCTTTTTATAGTTATGTCTAATTGTGACCTGCGAGCGACGGAGCCGTTGTAAAATGGTGAAAAAAAGTCGAGAAGGTATGTGCGGATGTCGCCAGTAGTACCTGGACCATTGACGATGAAACCGACGAGCAGATTTGAAAATTTATGTGTTTTATCTCTAAAAATGGATGCAGGAGGAGTGTTTTGGAGTAAACGAAGAGCTAAAGCTATGATGTTGCAGAGGAATGATCCGTGGGAAGCTGCCACAGACTGTGAGGGATAGCACGCCGCCGCATGACATAAACGGAAATAACCACCTGCATTCAACCATAGTTCCTTCCATTATTAGGATACAGAAGAAATACTTGGGATATAAACTGCAACATCAAACAACAATCCAAAAAGCTTCCGTGGTCCAATGGTTAGGATTCCACCCTTCCAAGGTGGAGGTTCGTGTTCGATTCACGGCGGTTGCATCCTCCTGTCTCAAAGAGACTTCTCGTTTTGATCTTGACCACTACACGTTCATCTGTGGCTGTTGATGATGATGCTTGTGTTGGATGCTGTTGATATCATCAGACAGCGGTGTGGTGTGCCGGCACGTTTGCAGGTTGCGTGTTGCAGTTTTCGCGCGATATGTGGTTTGTGGGCAGTCTTTTGTTTCAATCCATGGACGAGCAAGAGAGGATGGAATGTGGTAAACATCATTACTGCAAGCTACCGATTACCTATCGCATCGTACAAAATTACCGTTCATGCTATGGCTAAATAGTCACCTATTGGCCTAATTCCTGTACACCAGTTTACCTATCCGTAAGGAAATACCTGACCACTCATATCCGTAGAGTTGAGTAACGCCATGTACTGCCCGAATATCCGCCCGTAGGTGTCCTCCATACTCCGCCAGCCAAAGCAAAGTTAAAGCAAATGTATACCAGAAAACCTTCCGTTGGTGATGAGTCCCGTGTAACCCAGCCCTCTACCGTCGCTATGCAGAGATGCCGTTTCCGTGGATTATGCGCCATTATGAAAGAGATACCCAGTCGTAAATCGTCAAGAAGTCCCGAAGAAATGATTTAGACCACAGCCAGTGCTCCCATCAACAGTGCTGCGTAGCCACCCATATGTACTCTTCTCTTGTCGGCTCTACCATTATACACAAGTTCTGGTCGTTGCGCCTCCTCTACCGCGCCGCTCGCAGCTGGTGCACCTTCGCCAAGCGTGGCAGTGCAGGCGCCTTGGACGACGAATCCCTTCTCATCCCAGTTTTTGGACATGCTGGCCCAGCCTATTGGCAATAAGGAAGTCGTTGGAAATCCTTGTTCATTGATCGTGGATACAAACTCGCATTCATACCCAGAAGCGGTAACTTGTGGCGGCGAAGACGGAGACGCAGAAACAGATGGTGGAAGCAAATAAGTTGGGGTGGTCTATAGCTCATTAGCGGTGTTTGATAAAAAGGAGATAGCGCAACGATATGTCATAAGGTATATTTGTTTGTCATGATACGCTGGGGAGAGGCATACTTACTACCGCGCTGCTGATTGGCACAATCTTTCCATTACTGCTCACAATCCAACCGGACGGGACGCCTTGCACGATGTGCGTAGGTGTCGGGGCTGCGACGGGGACGCCGCCTGCGGTAGTTACATACGGCCACCCGGATCGAGGATCAGCACTATAACCAATTCCTGGGGGAATAGCAGGGGTCGCAGTGGCAGATACAGGGGCAACTGGGGTCACAACGCTGGGGGCGCTAGACGAACCTTGATTACCGCCAACCTGACCATCCACAGCGACGATGCTATCAGCGTTACCGCTGTTGCCATTGTACTGATAAGCGGAGCCGGTAGAGTAGTCGCTAACTTGGATAGACTCGACGATCATGGAGAATGGGCCATTGGCAAAGTCGGTGGGACCTTTGGCCCACTCGATCGTTCCCTGAGCATTGCCTGGGGATCCGGCCGACCAGGCACCAAACTTGAGCTGCATTGGCGTCTGTGGGTATTGGTTGGTCTCAGCGGTAGCTGGAGTCAGGACGCGAACCGGCGAACCGTTGATGGACCAGACCACCTGGTCAGCAGTCCACTCAATCTCATAAGTGATGAACTCCTGGGTGTTGTCACCTGGAGTGGTGTGGAAGGCACCACGGGTGTAGGTGGAGGAATCCCCCTTGCCGAAGTAGTTGGACTGGACCTCGTTGGTGTCTACGCCGATCCACTCGTAGTCAATCTCATCCAACGTATCGGACTGAAGAACGAGTGAGCTGACAATACCGGCTCCAGGAGCGGCACGCATGCGGACGGAGACATGACCGAACATGATATAGAAGCGGGAAATCAGCTGTGGGGCGTAGCCAGCCTGAGAGACGGCGAAATGCACTCCGTCGCCTTCGTATGAGACTGGGCCGCCGGCTGCCTCAAAGGAGTCCACGCCGCCGTTACGGAAGTCGACATCGATGGAGCGTCCCAGAGCTGGGTTGGCTGGGCAGGCTGTAATGTATACGTTAGTTTTATGTCAAGATTGGAGTGAGGTCTTGGTGAACTGACTTTGCTGCAACGGGTTGCAAGCACTGAAGGTTTGAGCGAGGACTGGAGCAGCCAAGAGACCGACATCGGCCATGATGGCTGCTGCGTAATGAGAGAGCTTCATTTTGGATATGGGGTGTGGGATTTGATTGATGTGCAAGGTCGCAGAGTTTTCCGACTCGGGGCACTTCTATGTGTGACTATGTGGCAGTTGACGCTATCGATTGTTGATGTATGGTAGTGTACCTGATGTATGAGAAGTAGCGCTTGACGCGATATTTGTATTGGCTCAACAAGTCGCTAGTCAGGGATCGAAGTCGAGTGATGGACGATTGATTGCCTAAGCGGTTCGCTGGTGATCTCGAGTACTTTGGAGTGCCGAGAACTATATATATGCTGTCGCGGAGAGTTATCACGAGTAGTGATGGCCTTGTGTTTATGTGCTGGCCACGCTGCTACCACGATCAGACTCACGTCACGATGAAGATGGTCCAAGAATAACGCTGGGATTGTTGGAAACTTGATGGAAGAAAGGGAATCAAGAGAAAGGAGACAAGATGACCACGAAATACGGAGTATGGTAGCAAACATTCGCACCCTCGCACTTTCCTAGAGCTCAGCAACAGGTCAGCGTCAAATTAAGAAGGAGGCTGGGTTGCTGAGTTGTTTCGCTCAAGTACGATCAGCATGGATTGGCCATTTGAATGGAGACACAAAGTCATTGTAGCCACTCACAGCCTGGGTCTCAACCACCAATCGGCAGATGCCGGGAGGCTGGGGCCGCCGCATCAACCTTTAACACCAAGAGGTACTTTACCTCCATGACAGCACCATTCAGCCTTGACACAGCGATAACACGAGGCTGAAGGTGATTATGTGAGCAGCCAGGGGTTAAACTAAAGACCCTGGGGTAACAGTGGAAAAAATGGCCAGTGCTTGAAGTTATCACGTGCGGTAAGCTAGGCTGTTTTGGGAAAAGGGCGTCAGTTGGACCGTGAATAGCGTACTGATATCTGCACTGGACGCGGCACTCCTTTGAGCCTTCTCTCATCCAGCAACTACTCTAATTGGTTAAGCATTATCGATGTCGCCATCCACCGTTCTTGATAGTGAAGGATGTGTCGAGTCTGTTGAAGATGGCAAAGAAAATCATTACTACCATAAATAACACTTAACTTATGAGCATCTCAGCCTCGGCGGTGCTTTTATCTATACCGAAAACATCCAAGTCGTAAATTGGAGTATTTATAGGCCTTACTTTTGGTGGTGATACATACGAGTACATATCGTACTTACTGTGCGGGCGATCGGCACACTGTGAATGTCAATTGGCATCTTTGTACTGTCGTGAAAGAGCTGGTCGGTCGTCGGCGCTCTCTCGGCCACAACTTTGCCGTGGCTGGTGGCACAGCAGAAATGCATTGCCATCGTTCGTTACCCGTGGCCCTCCTGCCAAATTGACGTTTTCGTCCCCATGTACTCTTTGACTCGCCGTCAGTGACCCCGTTGTGGTGGTGTTGGTTTTATGCTTGTCACCACGTCGATGCACAAAGACACCAGTAGCGTGTCACAATTGGTGGAGATCGAGTTCAAGGCACGACCATCCAGCCCGGCGTTGTTGGAGCTGCCAGCCCGCATGCAGCCACATGGAACCTTGTCCAAACCCCATCCAGTGACCACCCACTAACCAACACCCTTGTTCTTCCTATCCTTCCACCACGTCGTCAGTAACTGGTACTCTACACCCGCGTGTTTCTTTCATGAGGCATCCCAATCTTCCATTTCATAAGAGCTGTCGCTCTCCACGGCGCCCATCATGAGGAACACCAAACCTTCGTCATCGGGAAGGGCCCCGCCAGCACCGCTCAACTCGCCTTCGTACAGGTCCAGCTCAACGGCCAGCTCCACTTCGACCGACACACTCCATGCGCCAGTACCCGTGGGAGCGTCCGCAACCTCCAGCTCCTCTTTGTTTCGCTCCCCATCGCGTAGTAAGACACCAATGCAACTGAAGATTAGGAGGAAGCAAGAGTACGTGATAGTCTGACCTTTGTCTTGTCATTGACTCGTTCCATGGCCTCGCTCCCATGTTTGAAGCCTCCAGTAGACTCGTGTTGTGCCGAATCCCTTGCAAATTGAAGTGAGACTGACGCTGGTCGGGTGCTTGCGCCCGCTACCACAGATTTGAACAAGAATCACAAGTTTCGCCGACACAGTTGATGAACGATCCGCCGCATCCCGGAGAGTCGCAATCCACATCTTTGGGGAGCAATGCCACACCGAGAGAGCACCATCGTCTAAGCAGCGACCTCCTCAACCATCGGCGCGACCTCAAGGTGCTGGAGACATCAGTTGGCCATATACCCAGCATACAGCACAATCCGCCGACCGTGCCGTCGCCGCAGAACAACATTGGGCCGTGGATGAACCAAAATGCGTCGACAATGCCTTCCGCCGTAGCAAACTACCATGATGATGCGAGCGAAGCCTATTCGATAAGCTCGCAGCTAAGGCCTCTGAGCAGGACCAGGGACAGAAGTGGAAGCGGTGGCGATTCCGCGTTCAACGGATATTTGCACGACGAACGACGACCCTCGCTCGCCAGTTTGGCAACAGTGAGCAGCAATGGCTCGAGGGGCAGCATAGTGCGGAATCAGATAAGCAAAGGGACCAAGAAGCTGCAGGGGTTCTTTGGCGAGGACTTTCCAGGAAGGGACGTGGCGGAGCCGATCCACGAGGGCCAGCCGATTGGGAAGGAACACAGGTCGAACTCTTATTCGAGGCATCGGGATGCATCATCACGAAAAGCTTCCAGTGTTGCAGAAAGCAGAGGACAGTCGCCGGCCCCAAGTCGAAGTAGACCACGCACGCCCGTCCCATCGAGCGACGTTGTTCCCTTCCTGTATCAAAACACAGAGGTCCGCGGACCCCGATTGCACCACAAGTCCCACGCTAACCTAGAGTAGGACGTCTCGAGATACAGCGAAGCCCCGGTACGGGAGAACCTCGTCGGCCCAGATCGCGAACGCTACATATCAGATCAAACACCACAAGCTAGGACAGGAACTTCGAGGTCAGCAGCATCAGCGAAAGTTCACCAAGTGGTCCATGGTCATCGACATAACAGGAGTGACGACTCTCGTACTGGACGGCCAGGATCATTGCAAGATGAAAGAATGTTGTCAAACATAGTGAAGGGTAAAGATCGCGACCGGGACCGCCAGGGGAGTGCTGCGCACAAGGCACAATCAGGAAAGCAGCGCGCAGAGAGCCCAACTACCAGCATTCGCAGCAATCAATCTACCTTAGGACCAACCCATTCAAATGGCATTGGCGACAGATCAGCGCCGAAGAAGCATGGAATACTTTCAAAATTTCGCCGCCACAAGAAGGATGAAGGAAGCGGTATATTGAAGAGCTTGCCGGGGTCGGTCAGATCTTTGGTCAATGGTGGTCAGCATCCACGGGCCGACGACAATAAACCTGCTTGGGACCAGAATGAGAGCTTTGCGGCCTTTGCAAATACGGACCTGTTGGTTCCAGTCCCCAAAACTGACGGCGCGGCAACGAGTAGGCCAAGCCCGCCAAGGCAGGGAACATTCACCAAGCTACCCTTCACACGGAAGGGCCGGGGAAGCAAGCAGACAGAAGAAGAGGATCCGGTATATGACCATGACCAGACGAACATACAAGGCACGGCTACCAAGTTCAATCTTGACAAGGACTTATCAAATATGGAAGGCATCCTATCGCAACCTCAGCCTATGCAACCCCTGGACAACAGCATATTTTCAGGCATTGTGGACGACGAGGCCAAGCAGGAGTCAGCAGATGGCTCAACCGGCGGACTTGGTTGGAATGCACCGGATAGCTGGGCAGTCAAAAAGGTTGACGAGGTTAATATGTCGAGACTACTTGAGATCGACGAGACTGGTATCCCGCCGCAGGCTGGCTCGAAGGCCCATCCGTACTGTATTAGAATCTTCAAAAGTGATGGTACCTTTGCCACCCTTTCAGTGCCTCTGAATTCAACTGTTGGAGACGTCATGCTGCAAACAGCCAGGAAGAACCACATTACGGAAAGTTTGGACAACTACCAAATTGTACTGAAAAAACACGAACTTCGCCGTATATTGGGTCCGGGCGAACGCCCGGTAGTGATTCAGAAACGCCTACTTGAGCAAGCAGGCTACGAGGAGAAAGACGATATCGAAGATTTGGGTAGAGAGGACCAGAGCTATCTTTGTCGTTTCGTTTTTGTCGCCCAACGCGATACGGGGTATGCGGCAACTCCGAGTTTCAGTAAGATGCAGAAGACAAGCCACGTCGATCTCTCTGGCAAAAATCTCGTCACGATTCCCATTGCGCTGTACTCCAAAGCAACAGAGATTGTATCACTCGACCTATCCCGCAACCTGTCGCTGGACCTCCCAAAGGATTTCATTCAATCCTGTGTCAATCTTCGCGAGATTAGGTTCGTCAATAACGAAGCATGGCACCTTCCGCAAAGCTTGAGCAGAGCTGCAAAACTGATGCACTTGGATGTGTCGAACAACCGATTGGAACAGCTCGAGCACGCAGAGCTGAACCGCCTTGCCAATCTTCACAGTCTCAAGCTCGCAAACAACCGGCTCACACACTTACCTCCTTACTTCAATGTTTTCCAGAGCTTGAGGATGCTTAATGTCTCGTCGAACTACTTAGAGGAGCTTCCGGAGTTTCTATGCGAACTTACTGGTCTGGTAGACCTGGATCTGAGTTTCAATTCGATCTCAAGTCTTCCAGATGCCATTGGCAATTTGGTGAATCTGGATAGGCTCTGTATCACTAATAATGCTCTCCAGAAGACTCTTCCAGACACATTCTCTCAGCTCACAAAGCTGAAAGAGGTCGACATTCGCTATAACGCTTTGACAAGCATTGATGTTATCGCCGACTTGCCATTGGTTGAGTCCATATCAGCGGACCACAATGCTGTTTCCGTTTTTGAAGGAACATTTGAGAACATTAAGGTGCTGCGGCTAAACTCGAATCCAGTCACTAAGTTTGAGATATTGAACAAGACGCTCTCTCTCAAACGGCTGAATCTTTCAAACGCGAAGCTTGCGCACATCCCAGACGCATCGTTCGACAAAATGCCCAACCTGGAAGAACTTGTCCTCGACAAAAACCATTTTGTGTCGTTGCCAAGTCACATTGGGAAACTGCAGAAGCTTGAGAAGTTCAGCATAGCGAGAAACATTCTTAGCAGTCTTCCGCCTGAGATTGGATGTTTGCGAGCCCTGAAATTCTTCAATATCTCCCGCAACAATCTCAAGAAGTTGCCTTCAGAGATTTGGTGGGCTAAAAGCCTCGAGACATTGAATATATCCTCGAACGTCCTTACCGACTTCCCTAAGCCTGGTTCTAGAGCACCACAGATACCAGGTGACATTCTGAACGACAGAAGTGCATCTTTCTCAACTGCGGCCACACCATCACTATCGAAAACGGCCAGCTATGAAGAAGTCGGGCCGCTTGAAGCTTTTGGTCAGCGTCGTCCTAGTCAAGCACCTGGTCAACTGTTGGCAGTTGGCCCACCACCTCCTGGCGGGGAAAGAAAGAATTCGATAGTGTCTATATACGGCAAAGGTGGACGACAAGCGTCTGTCGTCTCAAGGACGGCTTCATCCAGTACGCATGAATCGCCAACTCCTCCAGCATCCACGAGAAAGGATTCAACTGTCTCGGAGAGACTGGCAGAGACTTTTGCGCGCTCGCTGAAGAATCTCTATCTTGCTGACAATCAGCTGGAGGATGATGTCTACGAAGAATTAACTCTTCTCGCCGAGCTAAAGGTCTTGAACTTGTCCTACAATGATCTTAACGACCTTCCCCAAAGGACGCTCAGAAGCTGGCCGCAGCTGCAGGAACTTTATCTCTCAGGCAATGACCTTTCTTCACTACCAGCTGAAGACATTGACGATAGCAGCATGCTTCAAGTCTTGCACATCAACGGTAACAAATTCCAAACTTTACCGGCGGAACTCGGCAAAGCTCATCGTCTTGCCGTACTAGACGTCGGAAGCAACTCTCTCAAGTACAACGTTTCTAATTGGCCATACGACTGGAACTGGAATTGCAATCCGAACCTCAAATACCTCAACCTGTCTGGAAACAAACGTCTCAACATCAAACCGAATGGCGAATATGGTGGGCCCGGAAGATTCGACGATCGCGACGCCAAGGCGTCGACAGATTTCAATTCTCTGACTAGTCTCCGCATTCTCGGTCTCATGGACGTCACTCTGACGATCCCGAATATCCCAGACGAGACGGAAGACCGCAGAGTCAGGACGTCGGGTACTCTTGCTGGTGCCATGGCGTACGGTATGGCTGACACTCTGGGCAAGAACGATCATTTGTCGATCATCGATATGGTCGTGCCCAGGTTCAGCTCAAATGAGTCGGAGACATTGGTTGGCATGTTTGATGGGCAATCACTCACCAGTGGTGGTTCAAAGATTGCTAAGTATCTCCGTGAGAACTTTGGCCGTATCTTCGTTGAGGAGCTGAAGTTGTTAAACCCAGCTCTTCATGATTCACCTGCCGACGCGCTGCGTAGAGCCTTCCTGTCTCTCAACAAGGATCTTACCACTACTGCCGCTCAGCACCCAGACGAGAACCATGGCATGATTTCTCGTCGCGGTGGTTCTATTGCGTCTCCAGCCCTGACCGAGGCCGATCTCAAATTTGGCAGTGTCGCGACAGTCGTGTTCATAGAGCAGATGGAACTCTACGTTGCCAACGTCGGAAATGCCCAAGCGATGCTCATCCAAGCCGAAGGCGGTCATCGCATCTTGACCCGCAAACACGATCCGGCGGACCAATACGAGAGACAGCGCATCCGCAATGCTGGAGGCTGGGTGTCGAGAACTGGCAGACTCAATGATACACTGAATGTATCGAGGGCGTTTGGATATGTGCATTTGATGCCAGCGGTTCAAGCTGCACCACATATTACTCAGATCACGATGAGAGAGCAGGACGAGATGATATTGCTTGCTTCGAGTGAGCTGTGGGAGTATTTGAGTCCAGATCTCGTTGTCGATGTTGCGAGATCTGAGCGCACGGATTTAGTGAGAGCGGCCCAGAAGCTCAGGGATCTGGCTATGGCTTTTGGCGCCACCGGCAAGATCATGGTCATGATCATCGGCGTTAGTGATCTCAAGAAACGTGAAAGGATTCGTCTCAACAGAGGCTCAAGCATGACCGCCGGACCCATGGGCGTTCTTGATGATGTTTACTTGCCCACCAATAAGCGAGGCAAGAGAGCTAAGGAGGCTGTTGAGGATTCCATGCTCCGTCGCTTGGAGGCAGAAGTTCCAGCACCAGTTGGGGAGATCAGCATTGTGTTTACAGACATCAAGGGGTCGACTCAGTTGTGGGAGACCAACCAAGCCGCAATGCGTTCTGCGATCAAGCTGCATAACGAGATCATGCGTCGCCAACTCCGCATTATCGGCGGCTACGAGGTCAAGACAGAAGGTGACGCCTTCATGGTCTCTTTTCCAACCGCCACATCTGCCTTACTATGGTGTTTCTCAGTGCAGGCGCAGCTGCTTGACGTCCAGTGGCCGAGCGAAATCCTCAACCACCCCGCTGGAAAGGAGGTCTACGACCAAGATAATAATCTCATCTTCCGTGGCTTGAGCGTCAGAATGGGTATCCATTTTGGCAACCCGGTGTGCGAGAAAGACACGGTGACCAGACGTATGGACTACTTTGGCCCGATGGTCAACAAGACGTCTCGTATCTCGTCGACGGCCGATGGCGGACAGATCACCGTGTCTGCGGACTTCATCTCTGAGATCCAGCGCTGTCTTGAGACGTACTCTGAGTCTGATCGGAATGGCTCCACTGGCAGTGAGGAGCAGTACGGCGACGACGTGATCTCGCAATCCATTCGTCGTGAGCTACGCTCTTTGTCCAGCCAGGGCTTTGAAGTCAAACCCATGGGCGAGCGTAAGCTCAAAGGGTTGGAGAACCCAGAGTATATCTACCTGATGTACCCTCACGCCCTCGCTGGACGCATCGCCTACCAACCAATACTAGGCTGTGACTTGGGCGATGCAGACGCCAAGGCAAAGGAGAAGGAGAAGCGGAAGGCCGATGACCTTGCTAAGGAGGGGCAGAATGATATGGAGACGGATAACAGGGTTGCTCTGACTGTTGATCCTGATGCGATCTGGACACTTTGGCGTCTGAGTCTGAGGCTTGAGGCGCTGTGTGATGGGCTCGAGGATGGGATTGCGAGGGAGGTTACGACGTCGCAGGTTGAGATGATTGAGAAGATTGGGCCGAGGGGGTCCGATATTACGGATGAGCTGTTGCTGGGGTTTATGCGGAATATGGTTATTAGGATCGAGGTGAGTTACACTACTTCATTATCCGTAATGATTATGCTAACGGCAGCGATAGGCGTCTGTGTCAAGCATCTCAATCAGGCAAGCGGTCATGGAAGGGCCCGATCTGGGCCCGCTGCAGAACATCCATGATTTGCGACAACCGCAGAGCGAGATATTGAATACGATTTTGCAGCAGAGTCGTATGCTGCAAAAGTACAAGGACAAGTTTGGAGAACTTGAGCCAGAAGAGTAAGGCCCGGTCACAGGTTGGAATGGCAGTAGAACACTATTACTGGAGCGTGCTGCTGAGCAGCAAGGTGTTTTCGCCGCGAGGGGAGGCCCACACGGTTGAGCATACATACCTAGCACGGCACTGTGCGCATATTCACGATCGTATCGGCGTTTTGGATCTTGATGGGCGGCTTAGTGTGGTGAGTGGGCGGAAAATCATGATTGCATTACCTAGCTTTGGCGGGAAGGGTGGAAAGATGAATGAAAGGAAGTGCATGGAAGGCATTCTGGTCTGTTTTTCCTTTACACTTATACCAGGTGGCGTGTTCGTGGCATAGATATTGAGGCAGACATATATAATTAGGATATGGTGTGTACCGGAATGAAAGGGATTGAATGATTGAAAGAGAGGTGCAGTGAGGCGTGTTGCTTGTTGATATGTGTTTGTGTTTGCTGCGTGTAGTAGTAGATATTGGTAATACGATATGCAAGGTGGTGAGATGGGTCAATAATCATTTGATTGAGCTAACTGTTCACTAAGGTTAAAAGCACTGTTACTTCAGCTGAAGACCAATGCCAATCAGCACCGCCAACATGCAGTCGTCCGAGACAGTCCTTGAACTGACATTTACTGGAGGGACTCCATGGTCTTATCGTCCAAGCCTTTCTTGGTCTCCTGTAGTTGGTTGAGTTAGAACCATTATCGAACGAGCATGAAGAAAAGCCGTCAATAAACCTCAAGCTCCTTGTACTTCTTCATGAGGATGGCACGATTCAGATTGCTCTCCTGGCGACGGCCTCGACGTGGTCACCGTCGGGGATTGACTTGAAGAGATCGGCGTATGAGAGCTGGGCAGATGCGGACTGGGAGGCAGCATGTGACATGGTTGCGATTTCAGGGATTGATACTGTTGATGGTCGGTTTCACTGCTCGAAGCTGAAAGAAAGACAATGCATTTTGAAAGCTTTGTAAGTGGTGGTGTGGTCCAGATGGCGTCGTTTGGCCTGGAGGGACTTCTAAACCCTCGGAGCCGGTGACACCCGGACAGGAAGAGAGTCCATGTACGACTGACTATCTTGCAACTGCAAACTTCAACGAGAAGACTGCAAACGTGGAGAGAAAGGTAACACTGCAAATGATGGAGGATACTTTGCTCGCTTTTACGAACAGCAAGGCGCATGAGACCAACCAGCTCTCTTTGGTTATGGTGGCGAAGCATTTCATCATTAATGTTGTCAATGAAGTAAGTGGCCAAAGACATGCTAGAGGTAAGGTCCATTTGACCACCTCTGAAGACCCGCCTGACGTTCCTTGGATGATGAGAGATGACATTTCCAGAGGGCGAGTACAATGTCAACATAATGATAGCGGACCACCAGGGTCGCTGCCGCGGCATGCCTGCTGCAGTATTCTGGGGACCCTCATATCGAAACGGTTGTCGCAGCTTACTCGTAGCGCCTTCGTCTGTTGCCACGACTCGTTTAACCCTTTCGAGGCGGCCTCCTTGCCGATCATCTCCAGCCTCTATGAGCCCTTCCATTCAGACCCTTCGAACAGTATCGGATGGATCTTGCTCCAAAGCCCGCTTCGTTGACTTTTCGGCGGTTGATCCAGCTCCTCCTCCTCTGAGGGTTCCGTTCTTGGTGGTTGCTGCATGGTGCGTGATGGTAATTTTGCCATTGTATCGCCTGCGGCGGACATAGTGCAGTGCTCGTCGTAGTGGACTCTGTTGGTGCTTGTTATTGAGGTGGACGTCGATGGTACCAGAAGCTGAATTCCAATATGACGACCGCCTGACAGGCGGGTGGATCTACACCCATAACCCGAGTTATTGTGGTATAGACTCCGAGTGCGCGGAGAGGTCAAACGGTATCTGAACCATGCAGGCACCAAATTGGTTTGAGATGATCAAACATAACTCGCCCAACGACTAATAATAATTTTTACTTGGCATAATCATTATTGATATCTATGTAGCCATGAACCGTATAAACGTCTTTTTCCATTACTCATTCATATCGCATCATATCCGCATTATCTCCCTATTCTCCACTCCACTCCTTCTCTTCCATTAGAAGAATAGGCCCTTGGCATACCAGTCACACCTATCCCCCGCATTATTCGTGCCATTTGGCTGGTTGCTAACAGTATCCAACTGGATAAGTGGGATTCCCTTAACACCCAAGTTCGTAATGGTCTCGTTAGTGCCATACTGCGGGAAGAACGGCACATTAGCGCCCTCATTCGGCGACCCGTTCAAAGCAAAGTTGACAAAGTACTTTTGCATCGTGGTTGCGACAGTGGCGTTAATAGTCAACGGGATGCCAAAGTAGTTCATATCTGGCTGAGTGGGGTTATAGAAAGTGAACCCGACGTCTTGGCCGTGGAGCGCTGGAGGCACGGAGAAGAGGTAAGAGTAGCCCTCGCCCTTCTTAGCCTTCATCATCGTTCTCGTGTAGCAGGTGAAACCAGTCTCTGAGATAAGCAGAGCAGTGCGACCCGAAGCACTCTTATAGCCGCGCGAGCCGTCGTAGATCGGTGGGTAGAACTCCTCCGTGATAAGCTTAACAGCCTCATCAGATGCGGCCGGTGCTAGCGTCTTGACGAGTCCGCGGAACTCCTCTTGGGTGTCGATGGACTGGTCGGCCAGGATGGCGCCCTCATCGACGTTGTGGCCGACCATGATCTCAACGCCTTTGTCGTACTGGCCGTGCAAGAGCAGCTCCGGTGCGGTGGCTGGAGCGAAAAGCCCGTCGACGACTGGGCCGTAGGTCCAGGTGCCTTGCCCGGAGAGAGCGACGACGTAAGAGTTGGTGTTGCGGAGAGTCTCGGCGTCGAGCTTTCTGAGGCCCTCAACTGAGGTAACGTTGCTCTCGCCCAACTTGGAGGCAGCTTCAAGTGTCTTGGTGAATATAGACTCCTTCTGGATGTTGCTAGCAATTGGCTGCAATCCTGGGCTTTGCGAGATCATGCGTGCGAACGGAACTGGACCGCGCTGGCCACCGAACGCAGTAAGCTGGTGCATGATCGAAGAGCCTCCAGCAGACTCTCCCATAAGAGTGACGCGGTCTGGGTCACCGCCAAAGAGGTAGATGTTCTCCCGAACCCACTCAAGAGCGAGGCGCTGGTCGTAGAAACCAGCGTTGGCAGTGCCGTTAGTCTGGAAAGTTGGGCCGCCGAGGAAGCCAAAGAGGCCGACGCGGTAGTTCATGGCGACAAAGACGATTCCCTCGCCATCGTTCTCCTCAGCGTGAGAGATGAGCGTTGCTGGGTTCCCGGAGACCTTGTTTCCACCCGTAAATCCACCGCCGTAGATCCAAACAAGGACTGGTGCGCCTTGAGATGCCTTGCCATGCTTCTTGCGGGTCCTGCGCCCTTGCTCGGAATCGTAGACCTTCTGTGGCACAAAGACGTCAAGGAACACTACCGAATTGTCAGCAATCACTGGAAGATGTGATGGGAGAACAACATACAGCAATCCTCAGTTTCCTTTGGTCCCTGCTTTCCCAAATCTGCAACGGTAATGTTCTCCTCGAAGTACTTCTCCTGGGAGGCCCATCCTGGCGACGCCTGTATGCAAACGCGTCCCTCAGAACCATCACTGACGGTCCTGTTCACAGTCGAAACCTTTTGCGGCGCAGCAAATCTAAGACTTCCAACTGGTGGATCGGCAAAACGAATGTTGCTAAAGTTGTAGTACTTGTAGTTGGAGGTCTGCGCAACCAGTCAGCATCAACACGGAAGCCCTGGCAAGCAATTGCGCTCACCTCTAGGGTACCCTGGTGGACCGCATATCCGAGGTCGACAACTGGAAGTTCCGTGGAGCCTCCGTTTCCGTTTCCTGTGTTATTCCCCTTTTCATTACCATTGTTGCCTTTCCCTTCATTGGCTGGGCGAGGCAATGCAGTCGCAGTCACAGCGAGCAAAGCTGTCACGAAAACCTTAGTGAATCCCACCATTTTGTCTACTGCAGAGACGAGATGACGGAGTATTTGAGCGAAGAGATGAGACAGAGAGAGCAAAAGACGAAGAAAGCTTCACCCACTGGGCAGCGCTGGCTTATATGGGCAAACCGCCTCGTCAGCTGCCAAATGGCAAAGCTCGCCAACACGTTCCCCTTCCGTGCATGGAGCTTAGCACCAAGCCAGCGGATACGACAGGCACAATCGAGCTCGCAAGCTTCGGCAAGCTTCCTCTGCGAATCGTCCAATAAAACAGGCTTAGAGCAGATCTAGCCAAAAACGCCGAGTCCATCATGGCGTGTCTAACACAGCCCTTCGTCTCGCATGCGCTGGTATAAGTCTGCGGCACCATCAGCCATCCTCGTCTCCCAAGCAACTTTCGCGGCAACGCCAGCAACAGGGTGGTGAGAAACAGGAAAGAGCTCTTATGTTGGCTCTCTCGGATACGGAAGCGCTTCCCCACGATTGGAAGTCCTGCCCCGGCGCCAGCGTAAACATGGTAAGCTCGCCGAATTGGTGCGGTTGGAATGCGGAGACGGCGGCGGGGTAGCCTGCTCCGCACGCCAAGTGGGGGCCGCTAAGATCTCGCTAAAACTAATGCATTCGTCATTGATATCTGACCGATTTTATCGCAGTCCTAGCTCAAACACGCTTTTACGAGTATCTGCTGTTCTCCCACCATGAGCTTCGAGCTCAATTCGGAAGCTCAGTTGGCGCGTGATCACGGGGTTATGGTGGGCGGTACAATGAAGGCCGACTCGGGATTTGTGAGCGAAGACTCGGTCGTATATCGCACCGAGCGGCCTTCAATCGTCCTCGCACGCTGGTCTTGGCAAGGCGCCAGGAACGTTCGTGCCTGACAACCGCTATTCGCATGGCGCTCCCAATTGAGATGGCCAAGAATCACGCGAGGCTGGTGTCCTAGAGTACAGCCGAGATGGGAAAGTCGCCAGCATTCACGACAGAAGGGCAACACCAGATAGCGCTCAATTGATTCTCGAATATAAAGACGCATTCGCCGAACACAGATGGCTCACGGCAAACGTGCAGCCATTTCGTAGCTTCTTCACAGATGCGTTTAGGCGATGAGTGGTCTAAGAGGTTGATATTCTACAAATGCTTTCGCTAGATAAACACCATACATATTCCTCACTTCTTTTTATAATGAAAGGGTTGCTTCATACGTTTGCTATATATGCCCCTCAAGATCACAAAGTCTATATGCGCCATCGCTGAAATATCGCTGAAATATCGCTGAAGTAAGTGGTATCCCTAAATCCTTCCCATCATACATCATATCTTCTAAATCGCCAATACAGACGGCACAATCGCCTTCAGGTAAGCGTAGTGTCCCACCATTTATGGGCAGAGCTAATACCCGAACTTCATGTTTCCAGGGAATCCTTGCTGCCGATATAGCTGCTGTGGAAAGCTCCCTTGTGGGTGCGGCCTGGTGGGAGTACTCGTCGTTCTGCCATTGTTCATGGACATACTACACCAGGCTGGTTGTGCAGCCTGGCGTGGCTGTTGCATCTGCGGCGCGTGGCAGTTGTCCATGTGCTGCGCACCTAGATTTCGCATGCCATTTCCCAGGTCCGATTGAAATGGACATGCGGCACCGATGGTCTGGTACTGGCCATTTCGACCGCCCATGGACATCGATGTCGCTGGGTCCGTCCATCCGTTGTTGTTGAAGGCGTCATCAGGGCTTTCATTGATGCCAACGTTGAAACCGTCGCCAACTCCCAACGTGTTGGCGTTCGATCCCGGAAGGTCGTACATCTGAGTATCGTTCCCCCCGAAACTATACGACGCTGTGCCCATGCTCATTTCTTCACTAGTGAGAGCGAGCCCCAGAAGTGGGGCGGATGTGGTTGGGTGGCCAACAGCAGAGTTAGGCGAGAGGCTGTAGGCAGATTCGTCACACGAAGTGGGTGTACTGAAAGGAAGGTAGGCAGGATTAGGGCATTGTGGCGGTTGACCGCCAGAGTTCCATCCTAGGTTGTGCTGGGCACGGCGTGGGCCATAAGATACTGAGCTAAATGGTGTTCCCATCTGCATTGGAGACGCCGAGGCCATCCTACTGTTCATCGAGGTTGACGGCGTCCCTACTTGTCGTTGTAGGCCTATCTCATTTTGGCCGAGCTGTCGCGACATCTCGTTCGTATCATACATGTTTCCATGACCACTCTGTGTGTGAAAGCTCTGCGGAAACGCTGGCTGCTGCAGAATATCATACCCATGACTCGCTGCGGAGACGTTTCGTGGCATATCAGCAGGACTGAGAAACTGTTGACCCGCCATTGGGTGTTGCGCAAACGGAGTTTCCACTGGGCTGATAACAGTGCCTTCGATTATCTCGTGTTGCTCCACCATCTTTGTGGTGGGGAGACTGATGGCCTCCATGTGTAGTGCTACATGTCCAGTTGCCCTTTTCCAGGTACCGAAGGTCTTGCCGCAGAATATGCAGGGCTGTCCTTCTGGACTCTGTGTGTTGTCCCGGAAACATCTATCAACAGCATCCCATGTTTCTCGGTCTTTGCCAGTAGCGTTCTTGATATCACGTTTGGAGCGCTTCGTAGGATCCTGCATATTATGCTCACGAACGAGGTGCTTTTGGACTGTCAGCATTGAATTTTCTCCGAATAGGGCGCAGTTAACTAACCTGCAAGAAGTTGTTCTTCCTGTGGCATTCATGACCGCAGCCATTTATGTCACATCTCCAGACTTTGAATCGCCGATGAAGCTCGTCTTCGTGACGTACCCAGTCAGCCTTCCGTTTGAAAGACTTCGGATCATTGGTGCAGCCGTCGTACGTGCATGAATATGGGCCGATATCCTCATACACATGCTTAGTCCAGTCAGATGGCTTCAAAAGTTCCTTCACTTGAAAACACAAATGGCATTCGATACGCGCAGGAAACCTCTCAGCGACAGGCGGAGGAATTCCAGCTGGAAACATGTCAGGACGCAGCTTGTTTTCGGGATTTGAGTCCGAATCATCATCCACGGCATGCTGCCTACTTGATGAAGCATCACGACCCTTAGGCTTCTCCTCGAGTTTCTTAGCCGACCCACCCATGGCAATACACACATCACCGGAGGCACATGCTCCCACAAGTACTTCATGATGGTGGTGAATACGGCGGTTGAGTAGCTCTTTAAATCGTTGTTCTTGATGATAAGCCAGACGTTCAAGCAGGAACGCAGGTATATCCGGGGTCAGCTGCAGAATGTAGTTTCTAAAGCCTTCTCTCGACGTCACCACCTCTATGTTGAAGTTTGGTTCAAGATCATCATCTCGGTAGTCGACATGTTGTTCGTCATCCTCGCCTTCTCCATCCGAAGACGCATGCACTGGCGGCGGATCATCGTCCGCATCGATTAGCGGTGATGCTAAATTTACCACTGGCATGCCACCGTGTCTCCTCAATAAACCAGAGAGAGCCGAGCCGGTACCCCGAGGGAGATCGCTCTTGCTTCTGCTGCGTCGGAGTGCATCCTTCGCTTTGCCGAGAAGCCCTCCGCTGGATCCAGGAGTTGAAGTGGCGCTGAGTGAGGCTCGACGGCTATGGGAAAGGCCGTAATCTGGAGCTAGCGATTTACCAAAGCTCGTTTGAAGTCGAGATGGCGACTGTGGCCGTGACCTATTTAAACCAGGAGTCAGGGGTGGCGCCAGAGAACTAGCATCGTCCTGATGCTGATGAAGCCAAGATGGGGAGCGTACACTGGCGCCGGCATCTGATCTATTTCGTTTGAGCTTGCTGCTGCTCCCGGTGCTTTTCTTCCGGACCAGGTTAATGAGTTTATCCTTATTTTCCGAGATGGAGAGACGCTTGAATATGTTGCCAACACTGTCCATCTCAGATACGCTGGGAGCGCTCTGGCGTGTTGTGCCCCAGGTGGCTCTCCTCGACAACAGAGAACTGTTGTCAAAATCGACCTTCCACTTTTTGATATGGTCGTTAGCCGAAGTACCGTTATGCTCGCCGCCGCTCTGCTGATTGTCACGATAAAATGGCGTACCGCTCAGATGGGCGGATGCCCTGAGAAGGTGCAAGTCATCTGCGGTAACGGTTGTCCCGACTGCTCTCGGGTTGATGTATATCTGGCCTTCTTTGAGCTGATTTAGTCGAATGCTGGCAGTGGGAGACACCGGCCGGATCGTGTTATCTTCAAAAGGTGTCTTCGGGCCTTCAAACCATGCCTTGTCGTCCATATCGTCGTTGTGGAGGAGCCTGGACATGTCACCAGTGCTTGCCGACCGTATATGCTTACCACGAGGGGCGTGAAGACCATTCTGTGCGGCGTAAGTCGCAGTTCCAGAGTCCTGGGCTCCCACTTCCTTCTCCATCCAATCCTCAACAGTCTCGGAGGCTTGGCGAGCTATATCCTGTTCTTTGAGGTTGGGAATCTCTGCCTGAGCAATATTCTCCCGCTGGCCCGGGCTAATGCCCCTTCGTCCTCTACCTTCATTTTCTGCAGCGTCATCTGAGCCGTCGTATGCGACCATGCTGCTGACTGCACCTTGGTGGGCATTTGGTGGGACAGACTGGCCAAAGTAATTATGTTCTTGGGGCCCAGGGTGAGAATCGATGACTTGGCGGAGGCTCGTGGCCGGAGATAGGTCATGGCCCTCGTTGCTGTCCCAGGGGTTCCCATTCACAGTTAACATCGGACTGCTCTGCATCACGCCGTTCCCATCGGTCGAGTCTCCGGAATTGGTACGACCCATAGTCACCCCTACTGTTCTGGGGTGTTGATACTCTACATTTGTTGAAATGCTAATGGATGGCGTGTTACGCCTTCCAAGTTGAGGCGACCGCCGCTGCTTTCCTATATCTCGCGGCATCGTGGTGTGCTCTTGCTCGTCGGTAGGACTTCCACCGGTTGCTGGAATGCCTAGAGGACAGGAAGCATCGGCCGAGAACGCTGCTCCTTCTGTGGTGTTGAAGATACTTCCGTCAAGTAGGTCGCTATCATGGAAGCTTCCTAGGTCGATGCCAAAGGGTTGGTCGTTGTCAACATCAAAGCTGCCGTATTCACTGTGGCCGCTAGTCTGTGACGAGAATTGTGCCGGTGTGTCTTGCAAAGGTGGACTGGGCGAGTTGCTATGATGAGTGACGGAGAGATATGATGATAGGAAGCTCTCGTCTATATCAGAAACGAATGGAGGGTCAGGATAGCTCGAGGCGTCGATAGGGTCTACGTCGGGCAGAAAGGTAGGAGGTCGAGTCGCATTGGAGGTAGACATAATGAAGATCGGAAGCTTAAGGTGAGGCGCAGTCCTAACAGGGAGGACTTGCTCACTTCTCATTCAGTGGTAACTCAGGATAGAGACGGAACCCGTTGATGTCAAGTGCCGACCAATTAGGTGAAGGTGGGCAGGTCTCCTCTGCCGCAGGGAACCCTTGAGACGTCTAACTGCTTAACGGCCTTAGGAAACTGTCAATATGATGAAATAAAGAACGAGGGATTTAATAATGACACTTTTTTCTGGAGAAAGGTTTGAAGCCCGGTTGTTGACAGCGGAAAGATGTACGCGCGAAATGGCAAAAGGTGAAGGTGGGATGAAGGTGGGATGAGAGTAGACGACGACTGCTACGCGCTTAGGCCCATGTCAGCGCAGTCATAAGTGACTAGCCCCCAGAGCGCGTCGAGCAAGCGCGAAGGTACTGAGTACGAGTACTCGGAAGGTGATTGACGGCAGCACGCAGGGTAAAGAATGCCCAGGGCAAGGGCGGAACACAAGACTTTCTCAAGAGATGCAGCTCGATTGAGAGGGCATCATTGTCACAGAAGGTTGTCGCAGTGTGGGGTGTGGAGTGTGGCCGTGTGAGTGGTTGTCATCCCGCTACGAGTACCCGTACTGAGTACAGTACCGTATGAGTACCTTATGGGGGTTGCTAAGCTAAGCCTCGCCCAGCCACGCCCGGCATCTTCTGCATACAGTGTACCCCTACAATGTAAGGCAGAAGCGTGCGGGTGGAAGAACGATCATAGAACGATCATAGTTAAAAGACATAGCCACACTGCCTTGCCAGATAACCGTGTCTCGGCACTGTCACCGGCACCAGCCATCAAAACAAGGCGAAGCAAGTCAGCCTTATGCTTACTTGGTACTCGTGGACTGAGGTGTCATACCTTTGAAGATTTGTTGACACGGAAATGTCAATAACGAGGCTGTGCACTCGCTAAACCAGGGCAACGTCTTGTCAAGCACAAGGTTGTGGCTGCTGTTCCAAATGAAGCTCCTTCAGACTCAGATGGAGCAATGCCTACGGAGTACTGAGCCAGACGTGTTAACCGCATCGCCAGTATTTCGTGCCGCCGATTGTCGCCGGTCGGTGCCGTCCGAAGCGACGGCGATCGATCGGCATCGGCGGGTTTGACATTCGAAACTCTAGCAACATAGAAATGCTATAATTGACCAATTAACAGCACCACTTCCGCAATGAGTTCTCGAGTGGTCGATTCTCGAGTTGTTGACATGAGATACTTTTAGACGAGTGTACGGAGTACGTACAAGTACTTTCGGAGACCAAGCCCCGCATACTCTACCCCGCTCGCTATCTTATCCAGGCTAACCTGGCAAGGCTACCCTGAACAAGGCTTGAGCTTATGTAAAGGCAGGCGGATGTGCTGTATTCTTCTTTTCTCAGGCCTTACTCTTCGCTATCATCAGTCGAGCGTTGTCCGTCTTCATGATGCTTGCTTTTCAACTTCTTTCTCTTTTCGTTGCGTCGGCAACGATGGTGGTTGCCGAGACCACCCTCAGTGTGTTCGTCTTCCATCGCCATGGAGATCGCACGGCAAAAGCATGGCCGCCAACCAGTTTGACGACTTTGGGACAAGACCAGATCTACAGATCTGGGCAGTACTTTAGAGAGAAGTACATCACCGACGACAAACCAGTTTACGAGGTCAGCAGAGACGTTGTTGTTCAGAGTCAAATCAACGTCGAATCGCCCGTCGATATCGTTCTACAGAACTCGGCACAATCATTCTTGCAAGCTTTATATCCACCGGTTGGCAACGACCTCGGTACGCAACATCTTGCAAATGGCACGAAAGTAAAGCCGCCGATGGATGGCTACCAGTTGATCCCAGTGAACGCTGTGTCCTCCGACAGCAAATCCAACAGCGACCCTGAAAGCGTAGCCTGGCTCCAAGGAATCTCAGCCTGCGACGCCGCGGTAGCCAGTTCCAGCGCCTACTTCCAGTCCACCGAGTATAAGGCCCTGCTTGCAAGCACCAAGGAGTTTTATGAGCGCCTCCAGCCGGTTGTCGGCCCTTATGACGAGGAACTCAGCTTCAAAAATGCATACTCGATTTATGACGTCATCAATGTTGCTACCATCAACAACGCTTCCATCCCATCCGCAAACTTGTTAGACAAGGAGACACTTTTCCAACTTCGCACGCTGGCGGATCAGCATCAGTTCAGCCTCGCCTACAACGCCAGCGAACCCATCCGCGCCGTCGCAGGAAGTGCCCTCGCTGCACAGATCGTGGAGCATCTCGATCAGGCGATTGAGAGCCAGTCGGCACAGAAGTTAGCTATCCAGTTTGGTGCTTATGCTACTTTCATGTCATTCTTCGGGCTCGCCAAGCTCCCAGAAGTGTCAGCCGATTTTACGGGCTTGGTCGATTATGCCTCGTCGATCTCGTTTGAGCTGACCACAGAGAAAGACCTTGCTGATGGATACCCGGCTGTGGAGGATATCAATCTTCGTCTCCTCTTGAGCAACGGCTCCGCCGCGTATGTTGGTCAAGAAGCTTACCCATTATTTGGACTTGGGAAAACCAGTTTACCGTATAACACTTTCAAGAAGGAGATGGAAAAGTTCGCGATTGGTGATGGGAAGAAGTGGTGTAGTGCTTGTGGTGTTACTACCGGCAGTTGTGCGGCTTATGCACGCAACGAGGAAGTGAAGACTGCGAGTCAGGAGAGGTCTATGAGCCTGCCGGTGGCGGGTGTCATTGGTGCGTTGGTTACTTTGGTCGTCGTACTTGGTCTTCAGTGCGTTATTTTGATTGTGGGAGGGTTTAAGGTCGTTAGTAAGAGGATGATGGCGCATAGGGCGGCGCAGATGAGTGAGGAGAAGTTTTAGATCCTCTGTTTAAACAGTCGGAGACACGTTGAAGCTCAATATGCCATACACCTCAAAACCTTAAAGTCCTATCTCGATCATCAAGTTGAGATGCGACTGGACTCGTGGATTGAAATGTTGTTTGAGCACTCGCAGAACAATCGGTTAGCATCTACCTCGCAAGACTCGTCAACAATCGACATCCAAGTTTTTACGTGAATTGAGATTCCAGCCCTGGTGCGTACGTAGAAACTAGTTGACTTCTTACCTCGAGCTGTTGAGCTCTTGAAAAGCTTGTTTGTCGATACTAAAATGGGATTTCATCTTGGTGCTTGCTCAATAACCGGTCAGCTTCGAGGCCGTTTGTGTATATGTCCGAGAACTTTTCTACTGATGTCGGCTTAACCTAAGCCTTAGTAGCACTCTGCACATTCCACTGTAGAAAATGATATCACAGAATACTGCCGATGCGGCCAACACTGTCTGGCTCAGCTGGCACTGCTGCATCAGACTTCGACAACTCGACGAGACGTGCCTGCCTTAGAATTTTGATGCTACAAACCGGTTGGCGCCTCCACTATGGTGGCTAGGTATAATCTTGCTGCCTTGTGGCGTGAACAAATAGCGAGAGGTGGCAGTTTTGATAGCTCAATCCTCGAAAGTGGCAGTTCCGCAAGGCAATCGCGATCGAGTGATAGGTAATCTTCCATAAATGCATGCTGTTTGTGTTACATATGGTAAATATACACAGAATCCGCTCCATTTATGATGTCTTCTTGGACATAGGTATCTTATACAGCCGACTTGGTCGCTTTCTCCTCGACATGAACCGTCACCGGTTTCGTCTCTGCTTCCGGCGCCTTCTCAAGCACAGGGTCAATCTTGCCTTCAGCGTCCCTTGGCTGTCTAGTCCATCCAGTCTTGAACAACGGATCCATTTTGAAGCGCGGGAAAGGATGAGCCTCAGTGTTGATCACCACCTGGTCCAGTGGTAAAACATCATCCGGCCCGAACAGCAGGTATAAATACTTCAGAGTTTCAGCCTATAAAGTATTAGCGGAACTATCCACATTCATAGGAGATACGGGACTTACCAGCCAGAAGCTCTCCATATTATCACCCTTCACTGGCGGGATGACATTAGCATTTCTCAGTGAAGTGAATCCACCACCTAGCCCAACGGAGGTGTGGTTCATAAACGACTGGAACATCTCCCAGCCCCACTCTCTGTACTTTATGTCACCAGTGATACGCCACATGTAGAACAGGCTCTCCACTGTCTCTGGGCGTTGCAGATTATGGACATCATTTGACTGTATCTGAAAATCTTTCCTCCATGCAGCATTCTCACTGCGATCTGCAAAGTCATTTGACTTGGTGAACTCAGACTTCGGTTCCTTTGGGTCGGTGACGTGGAAGTATGTGATTTCGGCAGCAAGCCCAGTTGCCATCGCCTTGTACATCCCCCAGCAGGTCTCCATCAACTCGCGAGCGAGCTTCATATCCTCCTCCTGTCTCGGTGACCAGCTACCAGATTTCCTTGCCTCCGCTTCAGAGATACCGCCAGTCGCGCCAAGGGCGATTGTTCCGGGCATGAAACATACCAAGTGGTCCATTTTAGGCGTCAATTCACCCTGCAATCCATTCTGTTTTTCGCCCAAGACGGTGAGGCCGGAGTGCTCAGACTGCGTGAGAAGGTGCTTGCGAACACCATCGAGAGCCTCGTCCCACATCTCCTTGTAGACAGCTTCTTGCTTATTCGTCTGAAGGTACTGCTTGATCAAGTATTCGTAATACGAATCTCCGCGGCTACCGAGGCGGATGTTGTCGCCTCTAAACTTCCCAGTTGGCGCGTAAATATAGATGGGAACCAGACCGTCCTGAGCTCCGTTGTCATCGATGACCTTTATAACGTTCTCAACCCTCTCCCAGTAGTCTGCCTCTCCGGTCAGCTTCGAGAGATACTTGTACTCAAGTTGCAAGGTCGCCGCTTCGGCAGTCGATGAAGCTCCGCCATCGTCGTGTGACTGGACACCACGGAAGGTGTGGAGGTTGACGCTGGCGTATGGCACGCCCGACTTGGAATCAAATGCCCCAATTACCCTATCCGCCAAGTCCTTCGCCTTTTCCAAGTACAAGTCCTCGTCCTTGTTGCCGGGATCGTCTGCAGAAATGGATGCCATATTAGGAAACTCTGTCGAAAGATAGTGAGCTGACAAGAGTCCACCGATCATGCGTATTGTGGTCTCAAAAGTATTCACCTCGTGGTCTTGGTCGTAGTCGAGCTTGGTATCTATCCATGTCCTGGCCGTCGATAATCTGCTAGTCAAGTTCATCAACATGAGCGTATCAAGAGCGTCCACAATGATCCAACCCATTCCCTTTGGAGTCATTTGCTTGCCCTTCTGGCTGACTGGGTGGAATTCGTCGTATCCCCAAGCATAACGCTCGTATGCGTCCCAACTTTCCGTGAATGCGCTCACAACGCTCTGCTGTCTCTCAGTCCAGTTTACAGTGGCTCCCGCTTTCTCTCCTCTCATCCACTTCTTCCACCCGGCGGTGTCTGTATCTTTCTTCTTATCATCCTCGCGGCCCCAAAATCCAAACAGGTACAACACACCCATCACGAAGAGTCCTACGAGCGCGAGCACCCTTCGTTTCCTCCATAATGGCCGATGTCTTCGTGATTTCGCAGCAGCATAGTATGGCTTGTCCTTATATAGAGGAAGGTCGCGACTGGATCCACCGTCGAAGTAGTTCTTATTCCTCTCGTAATACCCTCCTAACTTTTCTTGCATACCACCCGCACTGGCAGTAGTCCCTCTGGACGAAACTCCCGATCCACCCCAAGCATGATTCTCTAGTTGTCTCTGGGGATCGTCGAAAGATGGGATTTTTTTCGGTATGGAGAACGACATATCGTCTGCAATCTGGCGGCTTGATGTGATGATCTTCTCGGCGCCAGTTTCCAGCAGCTGGCGTGTCAAATTAAGCGCTGTTTCGGCGCGCGTACCTTGAAGAGAGCCTCTTAGGACTGCAAATGCTGGGGAGCGGCGGAGGTTGAAAGGATCTCGAACATTCATTGGTGATTCATAACTGTTATTAACGTGACCCAATTAATTATGATATGCAATCGGTCGCCTTGTTTCTCGTGTACGTTACAATTGCGAGAGAGTTTCTAAAAGGAAGCCACCAAGGCCTCTGTTTAGGCGGCCGGAAAGGAATTACTTACGGGCCGACCGCTGACTTGTCAAGTGTCAACTGGCTGGATGTCTGGGGTTGGATTGACATGGATAATGCGTTTTCCATGCTCATACATAGTCCTCTCACCTCCATATATAAGTCGGTTCACTGCGTCATATCTACCTTCTGTGTGGTTTGTAATTATAAGATCAGCCACAAGTTGCACATGTGTTACAGCGAGATGAGCTGAACATAGGACTTCATACCCTGGTTTGTGAGTGGCATCCGGGACCAGGCTACGATCCAGAATTTCAGCCTTATTATTTTGTTTACAACTCTCTTCGAGAAGCAAAGCTTTAATAGCCCTCAGCAAAGCAGTTTTTCAACGAAGCTATGCGCTGAAGGCTTATGACTTGCGTTCGAAGAAGTTTTACCACATTGCTAATACTCCAGGGGCAGTCCACTCTGGATGCCAGGAAGTGTCAGTCAGAATATTTTCCGTCGTGGCACCTGTCCAAAAATCCTAGCGCTACCTTGATGGATATGATTTAGCTGTCGGCAAGAGAACAGCCACCACGTACCATCATGGCTAGCCAAGCCATCGTTCCATACTCCGAATATGAGCAGTACCCGATGCTCACTCAAGCGGAGTTTGAGCTCGCATGCCACCATCTACACAACAGGTACATTCAAGCGACACTTGGGCCTCTGCGGCGATCCTTCAGGATGAACCTCACCCACAATCTCCTTAACGACTACGCATACTTGACCATAATCCAACCAGTGAAGCTACCTGAGGATGATATTTCGGGCCTGCTGGACTTTGCTTCGCTAAACACCAGAGATGCAAGTTCAGAGGCGATGAATGATGAGGTCATGAATATGGATGTTGATGCTGAGGAGAATGATGAGGTAAGAAAACGCCAGGGTTTTTGATGGTGGCAGCAACCGCTAACAACTGTAGCAGGATGCAGTTAGAGAGGGCTCTTCGTCTGCGATGCTTGATTTGGACTGCGGCCCATATGTTAAATATGAAATCCATTTGCACTCGACATACCGCGTGCCAGTCTTGTTGTTCACCCTGCACAACCTTCCAGACGGTGGCGGCTCGCTCGACCTTGACGCTGTCTACAGATACCTGGTTCCCGACTTCCTGAAGGCTAATCTAAGGCTGCTGGGCGTCAGAGGCGGTATCTCTTGCGATGTGAGTTATCATGCAGGCCTCTTGATGAGCATAACCAAGCTCACACCTTTTGTAGTATCATCCTCTTACCAGCATCCCTTCGTTCTTCGTCCACCCTTGTCAGACGGCCGAAGTTATGCTGTCGCACAGGGCCATTCTCGACGACTATCTCATGGTTTGGCTGGGTTTCGTGGGAATATCAGTTGGTCTGAATATGCCGCTCGCAATGGCGCGTTTTGTTGTCTAATGAGCAGTGTTGACCTCAATGCATGGCACTTAAAAATACGCTCACCAACGAGTGTTACCTTTTGCAGCTGACGTAGAAAATGACCTTGAGCAATAAATAGATACCCATTTAAAATGAGCACTCATCTCGTCATTCGTCTAACTTTCGAAAATATGTTCTTCCAGGTATCCTGAGGGGTTTCCTCCTCAACGCCATACTCCTATGCTCAATGCACGCTGATATAACACGTATCTCCCTAATCATCATCGCTGTCCTCTTCCATCGCAACGTCACTGTCACTGTCGCCTCCGTCGTCGCTCGCTCTCCCAACATCGTTATCGTCCCTCTTTCTCTTATCGCCGGCTGCACTGGTGGCCGCGGAACTCGTAGCATCCACCATTGGGGTATCTTTGTTGAGCGAAGGTGGCGGCTGGAGCGAAGCGGCCCCAGGTGCGCTGTTGGTAAAGGCTGCTGTTGGTGGGGCGTTGAAGATACTTTGCTGAAGCGCTGTCGCAGTGACCTCAGCGGCGGCTGCTGCTGGCTTGTGGAAGGTGCCATCGAGCTTAGCAAGTGTGTCGGACTTGGACTTTGCGTATTGTATTTGCTGCGAGAGATGTTAGCCTGTTTTGCCCATTCTAATAACGGCAAGGCCTGCCATGAACTAACCAATTCACGTCCCAAGAAATCAACTCCCTGAAGTTCTCTCATCGCCTGTGTTGCGCTGTGGATGTCCCGAAAAACAACATGCGCTTGTCCTCTCATCTTCATAGTCTTCAGTGCGACAACATCGAGTACTGGCCCGTAGGTCGAAAAGAGAGTGTATAGAGAAAGGCGCAAGTCGAGCTTCTGGATCTTATTGGATGGTAAGTTCGTGATATAGAGACTGTCAATGGTTAACATAGGACATTCTCATACCTGAACTGCCGACTCACGTTTGGTTTGGCGGTAAGGATGGGGCACCATTCTTCGGTGCTGGGGCTGCTGCAGGCATTTTCGTGACCTCGATTTGCAATTCGATTAGCCGAAAATTAAAGCGGATTAAGATTCGAGATATAAGACGCAGCACTTATGAGGGTCTGGAGGTTGTTGGATGAGGACTTATGAAAGATCACTTTACGCGGTTGACCACGCGAGGCAGCTCGATATTCTAGCCAAGACTTCAAGGCTGCAGATTGAGACCTCGCCACTCAGGCACCACCTCCCCCACACCGACCAGGGTATGACTTCGGTCCCCGCTATCGTCACCATCGAACCCAAGCTCCAAGCTCCAACACAACCAAGACAGCAAGGTGGCAGTAGAGAGATCCTCCTATCACACACTAAATCAATCATCATGGCCGCCCCTGAAGTTCATCACCTCTTCCACCATCCAATTGCGGACCACTCTTTCTCTGCCGACCGCAAGACACTTGCCGTCGCGAAGGACAACAGCGTGGAGCTCTACGGCCGCGTAGGCAACGCTTTCAAGCTCAAGGATGAGTTAAAGGGACACGACAAACTCGTAACCAGCGTTGACATTGCGCCAAACAGCGGCAGAATTGTCACTTGCTCTCAGGGTATTGCCGTTTCCACCCATTTGACTACGTGGACTAAAGCTAACAATCATTTTCAGATCGCAATGCCCTTGTTTGGGAGCCCACCCCAACCGGATACAAGCCGACCCTCGTCCTCCTTCGCATCAACCGCGCTGCAACCTTTGTCCGCTGGTCACCATCTGAAACCAAGTTCGCTGTCGGATCTGGCGCACGCGTTGTTGCAATCTGTTACTTCGAGGAGGAAAACGACTGGTGGGTGTCAAAGCACCTGAAGAAACCAATTCGTAGCACCATCACCACTGTCGCATGGCATCCAAACTCTGTCCTGCTTGCCGCTGGAAGCACCGACGCTCATGCGAGAGTTTTCTCTTCATTCATTAAGGGTGTCGACGAGAGGCCAGCGCCAGGAGTGTGGGGAGAGAGGTTGCCATTCAACACTGTTTGTGGAGAATACTTGAACAACTCTGCCGGATGGATTCACGCTGTTTCGTTTTCGCCGAGCGGTGATGCGCTCGCCTTCGCCGCTCACGATAGCAGCATCACTGTTGTCTATCCAAATGGCGCTGACCAGCCACCAAAGGCTGTTATCAGCGTCAGCACCCAGCTCCTTCCATTCATGAGCCTGATCTGGAGCAACGAGAGTGAGATCATTGCCGCTGGATATGACTGCCAGGCGTACCGCTTTAAGGGATCGGAGGGAGGATGGCAGATCGCAGGAAGCATTGAGGCAAAGGGAAAGCCTGGGCTAGGAGGGGCAGAAAGGGAGGAGAGCGCGTTCAACATGTTCAAGCAGATGGACTTGAAGGGTAAAACGAAGGATGATACCCAGCTTAAAACGGTGCATCAGAATACGATTAGCACCTTGAGGGCTTATGAGGGAGCTGGAGGACAGGTCCAAAAGTTCTCGACCAGTGGTGTCGATGGAAGAGTCGTTATCTGGAACGCATAGAGCACTTCATTTAGAATTCAGCGAGGAGATTCCTGTTATCTGGCGAAAGCGTTGCCCTTCCTCACATCGTCAGGACATTGAGGCAGGAACGATATCTCTGCTCTTGCATTGCGTCGTTTCCAGATTCAAGGCGTAGAAGCGGACTAGTCGCCATTGCATGTGAAACTTGTAACTGTCAGACCTGGGGACCGTAGAAAGACGTTTTTACCGTTGGTGTACGGTAGACGGACACGGTACAGCTACAGATTCTGTTTAAGGACGTATCTGTACAGACCACTCATCGACCACGGTCTCGTTGAGGGGTCGTTTGAGATGGCACCATGTCATCCATGCGAGGGCCGAATATGATGTCACACTGGCAGGTCTACAAGAACAATATCCTAGTTCCATTGGGAACCTACTAGGCCAAATGCTTACCTGAGACCCTACAGAACGTGTCTACGAAATCTGCACTTGGGCACGACTGTTTCTCTGCTCTGCCTCTTAACGACCAAGCTGCGACCTGCCAACATGGACAGAAGCGGGCGAGATCTCGGCACAAATCCAGTATCCGCTCCCTTTCTATTACTGCAGTACCTGCCTGTGGATTTTGGCTGTTGACCCCTATCCCGGCCAGGTCTTACTCTAGTCGGCTTCGCCATGAATTCTTAATTTTTAAGCGCAGTAATTGATGTCAACTGATACTTCGTCATCGTGCATTCCCCACCTGCCATACTTGAAATATGCAGTACGCCTCCCGCCACGGCATAATCCGCGACGCTATACCACGAACCAAGTCAGTTCGTTCTATTACTTTTTCACCCGCGCCGCGGACTCATCCTTACTCGTTATGGTTCCTATATAATTCCTCCCCACTGGAGACTGTAGGTGAGATATTACATTATGTTGGTATTAGTATTCTACACTATATTAAGTGGACACAATTGGCCTACTTCAGTTTTTTACATTACTGCGTCCATCTGAGGACTGGATACGTTCAGATCCCGGCGGCCCATTCTTCAACAAATCATCTCGAGCAACCCGCTTCCGCCAGAAGACGACGCCGAGAACTATACAGAGGAAGACTGGGATCCCAAGACCTAGGCCCAGTCCAAGCTTCAGAGGAGTCATGTTCTTTGGTATGTGCTCTGGTACATCGCAATAAAACCCGCCAGAGCGGGACTCATATGTAGCGGCAACAGAGGAGCAGTCTAGGTCAATTTCGCTTTTAATGCTCACCGTGCCAATAGTCGTAATTGATGGCATTGATATTCTGTAGAATTGGGTAAGCCATGAGTAAGACATAGGAGACAGGATCATTTACCCTGTTATGTTCCCCATTAGTCGGAGCATTATGGATATCTCTGCTAACGGGGGCGGGATGACGACGTCCAACGGATTAACGCTGTTGATTTCGAATTTATCAACACTGACGAGGCATGGTAACGAGGTGCTACTAAGTTTTAGTGGGATGAAACGACAATGTGTGTTTAAGTGCAACTAACGTTCCAATTGTTCCAATGAGCGAGATATACGATGAGTTTGAAAGGATTGGCAGGCTAAGATTGAATGGATTTCCGTATTGAAATACTCTCACTCCCTCCTTTGCTATTACAGACAGCTGTGGCATGGACAAGCTATCACACTGATCAGCACTGTATTGTAACGGTTACAGCATTCATACCTCGAAATGTTTCCCGCAAGGAAGACTGATGAAGCGTTCTGCAGCGCAGGAAAGCTGATATCCATGGGTGGATAGTGGGCAGTATCTATAGTTAAAACATACTCATCCCAAGGCGAAATGACGGGGTTCCTCGCGACCCTCAAGTCGCCATCAATCGACTTGAGAAGCGGAAAATTCAAGCTAGAAGATAGGATCAGAGAAATGCGTTGGCGTTGCCGCGTATGTGATTCTGCGTGTAACATACCTCGAAGTATTACCAGAGACATACACATGTGCATGTGCAGCCGTCAGGGATGGGAAATCCACAGAGGCTGTCCCAATTGCTTCTAGGGCAAGGCCATATTTTATTGTCAATAGGCTTGGAAATGAAATGGTCGTAAGTAAGGAAGCATTGTTTATCCTTATCTCATAGGTGGAATTGAGGTTTGGGCACTCAATCGAGGTAAGAAATGGCGCTGATTCCCGGATGTCTTCAGCAGCATAATAATCGGTCTCCTGATAGATCCCACCCGCAAGTGACGTGACATTTGCGAGGTGAAACGGTCCAGTGTAATTGGTTGCGATGTAGATGGACCCCTCTATCTCTGTGCAGCCCCCAAAGTTGGTGTTTACATCTTCTTGATTCGAGACAACTAGGGAAAGGTTCCGGCGGCCAATATCGCAGAGAAAAGCTGAAGTATCTAGGAAATTGGTTAATTGCCAATATGCGGAATACTAGGCGGGGGAGATATGCCTTACTTGGGGCCAAGACCGCGAAGACCGCGAAGAGCAGAAGACCGCGCAAACTTGTCACTGAAGGGGGGGGAACGGTCATTCTTGCAGCGATAGCAGAACGCAGATCAAGATCATGTCAAGGTGCGGTCTACGGGGGCCACCTCCCTATATTTATTAAGGAAAGAAGCCGCATTTCAGGCACACTACGACTTGGCACGCCGTTTTGTGATGTTTGAATGAGCTTGTTGCGCTGACTGAACAGGGGCTGGGATAAAGTCGTACGACGCATCTAATTGGATAAAACTCCAGCGTACCACCATTGTCACAGGCCGTTGTCACTGCCACACCGCGTAGCACGTTCTTCCCCTGTACTTTATGAACTTCCGCTCGCGCTTCTTGCCCGATCAAGTCGGCTGCTTCCGGGTTCCCGAAATTACCATAGCAGAGCCTGCGGCTTCTGCTTCCTTAACGTATTGATGCTTTGCTGGCGTCTATAGTATCTAACGGATATCCATAAGCTCAACGCCTCCATAACATGGATATCACGCGCGAATTTGGTGAAGATCATGGGCAAGCCGCTCACCACCGTGGGTACCAGGTGTGGCGTCACTAATTCGAGGGAAAGATGTCAGTTTGCCTTGACACTTAGACGTTTCCGCGATGGGTCCCGTGCCGTAGAAATGGCGTAGAACCCCTGTCTCGCTTGTGTTTGGGACCCTCAGCTCAGGGTGCATTCGCGAAAGGAGGAGAGGAGCTCCGCATTTCTACAGCACAGCGCGTTTTCAGTGGTTACCCAGAATACTACACAATTTTTCTCAATATACTGTATATGGAAAGGCTAAATAAGATAAACATGACGAAATAAGTAGACGTAGCTCGCTATTCAGACAGTTGAGAAAGAAAATTAACTCATGTAGCTAGAAGGATTCAATCCTGCTGCTCATAAGTGTAGTCTCTCTCCACCATCTTCCAACTATACAAAGGTGAATAGGTATTCTCGTTTTTCTCCACCGCAATGCCCGATCCACAATGCGACCGCTACCATGTCCTCGAGATCAATGACTCCGCCGTCGGAGTAGTTGCGTCGATTGCAAGTGGAAAAGTCAGTACGTGGAATACAATGGACACCGTCCTGGTAAACGACTACCTCCAATCGAACTTGACCACCTTGATGAAGGCACCCTGTCTGACCTGCCTATACTATAAGCATCGGCGGAGAATGTAGCTTCTCCTTGTAGCTTTGGCACGTACTGCGCCATGAAATTGAGACTGTTGAGAAACAAGTGAGCGTTACGACAGGATATGCCGCCCTAGGTTGTGGTTGGGGAACCGCGGCATACGCAGCGAAACAAGCCGAAATGGAGAGGCACACACTAGGCCAAAGGCAAAGCGGAATCCCCTGGTCGGAGTTGACCAGACAGGCGATGGCCGTGGCGGGTGGGAGGTGGGCGTCCATATTTGACAGCCCAGTTGGTGGGTCCCCAAAAACGGAAATGGAAAAGGTGAAATGTGCTCTGTCCGGATGTTGTTCTGTAGATGGGTCTGAGTTGGGGCGACAAGCGCCAATGGATGAGCACGTGATCCCAGTGATGGTGTTAGGGTGGCATACCGCAGCGCCGAAAGTTGATGGATTTAGCAGCTCAAACACCACCACTTAGACTAAAACTTGGAAAAATTCCCTTCATCTTACCAATCTCCTATAACTCAGAAGCACTCTAGATGGTTAACTGTTACGAGTATGTCTCCTATTATGCCCAAAGATACTGAGCATGCGCACAGCCAATGGCTCGTCATCAATTCTGCAGTGCTTGTTATCCATCGGAATTTGAGTCGGCAGATTCAATGCACGGAATTAATTTTCATCAACAGTAAGGTGCCAGAAGTATTCGTACGGCCCACTTATTCACAGCCCATGTAATTGAACGCTGTTTTAATAATTCCCGTTTTGGTTCTGTAGATATTCAACGATAACAATGCCTCCTCGTATCAAACGCCCTGGGCTATCACCTCAATTGTGAGGCCGTATTCTTGAACTTCATAGCCTTGGATGGTCCCTTCAAAAGATCGCAACCAAACATCAACTAGCCAAATCAACTGTTCAGTACACAGTTACGAAAGCGAAAGAGCGCCCAATCACCCAAGAATCAGCACCACGACAAGGAGCTTCAGCCTGAAATGGTTTAACTAAGACCATGTGGCAAACAGAAGAACAAGGTGTTTTGGGCGGTATTCGGATTTGGAGTACGAACAAGTCTAGCACCTATGGAAGGTGATAATGAGTCCCGAAAAAGGGGGGTTACAGTTGGAATATACAATGCTGTTTTAGATGAACATCTTCCTCCAATCCTTCGATTTGGAGCTATCTTTATGCACAACGCCCAAATTCATACAGCTCATATTATACAAGATTGGCTTCAAGATAATGGAATCAATGTAATGGATTGGCCTCCTTATAGTCCTGATTTGAACCCAATTGAGAATCTCTGGGCTCTTCTCAAAGCGGCGATTTACCGATCCTATCCAGAGTTAGTTGGTATTTTTAATACGCAAGCTTCACTAGATCTGTTAACCCGATGCGCAATTGCAACATGGGAGGATCTATCAGAGCAAACGTTAACTACGTTACTGGATTCAATTGTTCATAGAGTTATTGCGGTGATTTAAGGCAAACGGGTGGTATACAAAGCATTGAATTATTAAAGCAGCGCACAATTACATGGGCTGTGAATAGGTGGGCCGTACAAATACTTCAGGCACCCTACTGTAAAACCTCGCTGCCCTCCCTCCTGCTCGGTCTCCCTGACAGCAGCCACTCACACATATCAACGCGCTAGCTCCCAACCGCCACCCAAAACACGATCTTCGAACACATTGTCATGATAAAACTTGGTCGTTAGTGTCACGCCGCGTCGTCTGTCACGGCTTTGGGTGTGGGGTCGTGTGGATGTGGTCACTGTGCCGGCTGTCTGGCACTTCTGACCAAAAACACATGGTTGGCACAGAGATGCGGGCAGGTTGAATAAGTAGTGCCAAGATCACCACATCTCAAAACGGTATTCTAGACCTTTGCCCAAAGACCCGACTGTGGAGAACCGACAGGCGGCATATGGCGAGGATGTTTTGGAACGCTTGACGCCGACGCCGGGCCTGGAGCCACAATGATATAAACATGCGTGAGCGCTTTGGCTCGACGAGACGTAGCGTTATCTCATAGGGCAGGAAATGAGAAAAAAATACGGTTAATAACCTCATTTCGGTAAGAGACGAACATTGTCGGAATATGAAGGCGGAATTTCCATCACGAAAACGGTTTGACGCAGTGGGGAGTCGGCGTCAAAGGTGCGACGGTGAGGGTTTTGATGTTTTCAGGGTCTCCTTAAAGTGGAAACATTTGGAGGTCTGACTGGAGGATCATACAGTTAAGCCTGGGTGAGGCGGACGCAAAAAAGCAACATTTTGTGTTCGTAGTGTCGAGGTTTTGTTGTAGCAAATCAAGCCTTGGCACCAAAATCGCTGAATTAGGCTTAGTGTTAATCACAACAATGCGTTATTAAGCAACTTGAGAACAGTCGACTGCAGTTTTTAAGAAAGTTTACAACGAACCACTCCCAAAACTTCGATTTTATCCCTTCGTCATACGATTCATCCAGGTTTTCGTTATACCCATACAATTGAAACGAGATTTAGGGATTGCGTTCGTTAGGTCCGGGATTTCGTTGTACGGGTGTCCGTTCTATCCAAGTTCTAACTGTACCATCATTCTCATATCAGGCACCGCGTGAGGATGCCTTCGGTGAGATTACTGGTAGGATGACAAGACTATCATGGTCTGTGCGAACATTCTTCTATTACCACTGACCCTATCAACCCGGCCTCTAGATGTATGTACACTGTGGCTACGCTACATGTTATGCACTGGTAGTGCATACGGTATGCTATCTTTACTCCAGTACAAAATATATATAAGGTATCATCGCTCTAACGTTTTTAAGGTTCCTCGAAGGCTCTCTCCATAAATTAGTGGCGCATCGAGTAGTAGTTAATATAATGGGATCTCGGACCCAGTGAGTGAATGTGCTGAATAGCCCATAGGTAGCACGGCATAACCAAGCAATCTTTGTTCGAGACGGCCAAACGCCGCTACACTAGACAAACCCGCAGAACCTGTGCCCTGGTGTCCTTTGTTTGGACTGAACTGCTACTCGCACAAAGACGTCTGCATAGGCAAATGCATTGAATGGTGCGAAAGGCTTAAGAAAAGAAAAGGGGGAATCATTTTTGGATCTCCCTCTTGAATAGGTTATTTGGGCGGTTGGTGATGTTGATGTGGGTATTGTTGCGTTTGCTGTTGCTGCAACTGTTGCTCGTGTCGATTCTGATTGCTCACAATCTCGCCCGCACGCAGCAAAGCACTAACCGGATCAAGCTGTGTATTATCATCTTCAGCCGACATATTGCGCTGAAGAGGGTGCGGTTGCTGCGTGTTCGGTGACATGTGATTCTGGTAAAATATGTTTCTGTCTCTCCCAGGCGGATGGTCGATAGCCATGATATCTATTCCCACAATTAGATCACGTCCGAAAAGAAATATATGGTGAAACTTACTACTGGGGGAGTTGTAGGAAACGTTTATCGAGGTTGAGGGGGACAAGGACGCGTGCCTTATTGGCGGCAGTTGGCTTTCAAATGTTCCAGGCAGCGATGATCCAGTGTATATAGGAGGAATAGGCAATGATGGCCGGTCTCTACAGACGTCGAGAGGAGTTCTTGGGTGATAATATGAAGACTGGCTTCGAGAATCGCCGCTTGCTGACGACACGCTAGATTTCACTGTCGAGTCTGTCGATTGGTGTGTGAGTGGTGGAGGTGTATAGCCGATAGGCCTTTGATCTCTAAAATAGTCTTGTCTGTAAGTCGCGGCTGCCTCAAGACCGCTATAGATACTTGGCTGTGTCGATTTACGCTCCTGTTGCCGGCTATAACCGCCGTGAATGGGTAACTCGATTGGCCTTGTATCTTGTCGCCATGTGGCAGGGCCAGTACTGTGCGTTGCTGCTGATTCGCGGTGGCCATGCATAGGTCCTGATGGCGCACCGGATGCTGGATGCATTGGTAGGGTGTGGCCATTTTGGTCGGCCGCATACCACGGTGTTTGGGCAGTTCCAATAGACTGTATCCTTGTTCGTGCTCCAGTGGACGTTTCCCTACTGTCGTGCCCAGTGCTCGAAGAGCTTTTAGAATTGGAGCTATTTTGGCTAGCAAGATTCTCCAGCTTGGGCCTCTTGGAGCCTTCATTATTGGCTAAGGTGGTTGGTTAGTCAAATAAAGGCATTAGGTTGGGTACGATGCATATTGCGACGTAATTAAAACTCACCATCCTGGCTGTTTTCCAGCTGGTATTGCTGCTTGGCTTTGAAGTCTGCCAAGTACTCGGCATAGATTCTGTAGTTCTCAGTTTGGCGGTATTCTGCCAGTTTTGCGGCATATTTCTCTTTCGCTGCAAAAGCTTGTTGCTCATAAGGCTCTTTTTCTGCCGGAGCTAAAGTCTGCCAATTCTCTCCAACAAGCTTGGCTATCTCGGTGAAAGACAAGGATCTACCCTTCAAATCCTCTCGCATTTCTGAGGCGCAGGTCAGGATCGTGTATGTGGCATTGTTCCGTGTTACGACTTACTATTTGAGAATATGACGTAGGCTGAAGGTGGTCGTTCCGGTGCATTCTCATCTGGCCTAGCATGTCGTCTATACTTTCTTTTACCCGTTGGCTGTGGATTTGAGCCGCCACCTTTTGTGTCTGACTTCGGAGTCGCTACTTTGCTGGTCTCCAGCTTGGCCTCCTCCGCAAGTCTGGCTTCTTCGGCCGGCGGAGAAGCTGCCTTCAATGGAGGTAAAGCTTGGGTATTGCTGATTCCTCGGCTTGCTGCAATCTTTCTTTCGAGTTTCTACACGGATGTTAGAACAATGGCATGAGGAGAATGATTGGGAGACCTCGTGCCCGTCTGTGGCCAAGTTTTACGCCAAGTGCATTGCTAAACTAATGTCAGCAGCCATAAATGCCAGATGAGCAGCGCAGTCCACATACAAGTCAGACTCCCGAATATCAAGAATGGACTCCCATGTGTCAAATCCTTGCTCAAGGAAGTTATGGAGGTACTGGGTAAGGCCGAGCTCTTCAAAAATATCCTCAAGTTGAGTCATACAGTTGATATGGTCTGGCCGACACGTCCAGTATGTGGCGAGGGTGTTGTTTCTGTAAATGCCTTCAAAGGCTTCGGCTACGTTCATGCAGCCAGCGTGTTAGTTGCTGTATACCACTACAGACAATTGATCAAGCAGCCCTCCAATGTGCACCCTCGTTTCTTGCGTCCGTGGTTAATTCCGTGAAGATCGTGCTGATGGCGCCAGTGCTGATGCTTTCAGTCACGCCAATGAATAACTACAACACTGCGCCTTCTCCCTCTCTCTCTCAGACCCGATGTTCGATAACACTGAGCTCGTGTGCGAATTTCCCTGTATTACCGAAGTTTCTTGCTCTCGTCCAGCGCATATGTGGCTGTCGGGTGGCGGTTGTTGTAAGGGCTCCGAGAGCTGTCAATGCTAGCACGTCCGCTGATGTTCTCTGAGAAGCGGTCTGGTATCGGTCTTCGAATCCTCGACGTTCGTCATTCGGTTTGTGCGAAGCTGGTCGTCTTTTTGGGCGCAATTACACCTTTCAAAGAGATGTTCGGAATTCGTGCGGTTTATCGCAGGAAGGAGGCCGAGCTCGAAAGTGCGTCTCACCAGGACGATTTGGCTCTTTGCGGGAGTGCACCCGGTCGACGATGGATTACCTAAAGGGTAGGTGGATCGGCGGTATCTTCGAATGGACGGTTCGTGTTGTGTGGGCAGACGGACTGCGGTTTTGTGGGATTTTTCGAGCTTTTTGTGCGTTGGGCCTCACTGCGATTGTACTCGACGATGCAGGCGCACAAGTCCACCGGCGGAACAAGATGGAAATAGATTAAGAATTGAAAGGCGTCTCGTTGCTTTTGCCTGTATGCGTACGTATAAATGCAGGTGAATAAAGTAAGAGATATATGTGTCGATCGACTGCCGACCTCTTAAGGAAAGAATGCTGACAGATAGGAATGCGATATGTGCTGGAAAGTGAGGTGTGGACTAGGCGATCATGACGAAGATCCAGTAATCGCCTAAATCGCCTAAGCACTTTGTACCATATAAGTTCCTGGGTAGCTGGGTATGGGTTTTGCAATTGCTGGTTGGCAGTGGTAACCTGGTAGGGCGGACGAAAGAGGAACGGGAGGGCAGTGGCACTGGCCGACGGGCGTTCTCCAACCTGACGCTTTTAATGTGGAATTGTCGGGGTCGCGATTGAGGGCTGGACGGCGATAATGGAAACTTATTGGAGTCAACGAGGTGGAAATGAGGGAATGGCGAGGTTAGATGATATTTAAGGTAAGCGACGCGAAGGAAAGCAGGCCGCCGAACAGCGCGATCAGGCACAGCAGGGACTCGAGCGGTGCCAGTGGCAGCGAGAAGTGTGCGCAGTAACTTCAATTCCGGTCTCTTAGAGCACGAGTGCCTTAACGGAGTCGCTCTTTGCGCCTAGCGGAGGCGGACACTGGCTCTGGGCTGGCGTCTGGCGTTCCGTACTCTAGGTTGCCTGCCTACTACGGAGTAAGTGCCTCGAGCCCTTGACTCCTTGAGCTTTTCCGGTGGGTGGGGGCCACGTGGAGGCAGCTGCGGAGCTCCCATTGCTTGGCGTGCGCAGACCGTTCAGAGTGGATTGAAGGGACCCGTGGTGGTACGAGTACAGTACAGTAATCTAAGCGGATAAGGGTATCTCTACTGTATATCTGAGCTCTGCCTGAGGAATGGAACTCTTCTACACTTCTGCTTCCACTCGACCATTGCAGAGGCACCAGCACGCCGACACCATTCCAGAAAGCAAGCTCCAGCGAGCAGTTGGCATAGCGAATGGGAATGGCACTGTCTCATAACACAGTACTCGTACTCTATCATACGGCGATAGAGTAACGGTGGGACCGAGTCAGGATTTGTCTAAGATAGCCTCTCCTACGGCTGAGGCTACGTGGATTGGGTCGAAAGCCCATCACGGCGCCTGATTCTTTATCAGAACGCCATAGCCCCCGTATGCAGATACTTGTCCGTGGATGACGGCATCAGCCCATCGTTAACCATCCCATTGTTACAGCATGGGAATTGAGAGGCATGCGCCTGCGACGGTGGTGGTCAGAGCGCTAAGTGACCGTACTCGTTGAATCGTGATACGGTAACTTGGTGACCGTTATTCTCCGTTTTCCCAATGTTGACAGAGACTGCTCCGTACGAAGTAGGCAAATTACAGCCGGGACACAGGTCTCAGCACGTTCCAGCTGCTGGTTGTACATCCTCAATGACAGTGCAAATATATATTTGATATCCATATGCAAAGAATTTACTGCTCAAGTCGACACATCATGGCATATGGAGTTGTTCGCTAATCGCTTTGCCGTGGAGGGTGTGTAAGCTCGACTTCAACGCTCTGATGAAAGATAGCCACGAAGAGCAATACGTCAGCAAGACATCATTGTTTGCGGGAATGATTACTGATTTTAGAGTACCGTTTCCCACTTTCAAGCTTCTGAACAGCTACCTAGTTTGTATTCCTCAGCTCGAAGAAAGGATCAATTGGAATAACCTTGCCTATCCTGCACTCGCCTTTTAGAGCAGCGGTAAACCTTCTCAGAAGGACCCTCTGCTGTGCGAATGATTGAACTTTTTTTGGGGGGGTTTTTTTTTGGCGAACGAGCGGCATCATTCTATGAGCGAGAAACCCCATGAAAGGTATGGGAAGCGAGCATCAACCATGTCATGAGAGATTTTCGCAAGAAGGTTAGCATGCATAGACATTATACTCGAGTAAGCCCCAACACCATCGTTCAAATACGGACTCTTTATTGTAGAGCTAGACCAACCTGTGGCACAGTACGGTCAAGCGTCAATGACAACAATTGTTGCCAAGTAGGTGATATGGAATTGTTTGAAACCTAGCAACACTATGGTAAGACTCTTCATAGTTAGGGAAATAGGGTAAACCTATTTCCGGTTCTGTCTGCCCCTAATAATGCGGTTTCCACAACTCAGAGACTGTAGCTCTGTAATAGGAAGATATTCGTAGAGTTTGACGTGAGCCACACCTCAGCCACGATCTATCCCCGTCACCTGTCAGGAACAACTTAAGCGCCTGAACAAGGCTGCGCTTTGCCAGATCGGGTAGCTGAAGCCGCGCCTGGGGACGCGCGACGCAAGTGCCTGGAAAGCTACGTCCGTCAAGCATCTTGACCACAAACTGAAGCTCCACGAACGACGAAACCAACCTCAACTGATATTTCACAAGCTTTACACCGGATTTTTATAAGCAACAATCATCATGGTAGGCTTAACAACTTGAAAATGACCGACGCCACTCAACGAATACCATGCTAACAGCTCAACCTCAGACGTCGATAGGTACTGGTTACGATCTTCAGAACTCTGTTTTCTCGCCAGATGGGCGCAACTTTCAGGTCGAATATGCCGTAAAGGCTGTCGAGAATGGCGGAACTTCTATTGGTCTTAAGTGCAAGGGCGGAGTAGTGTTGGCATGTGAGAAGCTCATTACTAGCAAGCTGTTGAAGCCTGGAGCAAACAAGCGCATCGCGACCGTTGACAGACACATGGGAATTGTACGTCTTCACGCTTTATATGTATCAGAATGATTCAACGATTACTGACCTGGGAATTTCAGGTCTGTTCCGGTTTGGTTCCAGACTCCCGCCACTTCGTCTCCCGCGCCCGCGATGAAGCCGCCTCGTGGCGCGAGGTCTACAAGTCTCCAATTTCCACCCCGGATCTCGCATCTAGGATGGGTGGGTACCTCCAAGCATATACACTCTACTCCTCTGTTCGCCCATTCGGCATCACTGGCATTATTGGCGGCTTCGATTCCCAGCTACCGGTTCCAGTTGATGGAGAGGTTGGTAGCGGACCAAAGACAGGATCTGGTGGCAAGGTCGAGGGAAAATCGTATGGCGGACCAGGGCTCTATATGATCGAGCCAAGTGGACAGTACTGGGGGTATTATGGGGCTGCCACCGGCAAGGGAAGACAGGCTGCTAAGGGTGAAATGGAGAAGCTGAACCTCTCGGAGGGAGCTCTGAGCTTGAGAGATGGTGTCATGGAGGCCGCAAAGATCATTTATGTTGCCCACGAGGAGAATAAGGACAAGGACTTTGAGCTCGAGATGACTTGGATCAGCAACCACGATGGGCCAACAAAGGGCTTGCATGTCGAGGTGCCAAAGGAGCTTCTGGCTGAGGCTGAGGCCGCTGCTAAGAAGCACATGGACGGTCCAGATAGCGATGACGAGGAGGAGAAGAAGAAGGATGACTCCGCGGATAAGATGGAGGAGTAAGCGGTCGATTTCACTGGATTTGCATGAGCGTTTCGTACTACTGAGCCTGAGCGTGGTATCATAGAACAGGCGCAAAGGACGATAAATGTTTTTAGGGATGAATATTACGATTTTCCAAAAGATCTACACGTTTGAGCATGGTTGCTGGCAAGGGGAAGTATTGTTAAGTATGGTTGAAGGTCTGTCCTGAATCAGCTGGTCTGCTGCAGTTGTCTATACGACCTCGCTAGCTTTCTGTGCTTTGCATGTGTATCCGGTGCGCCAAGTCACGACAGAGCTAGTCGTCTACGTCTCAGCTTTTTCGTAATTTCTCGTTGGAGTTTTTCAGTTGATCATAGGTCGGGTAGGTAACTTAAACCTTCGGATGATGTCACTTGTTTGCTAGTGTCTTGTGGTATAAAACAGATTTAAGTATGAGAGCATTATAGAGATTTATTCGAGGACTGGGCACAGCGAACCCTTTGTTAGCGCTGTTAGGTCCTGTAACTCTGTATAGACGCACTACTTGGGTCACATCATGCTTGAAATTCGGAAACAATTTCCAGCATATAAGATTGCCCACAAGACGGCGAACTTGTATTGAGGAACGGACCAGGAAAACATATGGGCTGGCCAAGGACTACTTATGGTCTTAGACTCTTTTTTTTCCTGTTTATGTCAAAGCAGCTTTCGTGTGCTGCGATGATGCAATTGAAGGCTTACTTTCCCAAATTGGAGATGAAACAAGATACTTCTTTGATGGCACATTTTTTAAAATCAAAAGCTTATAGATAAGTTCAATACGCGATGGCGCTCTTGCTACCATCTCAAATACTTAATAGTTTGTTTCCGGTATTTGTTGTCGTGGTGAGTGTTGTTGTCGTTCTCAATAGAGTTCCTTATCCCATCTAATCAATCTTAGATAGGCGTTACTCCCTGTCGTCACACCCGCTCACTAACAGCAGTTTTGGAGAGCTACGGCTCAAACGATGCCGGTAGTCTCCAGGAGTGGACGAAAGTTGCTGGGGTGGGGTTACCCACGTGACCAAGATGCCTGCTGCCGCTAAGCGAAAGGTGCGCATATTGAGGCTGGTCATTTTGCTGTGGTTGCGGGCTTCCGGATCCAAGAGTTTTGTACGATTCAACATTTCCATCCTATACCGATAATCCTCCAAAATGCTTTCTCGTAGCTCTGTCCGCTCGGTCAAGGTGAGACTTTTCCGTTCTACGCGACCATTTGGTTGCCTCAATTGCTGTCAATCGCCGCCACTTGTGCGCGCGCAAACCTGCCGTTGACGTTCATCGTGCTAACTTGTCCCTTATCAGAGCCTTCTCAGAAGCGCCGCCCCAGCTTCTGAGGTCCGCACTTTCGCTACTGTCCAGAGTGACATCTTCAAGGTACATCTGCCCAATACGTCTGGACAAGCTCCATTGTGCTCTGATACTTACGACTGGCCCGCTATAGCCAACCAAGTACGGCTCGAAGTACACTGCCACCCTCATCCCAGGTGACGGTATCGGAGCTGAGATCGCCGAGGCTGTCAAGACCGTCTTTAAGGCCGACAATGTTCCAATTGAGTGGGAGCAGGTCGACGTCTCCGGTGTCGAGACCGGCAACAAGAACTCTGAGGAGCTTTTCCGCGAGTCCATTGCTTCCTTGAAGCGCAATAAGATTGGTCTTAAGGGCATCTTGCACACCCCAATCGAGCGCTCCGGCCACCAGTCCTTCAACGTCGCTCTCCGTCAGGAGCTCGACATCTACGCCTCCGTTGTCCTGATCAAGAACATCCCAGGTTACGAGACCCGCCACAAGAATGTTGATTTCGCCATCATCCGTGAGAACACCGAGGGAGAGTACTCCGGCCTTGAGCACCAGTCTGTTCCAGGTGTCGTTGAGTCCCTCAAGATCATCACCCGCGCCAAGTCTGAGCGCATCTCCAAGTTCGCCTTCTCCTTCGCCCTTGCCAATAATCGCAAGAAGGTTACCTGTATCCACAAGGCCAACATCATGAAGTTGGCTGACGGTCTTTTCCGCAACACTTTCAACACCGTCGCCAAGGACTTCCCAACCCTCGAGACCTCTGACATGATTGTCGACAACGCCTCCATGCAGTGTGTCTCCCGCCCACAGCAATTCGACGTTTTGGTCATGCCAAACTTGTACGGAGGCATTCTCTCCAACATTGGTGCGGCTCTCGTCGGTGGCCCAGGTATCGTCCCAGGTTGCAATATGGGCCGTGACGTTGCGGTTTTCGAGCCAGGATGCAGACACGTCGGTCTTGACATCAAGGGCAAGGACCAGGCCAATCCCACCGCCATGCTCCTCTCCGGCGCCATGATGTTGAGACACTTGGGTCTTGATGACCACGCCAACCGCATCTCCAAGGCTGTCTACGACGTCATTGCTGAAGGAGTTGTCCGCACTCGTGATATGGGTGGTAACAGCACCACCCACGAGTTCACTCGTGCCGTTTTGGACAAGATGTAAATTGGAGAAATCGGACGTATATTAATTGCATAGAAGGGTGTGTGACTGGACACAGCACATATTTGGATGACTGGAGCCAGGCTACTGACACCAAGACCATAAGGGGTGATGGTCGGGCGAGCTGGGTTGAGGCGATCATATGGAGAATGGGATGAAGATTCATGACGGTATGGGGTGGGATGGATGGAGTGTTTCGTCGGCTTTACATAGCAATTGAACCTTTTCAGAACACTTGCACGTCTTGACTGAATAATGACCCAGTTCAAGGGGCAAAATCACGGATAATCTTTGAAAGCCGTTCTGGGGAAGCAACATTGTGGTGATGCTACTGAATAGGTTCTTATATCACCATGGCACGATATACGGCAACTCGATTCAGAAACAATTTAGAATGCCCAATCGATCCCTATTAATGGTTCGTAGCATGCCTATCCGATATGCTAATCTTTAGTCGTGATTCGTATGCCCTGAAAGCTAGCGTAAAGATACCTGATGGTTGCGTACATCAAGCCACAGCTGCCACCCGCGCCTCGATGCTACCTATAACTCCAGCGGCCACCACATAGCCGAAGCGCCAGCGACCCCTTGTGAAGTTATGGTGCATTCGTTACTCGTTTCCGATCTCATGGCGCTGGCCCCCAGAGAATCGCATTCGCTGCTCGGGAAGCCCATTCACTGCTGAGGGGCAATACTTTCCTCATCTCCTTGATACGGGTCAATCCTCAGCAGCACCTCCTCCAACAGACCCTCTAAAAATGTATCCACGCCATTTCCCATGCCTACCATCTCCTCATTATCAATCTTGTCAATCTCCTGGAAGAGGCTCGCAACCTTGAAGACATACTTCCGTATTCTCTCATGTCCAGCCTGCATTCTTTGCAACTTAGGCGTTGGCGAAGAACTTCCAACATTTTGTTTCTGCATCCACTGGTTTAGGTACACTTCGCGACGCTTCAATGCATCTTCCAAGGCTGGGAAGAGGACATTGAGAAGCGCGCTCATACCCATACCCTCTAAATACTCATGCACCGAGTCGACAACAGGTCTCTCCGCAACACTGTCGACCTCAGACTGATTTGAGTCAGCAGGCGTCTTTGGTTCCGTCTTCTGAGCATGTGAGGGGATTTGCATTTGTGCCGGTTCATTCTGTGGTTTTGGTGGCTCTACCGACTGCGTTGGAGGTGGGATGTTCTGCAGCTGGGGTGGGGCCTGATTGAAGGAGGTAAACGGCTGCTGTTTAGTGAGAGGTGGCGGAGTCTGGCGGTTAGTGGAGTTCTGTAGAGGAGAAAATCTTTGCCCACGGAATGGTGGAATTTCCGGCAGGTCGATCTTTACAATGCGCGGGGCTGGTTTGGACTCAGAGGCTCGTGTTGGAGAAGGTGCGTACATGTTCTCACGGGGGAGCTGGGCAGGAGGCTCTTGTTGCGGTGATTCACCCAAAGCGAGGAATGCCATATCTCGACGTAGTTGGGCACGCAATGATGCATCGTGGTCAGGTGAGTCGTCCTGTGCGTCTTGCGGAACTGTACGTGGTGTCTGAGGATACTGTGGTAGAGGTTTGATTGGTGACAGGGGGAGGGGAACCTTGGCCGGAGATGCTGGTGTCATGTTTGTATATGTCGGTGTCATGCTCGGTACAGGCTTTCTTTGAGGCGAGGCTCCTCTTCCTGCCTTTAGAGTATCATTGCTTGATTCGGTTCCAACCACCTTAGTCCTAATTGAGTCTCTGGTATTTTCATAAAGATCTTCGGAAGCAAATGCTGCTGATCTGGCGTTAGCGGCAGAGTCCCCCATGGTGCATAAACCACCTCGTGCCCTTCCGCCGACAGGGCGAACAGTGCCAAAATCCCATAGATCCTCGTTGACGGGATTCGAGCGCAGAGGCTGGTCGGACTCGTCATCAGATTCGTCCGCAACTCCTTTATTGTGCATTGCCCAACGTTCGTATCGCTCGATAAGTTCTGTCAAGTAAGACGTCTTCTTGGCCTTGCGCACGAATGGGTGCCTAAGCAACTCCTTCGCGGACGGCCTGTCTCTTGGGTCCCGCTGTAAGCACATCTCAACAAACTCCTTAAAAGCCTTGGTAAAATTTCCCTCAAGCTTCGGCGGCGGATTCTTGGGAATCAAGAACAAGACCTTCATTGGATGGATATCAGAGTACGGCGGCTCGCCATTTGCAAGCTCAAGCGCCGTGATGCCCAACGACCATATGTCCGCCTTGTGGTCATAACCAGACTGCTTGATGACTTCCGGTGCCATCCAAAAAGGGGTGCCCACAAATGTGTTCTTCTTGGTCATGGTAGCCGAGAGCTGTCCCGAAACGCCAAAATCGGCAAGCTTCACCTGTCCACTGGAGCTGAGGAGAACGTTGGCAGCTACGGTTGTGTAAGTGCTTGCTCAGTGAACGGCATAGGCGACTTACCCTTGATATCTCTGTGAAGCTTATTGTCTGTATGCAAATAATCGAGTCCCATCAACAACTCCCGTATGATGATAGAAATGTATTCCTCGCCAATGTGGCCCGGCTTCATCAAATCGGCGCAGCTTCCGCCGGCGCAGAACTCCATTATAATCCACAAATCAGATCCTCTCAAGTAGGAGCCATGGTATTGGGTAACGTATGGCGAGTGTAATTCGGACAAGATGGCGATCTCTTGTATGATATCCTCGACTTCGTCCTCGGCGTTCTCAACATCGATTACCTTGATGGCAACTGCTTGCCCAGTACGCTTGTCAACTCTACTTCACATTAGCGCATTGAATTAGATGAAGGTAGACAAGGTCATACCCCTTGTATACCTTGCCAAAGCTTCCACCGCCTAGGAAGCTGTCAGTACAAAACGTAGCGGTTATGTCGAATCATTGCGGCACTTACCAATGCAATTCTGCTTGGTGTAGATAGTCTCAGGGTCCAAGGACCCGCTCATTCCAGTGGTCATGTTGGTAGCTTTGTAATGCCAACAACTAACTGGTGACAGCAACTGTCCTGGACGTCGTAAGGTAGCTATTTGGCCCGGGACCAAATGTTGGAGCTTATCTGGATAAGGCTGGTGAACGAAGTCCTAGAATTGCCCGGCCGCGCCAAGTGAGAGCTTGAGAGGTTCTATTTGTCCGGTGGTGAAGGCGTAAACTATCCGGGGCACAAATTGAAGGGAATAATATCGAAGACTCCGGCAGGGTGGAATGTGTTCCCGTATTGGTGGTGATAGTAGAGCTCGAGGTTGCGGAAGACGTCGCTGCTCCACTACCACTTTGTAATCCGGGGTCCGGCAGTGACGAGGGTTGATGGAAGGGACTGCTGAACGCTACAAATGCAGGTAATGTTGTAATATGTTTCAAATGAAACACTGTTGTTCTCCTGTTTTCAGTCCAGGCGTGTTGGTGGAATTTAGGCTGTTGCTTTGTTTAGCATAGCGGGTGTGGTCGACCCGGCGATGTGGTCGCGGATTGGCGATAGAGCAACGGAAATGAGACGCGCTTACCGTGGCATGCAGGTCGGCGTTTCGATGGTCGCCCTGTCACCTGTCCCATTGGGTCATAAAGTAAACCCAGCCAGGACTCAGGGACACAAGGGTTGGCTTGCAATTTCAGTTCTAGCTGTCACAGAACTGTCACAAATAGAACTACCAGTCTCATTATGAAAGCTTTATATTTCACGACCTATGAATCCTGACACAACAATGATCTCATCCAAACTCAATGTCAGAATGCTTGTCATAATAATCCATAATTCACCATAATTTTGAGTCTCGTCATACAATTCCGAAGTTAAGTTCAAATTTTTCGTTTATGTTATCAAGCTTGTAGGCTCCACTAGTGCAAGATGTTAATGCCAAATTCTAGACTGCGATGGACAGTCGGTCTAAAATATCATGGCTCCGTCGAGACATGTGCTCTGTGATTACCATATTTATCTTCTCTTTGGACATGAACTCAACGCCATGCAGACCATATGGCGCCACCAAGCAAGGCGTCTCAATGCAAATTTGTGAGAACAACAAAATCTCCTAATCAAGGTATTCGACCATGATAGTGCTGTTCTTGAGTCCTGCATCTCCAATGGATTGGTCCAAGCCATCGAGAAGATCACTGTCGCCCATCGCCTTCTTAAGCTCAAACGCCACCCCAGTCTTTCCGTCGATCGGATCAGCCTTCAGCCACTCGTAAATGCGGTGGACTGGGTCCGAGACTTTGAAGCGGCGGACAATACGGCCGCCAGAATGCTTGAACTGAATGCGAGTCGTGGTTGCTGGGTCGTTAGTTGGTTCACTATGTGGCTGGTCGGATGAGATGTTGACGAATACAGATGGTGGGCCAGTATCTTCAATCGTATCATCCCCGTTTACGATTTCATCTCCTGCTGGCGCCTTGCCCTTTCCGTCGTCGTTGGTACTCTTGGTCAGCTCGTCGGGATCTTCGTGCTGCGGTGGCTTATTGGCTCCATTAGACAAGCTGTTCTGAAGTGCAAGCTCCATCATCTGCTCCTCGCTAAGTCTGGCCACATCCAACGCAGCTGGCTTCTCAGCCTTACGTTTGGCCACGGGATTCTTATGTGCTGGATCCAAGCTGTACCTGTCGAGAAACTCATGCAGCTGCATCAAGAAGTCCATGGGCTTTGGTGACGGTGGGCCAGACCACACCTTGACTTGTTCGCCAGTGCGAGGGTCGACGATGGCAATATGAGGATATGCGTTCTGGTCGTCCTTATTCTGAAAATAGTACTGCATATACTTTCCGCCGGCCGGGTCATCCTTAGAATACTGCATGAATATGAAGTTCTCCTTGACGGTCTCCTTGATACCCTCATGCTTCCATATATCGCGGTTCAATGCCTGACAATCGAATATCGAAGGGTCCTGGATATTGACGAGTATCCACTTCTTGTCGTCCTTTCCAAGATCGCGAGCATCGTCCCAGGAAATCCTTGACATGAGCTCGAAAGGTGGGCGGAAAAGTTCTGCAAGTCGTGCTGCTTTGTTTGAGCGCTCGGATGCACCGCCTGTGGTCTCAGCCAGTTCCTCGCGACGGCTGGTTCCCGAAGACTCCCAAATAGATGCGGACGATGGGTGTTGGTTGAAGATGCCTGTTCCTGGAGATACTTAGTTAGCAAGAAACAGTGCAGTTAAATGGTCACACAAACTTACGGGAACGTGGGCCTCTGCCTGAGCGGAACTGCTCAAGCATGGCGCCGTGTATGTCCTCTGGGCTTGTATAGGATCCTGGACCAACTAACGTCTCTGTCGTTCTGGCCATAGGCGCCCTGACATCGCCTGCTTGGAGGCTTCCGCCCATGTCGCCACCATCGTACATCTCCTCCTGTAAACGGCGGGCCATGGCCTCATCGTCCGCATAAGCTCCGCTCTGCATGTTACTACCTGCTGCCCTTGATGCTGGGGCTGCAGCGCCGCCTTCATCACTCGAGTCCATGTCTACGTCCTCGTGGTCGGAATCCAAATGCACGACTCCATTCTCATCCTCTCTACCGGTCGAAGCTCTTGATCTACTTAGATTTGGGACCGGTGGCGCTGACTGTGCGCTGCCAGATGATGCGGAGGATGCCAACTCTGGTGAATCAAAGAAGAGTTGTATTGCCTGTGCGAGGTCTCCATCTGTTATTTGCAAAAAGTGCCTTCCCACTTCGGGCGTCGCACCAGTAACACCGCAAAAGTCGCCAACAGACTCGTCCATGGTTGGCAGGCTGAGTTGCAGTCGTTGAAAGCAACGTAGGGCCCCTTTGCAGTGATAGTGCGGCGAAAGAGACGTGGCTGCTAAGTTGTCTCGCTAGCTGTCGTCCGTGTGAGCTCGAGTGTTCTAACAGGTAGAAAATGAGGCACGACGCCGTCAAGGATGTTGTGGATGTTAGGTTTTGCGGTTGGTTGTACGTGAACTTTGATGGTTCAAGAAAAGTGTTTCAGTGAGCTGGGACGACGAGGTCGACACAAATGAAAATTGTTTAGAAGTGGTAGAGTCCTAATTGAAGAAGGGTTTGTGAATGGGGTTTGTCCTGATGGTGATGACGCGAGGGCCTTTGGTATTGTCTTATCTGGGCCCGCGATTAAGCTTGTCGCGAGTAGCTGCGGCAATCTCCGCTCCCCTAGCACCCTCAAGGTTGTACATCGTACTCGTACCTTCTAGCATCAAAAGTGGCAACACACAAAGGCAACACTTGACGCGCTTACAGCTGACGAACCATTTCATCGCTTGAGGGGCATATAATACAATATCTCCTTTACTTTTGTCCTGCTTTCCCATGTAAGCTCCGCGACGTCAATCACCACGCTATAGCTGTCAACCTAATCGACTCGCTGCATACGCTGGATAGTAATTGAGGACGGACCAACATCCACGGTACCTGAGAAAACCACACACCCAGTCTCTTAAATGGCTTCGGCTGAAGAGCAACGCGAGATCGCACTCGTCGACAAAGTGCACACCCGCCTCGCGTTGACCGAAGACGAGAAGCTAGAAACTGTTCTTAAGGTCTATTTGCCACCACTGTTGCTGAAGCTGGGAAGTGATCATGTGGCTGTAAGAGGAAAAGTAAGTAACCTTTAGCAATGAGCACCTCGTTTTATAGATGTCTCTTTGGACGAGACCACTGATATAGAACAGGTTATCTCAGCATGCCAGCATATTAAATTGAGACTTTCAGCCAATCCGTAAGCGCCTGGCAGATTGTATTGTAGCTCTAACTAACATGGATAGGGACATGGTTTTACCTGTTGCTGCGTAAGAATCCATGGGTATTGAAGTCGTTTTTACTGACCTTATACTTAGTTTGCTTCAGCAGTACAAAGACCAGGAGAGCCCACTTATCAAACATTTCGACCTGCTCTTCGTTCAGCAAAGCCTGGACAAACTCTCCTACGCAGAAAAGAGAGACCTCATCCCAACCATCCTACGGGGGTTTTCGAAAGAATCAAGGAAGCCTTCCTGTGCCACGCTTTTCAATCTTTTCTTACGCCTGCTCCCGCTTATGAAGTTGCCATCGAAGGGCACGACGGAGGACGATGAGCTTCGCACGAAAATTGGTCTGGGTTTTGATGCCAAGGACGCGGAATTTCTCGCAGACTGCATTACCAAGCTCATACAGTACCCTTCTTATTGTGTGGTGAATGAATCACTGCTCCTCAAAGATTATGACTGGAACCCTAAGGCTCCAGAGGGCCTCAATTTGACGGAGTCAAAAATCGCCGTCCTAAACCTTCTCGGTAGTGGTGCTTTCAATGACTCGGAGCGCTTCATTCCCTCATTGTATGCCGCTGCTGATGCGGACTCGAAGATTAATAGCATAGGTGATCACCTGCTTAAGCGAAATCCAATGTCCATGAGTATGGACGATAGAAATATCCTCGTTAAGCTTTTTGAGATATTTCGCGCCGCGTTACCGCCTCTTCGTATAAGGATCCTTAGCTTGCTGTCTAAGTCGAAAACGGCGACCGAATTTCCTGGCAATATTTGCGACCTTATGCTTCAAGCCATGGGTCCTCCTAATGCGTCGACTCCTGCTCCGAAGGGACTTGAAGCTACCAAGACTAGAAACGCACTGTATAGCTTCATGAACTTTGTTTCAAAAACTAGTTCCCAAAAAGATCTGGAGCACGTAGCATCTTTTACCATCAAGTACTTACGCACTGGTTTCGATGAAATGGGGTGGCCTCGGCCGTTGGACGACTCTTCTTCTGACATTCGTGCTCGAGCATACGAGGTTATAGGATCTATGGCCAAGAATGTCCCGTCCACCTTCTTAGACCCAGATCTAGAGCTTGTGCGATGGCTTTTCAGATCTCTAAAGGAGGAAACGTCACCCAGCACAATCATAATCAGCATTGAAGGCGCCTTAGATAGCATGCTAAATGCTCTGCCAAATACATTGGACCCGAAATTGCGCAGTGGTTTACGAGAACTCCTACTTGAGTCTATGGCAGGATACAACACTAACTGGGTAAGAAGCGGCGCCCGAGTGACTGTGCGTTGGGCGAATCAATGTCTAGAGTATGGTGATGTGGTCGCCAGATGGATTGATCTCCTGGCCATTGCATCAAGCGAAAGCAGTGATGTTGCAGAAGAGGGCAACAAGGGTCTCGTAAGCGCAAAGTCAAGAGTAATCCATAAAGTCATATGCTAACTATATAAGGATCCATACTGGTGTAGGATATCCAGAAAATTTGGCAGTTCAACCTTCAAAGTCGAGATGCCTGACTTTGAAGAACTGGTGAACGTCTTCTTCGGCTCAAAACCCCTTCTGGAGAGTTCTTCCCTCGCCAATTCCCTTCAAGGGGGAATGGATATTGACACCGCGTCTGTCATGAGAAATTTCTCGGGCAATAAAGAGCAAGCATTTCCTTATGCTGTTGCCTACTGTCGACGTATGCTGCTCGTGAATGCATTGGTAGAGCCAGCTTCTGATGCGGATTGGGAAAGGCAGATCGAGGTATTACTACGGACGGATAAGTCGTCGAGGCAACGCATTCAGGCATATATGGCGACCATGGGTTCAGGTTTAAAACTCTATTTCGACGCTGCATTTGAGGGAATGATTCGCAGCGAGGGAAAGGGCCTCGGAGACTGCGGAAAGTCGTTCACTGACCTAGCTGGCTTGGCACCTCCTGTAGCATTGGGAGGAGTTGCCAATCGGTCAACAGAACTGCTGTCAGCAGTGTTCTCCAATGATATGGGGGCCCGCTCCACTGCCGCCAAAGCGATTGGTTTAATTTTGAGCGCGCAGTCTGCCAATGAAACTGCTTCTACTGTGGCGTTGTTAGCGGAACTGAATGGCAAAGCAGCTCAGTATCGAGCTGATGGTGCGATTGGATCAGATGCTAATAAGATGCATGGTGCTCTCCTGGCTATTGGGTCCATTCAGTGCTACTCCGTCTTCCGAGGTGACCATGAGTTGGCGACATCGATCATCGATACCAGCGTTTCTCTGATACTTTCAACCTTAGTTGAGAACAGAGATAAGATGACGAGGGACGCCGCATTCGTTGCTTTGGGCAATCTTTGTGCAGCAGGCCTCGTCAAGCCAGCATTCATTCCACAGGCTGAAGGCTCCGATCTTGATGCCAAGAAGTTGATTGTATTACTGAGCGATGAAGCACTCAAGGGCAATGAGACGGCCATATCCGCCCTTGGAAAGTTGGCTCTTATCTTTGACGACGATGATAGCTCCGAATCGCCTTCGCCGCTTTCTTTCATTCTTGAAAGCTTTTATAAGCTGCACGAACTGAAGCAGGCAGAAGTTCAGTTCACTGTAGGTGAGGCTCTATCAGTTGCCAGCGCCGCATGGTCTTCGGATTACCTTCGCTTGTCGTTCGACCTCGATGATACTTACCAAGGAAAGGTGGTGCGTAAAACAACATTGTCAACCCTTTTAGACAAACTCCTCCAAGATTGCAAAAAGACAAAGCCATCACTCAAGAAGGCTTCCGGAATATGGCTATTCTCCCTGATCCAGTATTGCGGTCAAACTGAGGAGATACAGAGGAAGCTTCGCGAATGCCAGGCCGCATTCATGGGCTTACTATCCTCTAGGGATGATACGGTCCAAGAAACAGCTTCTCGTGGCCTGAGTCTCGTGTATGAGCAGGGAGATAAGGAGCTGAGAGAGAAGCTGGTTGCCGATCTCGTTCAGAGCTTTACCGGAAAAGCTGCGCCGATGGCTAAGGTTGACGCTGAAACCGAACTCTTCGATGAAGGAGCATTACCGATCGGTGACAACAAGTCGATCACAACTTACGGCAGTGTCTTGAGTCTGGCGTCGGAGCTAGGCGACTCAAGTCTTGTATACAAGTTTATGAGTCTGGCCTCTAGTGCAAGCACCTGGAAGACGAGAGCAGCAATGGGAAGATTCGGCTTGAGCAAGATTTTATCAGATACGAGTGTGGATCCGAAAATCTATCCAGCATTATACAGGTAAGCATACTCACAGCAGTGATGGTGGACTCAGGTCTCATGATTGGATCGCTAACCTCTTTATCAAGATACACACACGACCCAAATCCGCAAGTCAGAGCTTCCATGGTCGATATTTGGAGTGCTTTGGTAAAGTCCCCGAGCGCCACCATTCGTGAGCACTACGACGCGCTCATGAAAGATGCAATCGAGCATGTTCTCACAAAAGAATGGAGGACTCGTGAAGCGAGCTGTGCTGCAATCGCCGACCTAGGTTCGTCCTATACCTAGATCGAATACACGACTGTTTGTCGTAAACTAACAGCAACTAGTGCACGGCGCGCGCTTCGAGCAGTATGAACAATATCTTGGACAACTGCTTGATGTGTCGTTCAAGGTGTTGGATGATATCAAGGGCTCAGTGCGCAAAGCAGCTGAGAAGCTTTGCCAAGTACTTACTGGAATCCTCATACGACAACTTGAGGCTGGCGAGTCATCTAAACACGCCAGTGCGATGTTAGAAGAGGTCCTTCCATTTCTCTTCTCCACGCGTGGACTGGAAAGTCCATCAAAGGATGTACAGGTAAGCAAAATCTCTTTCTTATCGTAAAATCACCTGTCTATTCATGCTCTGTCATAATCCTTCGTGGGCCGGCGTCTACACGTATATCCTCAGGTCCTGGTTGCTGACACTTCTCTACAGCACTTCGCCTACGAAACTGTAATCAAGCTAACAAAAAGCGGGTCCAAGTCTCTACTGCCCCATGTTCCTTTACTAATTGAGCAGATCCTCGGATTGATCAGCACCCTCGAGCCAGATTACGTCAACTACCTGAGTATGAACGCTACAAGATACGGATACACGAGTGAGAAGGTTGACGAGGCACGCTCGAGCGCCGTGGCCCACAGTCCTTTGTTCGAAGCCGTCGAACGCTGCTTGGACCTCCTGGATGAAGATGCCATGAAAGCATTGGTGCCACATCTGCAGAACGTTATCAAGACCGCTGTAGGAATGCCGTCGAAGGTCGGCTGCGCAGGCGTTCTGGTCAATCTCGCAACGAGGCATTCGTTCGTCTGCCGCTCACGTGCTGGTGTTTTCCTCAAAGATATTGAAAAGGCTGTGCTGGATCGCAATACGACGGTTAGCGCTGCATATGCCAGATCGGCAGGCTACCTCGCGCGTCTCGCCACGGATGACCAGATCTTGAAGCTCGCAGCTTTTGCCCAAAACCAGTACTTCACCGCAGAAGACGAGTCACGGAGGCAGATCGCAGCCGAGATCATTTACTTTGTCTCCAAGTTCGCGACTGACCGCTTCACAGCGCTTGCTGCTGAGTTTCTTCCGTTTGTCTTCTTCGCTAAGCACGACTTCGATGAACAGGTTAAGGAGTACTGCACCAAGACGTGGGACGACAACGTGGGGGGTTCGCGCGCAGTACTGATGTACCTGAAAGAAATCATCGAGATTTCTCAGGAGCGCCTGACGTCGCCAAAATGGACCATCAAGCACACAGCTGCGCTTGCAATTGCGGATGTTGTAAAATCCTCCGCCGCCAATGAGCTCAGCGTTTCGAATGCTAAGATCATTTGGCCAGCGTTGGAGGCGAGTCTTGCATTGAAGACCTTTGATGGGAAGGAACAGGTCGTTATTGCTTTCGTCAAGTTCACTGAAGCCGGGAAGGCATTCTGGTCCAGTGACGAGAAGATTTCCGCCCAGATGACAAAGATTGCGATTCGTGAGGCAAAGAGGCAGAACGCGGTTTACAGGCCACATGCTCTTCTAGGCTTGGGCACGTACGTTACTGCCAGAGCTGATGTAAATCTGTTTGAAAGTGTGCTTGCTGTCATGAAGCCACAAGTTGAGGCTATCAACGAGGCAGCCAGTGAGGATGCCATGGATGTCGATGGCGAGGAAGGCAAGATTTGGAACACCAAGACTATCAACGCGGCACTTGAAGCCCTACTTCGTGCTGCGACTGCGCATCCATCTGTGAGCCAACTTGCTGCGCTGTTGGAGACCGTCCAGGCTTTCTTGAAGAGTCAGAAGTTCGACATCAGCACCAAAGTCGTTTTCTACGAGCGTTCCGAGGCATACTTCAAAGCTCTAACAAAGACGGAAGATAAGTCGAGCACGTTGGCCACAGGACGAGATGCTTATGGGCTTGCAAAGACATACTTCGAATTGCTTGAGGTTTCTGAGGGTGCAGGAAGCGAGGTGGCGAGGACTAAGCGTGCCGAGGCTGCGAATGCCGTTGTCGACGCGGTGAAGTCTGGGTGCCTGGGTCATGCCACGGAGCAGCAACAGAAGTTTATCAACGCGGCCAGAGGGCAGTTGGCTAAAGCGCTAGATGAGGAGAGGTCGAAGGGAGTGAAAAGGGTGCTTGAGACAGCGCTGGAGAAGATGGAGAGTAGAGCGAGGTAAGCATAGGATCAACCACTGGTCCTTGTCAATAACAATATCACTACACTATACGAGTTACTATTACATGTGACACGCCGTCGAAGGCAAAACTCAATGCCATCGGCGGTTCTTTCTTTGGAGGTCAGTGACTCGTCGGCCATGACAATCAAAACGTTAAAGTGTAAACTGAAGGAGCTGCTGTTTCCGGGGAAGGGGGAAATCGAACGCCAAGACCTCTTCTATGCTAAAGAGGCGTTACACCATTAAACCATATCCGCTGTGGTTGTGGTCATAGTGCTTTGTCCTGGTGAGTGGTGTGGTAGTGAAATTTTCCTTTTCAGGCCTTCAATGGAGCTCGATTAATTGGTTACCTCGGCTGAAAACTGAAGAGCAACCACTTTAAATCCCGTAAAATTTGTCAAGGATGGATAAAGGTTGGTTCATTAAAACTGTAATGGACGCGGACATATAACATTAATACGGTTAGCAAGGTAATACAGAACACTAACTTTTCAATTTCCCTCTCCCTTGGGGCTGAGCGGCCAAATGAGGTGTTTTTATGCTGGCAGGCCGCTCACCATTGCATAGGGCACTTTTGTCCAAGCCTCCAAGAGCACGAAACTTGGGCACGAATACTTTCGGTATCGCGAAAAAGGCCTGCTGTCTGTAGTATTCGTGTTACCGAGTACAGCATGAGCAGATTCTACAGGCGTCGTTGCCATATAAAGACCTGCTCTCCATTAAGGGCGTAAGTCAACAAACCAGTTTCCCAGTCACTTTGGCCGATGGCCGTTGACCTGAGTTACACACACGTTTTGACACTTAACAGCCATTATATTGTAGCTGACAGAGTGTTGTCGCGAGGTCTGCTCCGGATTGATAGGCGGCGACAGCTGAGTGCATGGCATGATTGGCATCCTTGCACTTGAGCTCCTTATCGAGGAGAGAGAAAGGTGGTTCGGAACAAGCTAGTCTATGATGTCAATTTGCACCACTATGAATTTCCTAGTTTTCAATGGTGCTGCCGATCACGTCAACAACGGCATCCTCGGGCAAACTGCTTTGGGATGAAGCAGGCTGAAAGATGGAATTGCTCTACGGAGTATGGACGATCCAGATGTCAGTTTTCTTGTTTCCCTGCAATGGGCAAAAGGCCCACATTATCTGTCGTCTCTCGTTCTGCCTTGTTAACAAGGATAAAGGGAGGGCAGATGGGAAAGTAAATACTGTAGATCGGGTGTGGCTTCTCCATTGACTAAGGCGAAACTCTACGTGGGTTTATATATAACCCAGCTCAAGAGCCATATCAATCTCAGCCTGTCTTCCAAATTTGGAATCGCTTAAGAGAGGAACCCCTCACTCTCACTCGCTACTCACACTTGCTACTCTCACTCGCTACTCACACTTGCTACTCTCACTTGTTACTCTCACTCGCTACTCTCACTGTCCGCTCGCAAATTATTCATACAGTATCAGCGGTCGTCATCCCTCACCCCTTATCGGACCCCCTGTCAGCTGTAATCTCGTTCTGCGCGTAGCTTGGCGCCGTTCCACTACTGTACTGGGAAGTCTCGGCTCCAGCGTGTGGGCCCGGAATTGTGGTGGGGGATTGTCGCTGGAAATAAATGCCCGGTACCCGTACCTTGCCGCCTAAATTAGCTACTGAGGTACAATGGCCGAACAAGCACAACTGACACCTTGAAATCCAAGGTCCAGTCCAACTCTCGCGCTGCCTCCAACCACGACCCGAGCCCCTACGGCATCATCTTTTGCCTTTCTCTTCCATTCATTCTCCATATCGCAGACAGCCAACATAACCTGCTATCACATTCGTTTATTCTTTCTTACTTTTACCAATCCTTTTAACAAGGCAACTCTCGAGCTATTCGACCAAGTATACTACACTTATCGGCCGGAGCTATTAGGCTGGCTGGGCTTTCTAGAAACAACACGTTGATGGCTGGGGGTGGATTGTACTCATCCTCCTCGTCCTCAATGACCGCCGTCATGCCTTCAACACTGGCAACCATACCTGCAGCAACAATCTTTCACGGAATACCCCTCACATCACACCCAAAGACGCAAAGCCTGAGAGCACCAAACCCTAAGCCACGCATGCTCAACATCCCAGGACCGCCACGAAGGAACCACTCAGCAGTTTCTTTGAATGGTTTGACTGCGTTGCAGCTGAATCAGGTTCGCAGCCGAAGCCCGGTATTGAGCCCTCAGTCGATTCGCTCGCCAAACTCTAGGCGAGGAAGCTGGCAGAGCAATGCATCAAGAAAGACAGTTCAAGATCTTGAGCAGGAGTGTGATGAGGAAGATGGAGATGATATTCCGGACGACTACCTACTGCCGAACGTACCAATGTCTCCTCGCCCGCCGAATGGACGCACTGCGACTGCTCCGCCAGCACCACAAGCCCGAACCAAGCCGACTAAGCCTCGCGAGAAGTCGAGACCAGCTGGAAACGGGACACCTCTTGCGCCCATCGAGCAAGGCTCTTTGAGGCAGGTCAAGCCGCCAGGAAGCCCAGGGATGAAACCACCGCGCGCAAAGAGCTGGACTGCCGCTATGTCGGAACTCAGCATTGAGGCACGCGAGCTTACGGAGAAGCTCGAATCGCATGCTGATGAGCACGACGAGTTCAACCCACACAGGCGCGCACGTCGCACCTCAGGAGCTGTAGCACCAAACAAGCGCTCGCGCAGTGTTATCCCAGCGCTTCCACCAATAAGAAGGAACGATGTTATGATCGATCCTCTGCCAGTGTCTCGTGAGAAGATGGCAGTGCTTTCTCGCACGAGGCCCTCGTGGTTACCACCCAAGGATCCGGAGGAGGAGAAACGACATCTTAAGCAGTACCAGGCCATGATGGCCGCGTCACAACAAGCTGAGGAGAAGCGCAAGACGAGGACACAGACTGAAAAGTGCAGCCGCGACGATATGAATAGTTCATTGCTAAGGATATGGGAGGACCACGTATTGCCTAATTGGGATGCCGCTACGAGTCTGAAGCGCACGAGAGAGCTGTGGTGGAGAGGCGTTGCGCCGAGAAGCAGAGGAGCAGTATGGATGAGGGCTATTGGAAATGACCTGCGTCTGACCCAAACGTCTTATAACGCAGCTTTAAAAAGAGCAAAGACTATCCAGAAGAGGCTTTCGAGAGGCAATGGAGCGGCGGAAGATGCCAAGATGGCACAAGCATTGGATACCATGAAGAGGGATATCGCGACCACATTCCCAGATCTTAAAATTTTCGCCGAAGGAGGACCACTTAACGAATCCCTAATTGACGTCCTGATGGCGTACAGTGTGTATCGCGCGGACGTCGGCTATGTTTCAGGACTAAACGTGGGTTGCAAATCAATTGCATACTTACGAAACACTTGCTAATCCACTTTACAGACTTGTGCAGCATTACTTCTTCTCAACCTACCCACGCCAGCAGATTCCTTTATCGCTCTCGCCAATCTTCTTAACCGCTCCTTACCACTTTCCCTTCACACCCAGGATGCCGCTGCGATCGCCAAGATCTACGACATGGTACTCGAGCTCGTTGCTGAGAAGCTACCACGTCTCCACTCACACCTCTCCCAAACTATCAATTTCAATACCCAGCCCGGACTCATTGTCGACGAAGTCTTCGCCAGCCTTTTCACCCAGAGCATCAGCTTAGATTGCGTGACCCGGTTATGGGACGTCTGGGTGTTCGAAGGTGATCGGACGCTCGTTCGAGGCATGGTGGCCATGCTCGGCATGATGGAGGCACGTCTGATGGACACCGCCAACGGCGCGGACGTTGTCAGAGTAATGCGAGAAGGGCTCAATACCAAGGAAGAAGACTGGATGGAGGGTCTGAAGGAATCTGGAAAGGGACAATGCTCATGATCAAGTGTTGATCTGGGCAACTTTTTACATCAAGGCAACGCGTACTTGGAAATTCTACATATGGGAGGTTTGGCTTCTTGAACTATGGGTGAGACGGCTTTCGAATAGCGCTCTGATAGGGTTGGTTATGATGGCGTAATGACGGTTGGATGAATGAAGGCTTGTTTGGCTATAGCGAACAGTTGTGTAAAGAATGTAAATACTACGGTTTCTTGTATAGTTTCAATTCTCACGCACGCCGGTGCCACCAGCGAAAGACCCCGATCTCACCAAATACAAACCAGTACCAAAACCGATGCGGGCCTGAACGCACCTAAGTGTACCTGTGCAAACACCGGATGAATGAAAGAATGTAGGTCTGGCTGTAAGTGCTTCCCTTTCAACAATTTCAAGTAGCGTACTGTTTAACTCCTCCCAAGTTCCTTTCATCCTGCGATCACTCTACTTGTGGGGATGCTCAATCTAATGAATTTAAATGCAAAATACCGTATTCAATTCAGAATCGACCCGAGTACGGGATTCTGTATTCAATTTCAAAATCGTATTCAATTGATATTCAAATGAATCTTGAATTAAAAAAAATTGATAACACGAATACTCGCACAAAGGGCAAGATTAGATCAAGACTCATGTGAATGATTCACTAGAAGGCTTTTTAATCCTCACCCGAATCCGGATTAGGTAAATTTACCAGAGTTCGGTCTAAACTTGAAGCACGACCTAAAGCACTAGGTTTTAAGGTGCTTCCTTATACGCAAATATCTGTATAACTAGTCTTTCTGGGCATATCAAGCTGTCGTAGACGCCCAAAACAGGCGCCATGCAACTGTATCCAAGAATTCAATGTAGTTATTGAATTGCCGAACTAAGTACGGACGCGAATTCAATCGAATGGAATACATGAGAAGTCGCATTCAATTCCAATTCAGGCCGAATACAAAACTTCATGTCCAAGTTCCAATTTACTGAATACATATTCAAAAAGAGTTTGTTTTTTGTTCCTGGAGCACCCTGCTAAGGCACATGTGCAATGGGTCATCGGAAGATATGTCGCATGGTATGGAACATGTCACTTAAGTTAAGCGGCATTCCCAAAGCCTGACAGTGAAGATTTTATTATTATTAGAGTACCAATGCCTTAAAACTAGCACACAAGATCGGTCGCTTAGCTCAGTTGGTTAGAGCGTGGTGCTAATAACGCCAAGGTCGCGAGTTCGACCCTCGTAGTGACCAAACATTTTGCTTCACTTTAGTGCACCTTAAACCATGCTTTAATCAAGGACTCAAAGGCGAAACTCTTAATTCAGTGCTCTAGTCACCGCAACCCAGGCACTGCCGCTGGTGGGCCTCAGAGACGGGCTCACTTTTTTCTTGACCAACCATTTATCACTCTGAAATCGGTCTGTCCGGAGCTAGGGTTTAACGATGGGTAAGCTCCACCACCTTTGTGGGTGCGGTGCGCTCTCGACGCCCGTTGAAAATCCGCGAAAAGGAATAGCTTTCAGGCCAGGCACCACAACAGCCTCTAGTTGATAGAACAATGTAAACGGAAGTCCGCAAAATACATCGGTAACGTAGGGAAAAGGGTTGGCTTAGGTGCTCACAACAGCTCACGAATATTCATTCCATCTTTACTGTCTTTATATTCTCGTGTCATTTTGCTCGCTACTAACGCTACCATATCTTTCTCGGCTCCATTCTCTCTAATCCACTCTGCGCCACGACTTGAGCTGGTCAAACCTTAATCAAAGAGAGCACGAGAACGGAGACCACAAAGCAGTAAAAACATGAGAAAGTGTAGCATGGTCGAACCGTTCCCCCGCAATCCGTTACAGTAGTACAACACAACGCCAATGATGAAGAAAATGCATGGAAGAAACAATCTGAAACCCCGCGCTCCGCTTTGTCCATAAAAAGACATGTCGTTATGCTCGCCCATCTTTAAGTGTATGTCGAGTTATTTCTTGAGGAGCATATCAAGACCAGAATCAACCCAGAGACGCCAGCCATGTAAAGAGGCAAAATGTGTCTTTAATAAATTAGGTATGTTTCTCGGATGCTCATGTACTGTGTGCGCGGATCAAAAGCTATGAAATCTGTTAGCATACTGTATAGAACATGGAAGTGGGAATAAGCTTACTCTGGCGAGTGGGTCATTTGGATCGGAATTCACGATTGCCGGACTCTCCAAGCTGCCATGAGAGATCGGACCCGTGGTGGTATACGATCTTGACTCGAGTCCTGGACGGTTTCCAGCAGTCGCAACTGTAGCGAGAGTAGAGACAGGTGCTTTGCCGCCCATCTGGGGAGTCTCGTCCTTTGGCGAAGTGCGAGAATCTCTGCCCTTCTCCAAGAGCTGCCCGCCAAGAGTGGCACATTTGAGAATCGTCTGTATCAGATGATTCTGCTTAAGAGGCTTCGACAGATACTCGTCCATCTGAGCCTGGATACACTTCTCACGGTCTCCCAACATGGCGTGGGCAGTAAGCGCAATAATCGGCGTACGGGTCGTGCCCAGACTACGCTCGTATTCTCTGATCTTTGCGGTGGCTTCGAAACCACCCATGATTGGCATCTGGACATCCATGAGAATGCAGTCGTAACGCTTGACCTTGATGGCCTCAAGCGCATCCAAGCCGTTCTCAACGACTGTAACCTGATGGTGGTACTTCTCCAAGATCTTGACGGCAAGCCTTTGGTTGACGACGTTGTCTTCTGCCAGCAGGATGTCGAAAGACTTGGTATTGTCGGCAAGGCTTGGCATAGCTCTGTTCTCTAATGCCGGAATCATTCCATTTCCAAGGTCGATGGTGAGACATGGAGTGGTCATGTAGGAAGTGATGCCCAAGTCGAGCGCCGACTTCAGACTCACATGCACCACTGGAGCTAAGAGGACGATTGGTATGTACTTGAACTCGTCAATCGATCTCAGACGTCTTGCGGTCTCGATAGAGTCGACGATAACGACATCGTAGTTGGATGCTGTGGAAGATCTGCCTCCGTGTGGCACAACCACGTCCTTCTCGTTCTCAACCACGACTGGAACAAGCCCGATTTGGGCCAGCATGGTGATAATCTCCTTTCCATGTCCGGTATTTCCCTTGTCGATAAACAAAACCTGGTGGCCCTGATATGGCTTCAACTGCTTCTCAATGAAGCTAATATCGGAAGTTGCCAGACGAACTGTGCAAGTGAAGTAGAAAGAACTGCCCTTGCCGTACTGACTCTTAACCCAGACGTCACCCCTCATTAAGTTGACGAGGCGCTTGGAGATGGAAAGACCAAGGCCGGTACCACCAAACTTGCGAGTCATGGATCCATCGGCTTGTTGGAAGGTGTCGAAGATCAAGTCAAGCTTGTCAGCTTGGATACCAATACCGGTGTCAGAGACAGAGAACTCGATCGAGTACTCGTTAGGGGCACACGCCTCCTGGTTGGCTTTGCGAATTGTGAGACTGACTTCGCCATGTTCGGTGAACTTGATGGCATTGCCAACCAAGTTGAGAATAACTTGGCGAAGACGGAAGGAATCACCAACGACGTGATCTGGGACAGAGCTGTCCACGCGATACGTTAGATCAAGGAACTTCTCGTTGGCCTTGACAGCCAAAGTTTTCAGGGCGTTGAAGACTGTCCCACGAAGGGTATATGGAATCTCCTCCATGACCATTCTGTTTGCCTCGATCTTCGATAAATCGAGAATGTCGTCAATGATGGTGAGCAAACTGTTGGCAAGGTTGTGGACGATGTTCAACATCTCACGCTGATACTGGGTGAGATCAGTGTCGAGTGTCAGTTGGGTCATGCCAATAATACCGTTCATAGGTGTTCTGATCTCGTGTGACATATTGGCGAGGAACTCGGATTTGGTTCTGTTGGCCATTTCGGCGGCTTCCCTTGCAGCAGTGTTCCTTTGAATCGACTCCCTCAGATTGAACACCATTTGGTTAATCTTCCTCTTCAGCTCATCCATTTCTCCAGACGCCTCAACAGTGATGAGTTTGGTGAAGTCTCCATCGGTGGCTGCGTTCGTGATATCACCGAAAGCTCTGACCTGTGCTGTCAGGTTCATAGCCATCGTGTTGACATCCGTGGTAATTTCCTTCCAGCGACCACCAATACCGGCAACGTCGGCTTGTCCACCCATTTTTCCGTCAACACCGACATCCTTAGCAACACGCTGAATCTCGTTACTGAAAATGGACAGACGGTCAACCATGTTATTAATGGTCTCGCGCAAGACCAGAATTTCTCCAGCAGCCTCAACCTCAATTTTCTGACTCATATCTCCGTTGGCAATAGCCTGGGTAACGGTGGAAATACCTCGCACCTGGTTTGTGAGATTGGAAGCCATGGTGTTGACATTCTCCGTGAGGTCCTTCCATTTACCTTCAACGTTTTCGACCTTGGCTTGACCACCCAGTGTACCATCGGTTCCGACTTCTCTAGCGACCTTACTGACCTCGAATGCGAATATACTCAGCTTGTCGACCATAGTGTTGATGGTCAGCTTCAGATCCAGGATTTCGCCCTTGACCTCGACAGCGATCTTCTTCGACAGATCACCCTTTGCGACAGCCGTAGTGACCTTAGCAATTTCTCTGACCTGGGTCGTCAAATTCATGGCCATACCGTTGACATTCTCGGTCAGATCTCTCCAAGTACCTTCGACATCGTGAACGGTGGCCTGACCACCCAGTCTTCCTTCGGTACCGACTTCTCTCGCAATCTTGGTGACTTCACGGGCGAACTGTTGCAGTTGATCCACCATGGAATTTATCGTAGACTTCAGCTCAAATATTTCTCCCTTACACTCTGCTTGGACCTTCTGGGTAAGATCGCCCTTGGCGACGGCAGTAGTGACCATAGCTATATCGCGCACTTGGGTGGTGAGGTTGTTGGCCATGGCGTTGACATTGACAGTCAGCGTATTCCACATACCCTTGACACCTTCAATCTCGGCCTGTCCTCCAAGAATACCCTCGGTTCCTACATCGCGAGCGACACGGGTAACCTCAGCAGCAAATGTCCTGAGCTGATCCACCATGGTATTGATAGTTTGCTGGAGCTGCAAAATTTCTCCTTGAGCTGGTTTCTCAATCTTCTGGGTCAAATCTCCATCGGCGACTGCAGTTGTAACTGCTGCAATCTCACGCACTTGATCCGTCAAATTTTGTGCCATGACATTCACGTTCGTCGTCAACTCCTTCCATGTACCATCGACACCACTGATTTGAGCCTGTCCACCCAGGATACCTTCGGTTCCCACCTCTCTAGCCACACGAGATACTTCACTGGAGAAGACCTGGAGCTGATCCATCATGGTGTTGATGGTACGCTTAAAAGTCGTAATTTCTGGGTCCATCTCAACGGAGTGAATCTGGACCTTCTTGCTAAGGTCACCTCTGGCGACAGCAGTGACAATCTCGCCGATCTCACGCAAAGCTTTCTGGAAAGCTTCGTTGGCCTGCTGATGTTTGCGAAGTTCACGCTCCAGAGCATTGACACGCTCAACCTCGACAGCCCTCAAGGCCATCTCCTGCTTCTGCTTCTGCTCTAGAAGTTGCGCCTTGACGACGGAAAGCTCCGATTTTTGGCTCTCAAGTTGTTTGGCTTGGGAGTTGACATGGTCACGGAGAACCTCCAGCTCCTCGTTGGTAAGCTTGGTATAGTTCTGAATGCTCTCACCGTCGGCGCCATCCACACGGGAGGCCAACAAGGTAGTGACAATCTTTTCGCGCGCCGAGCTCTTCCATGGAAGAGAGGTGTTGTCTTCGTTGTTGGACAAGTCGCTCAAGCCGTTCGGGGTATCGATGAGTGCATTGTCCTGAGTGGTGGCCGCGGACTCGAGAAACTTCACTCGCTTTGCGAGCGAAGTCAACTCTCGTTCAAGTTCATGTTTGGCCGGCGAAGGGGACCCGGGCAGGTTTATCTCTTCAATGCCGTTAGTTTGTGCATCGAGATAGAATGCGTTCGAGTTCATTAGACCTGTTGATGATTTCGCGAGGCTTGATATAATTGCGGTTGCCGCGGTTATTGCCGCCTCGTCGGTCATGGTGTCCTGTACGAATGACCTGCCTGAAGGCTAGGCTGGTGCTGAGTAAACGAAGCCTGTCTGTAGCCCAGAGTAGGTTTTCGTCGCGAATGGTTTTCGAAAGCTCAATGTAGTCCAAGGATGGTGCCTAAGTACCTACGCCGCATTGTTAGCACGGGGTGCTCTACCGCGGCCGACTAGGGAAGAGCATCGACTTACGTTGACTTGGCAGCAAGTAAACAACGATGCAACAGCAGTACCGCAGGTTTAAAATGAAAGACAAGTGTTGTATCGTGGGTTGAACGCATACAAGTCGACGCGCGCACCGGCTTGAGTTTAGGGAATCGAGGAGAGGACAAAGACGCAAGTCAGGTCTGAGGATTCGCCCTTGTTCTGTACGGGGAGGTTAGGCCTGATCTGTATTCTGTACGGGCGCCGAGCTCTCCGATTGCGAGTACGATTGAAACCCAACTCTTCCGGGCGTGTTTGCTTGGAAGTGCGGCAGAATTCGACGACAAAGTCCTTCGCTGTGTCTATAAGCACAACAGCTAAGGGCGAAAGTCTGGTCGATTAAAGGAGGTTCGTCTACGAAGTGGCGAAGATGGAGGTCCTGCTCCAAGTCGCGCGAAATCTAGACAGACGAAAAGCGTCTGGCGTTCGTTCTAGCGAGCGGAAACTATCTGCGCCTGCTTTCCGGGTTTTTAGTTTAAACTAACTGCCAAGCGAGAGGCGGTAGAAAATGTTGCTCGACAAAAATCAGGATAACTCAGTAGCTTCGCTTCAGTTTACCGCTATGCGAAGAGTTTCAAACGGTTTCATTGAACTGGTTGTGTGATTGTGGACAACAAGTGCGCAGGGTCAATCAGAAGCGTGTATTATGGAAATGGGGAGGGAGGACAAGGTTCTGGCTTTCAGGCTAACGAGTTTGCACACTGAGAGGAGGACAACTACTCGTACGGAAGATAAGCTCCTCCGGCTTGTGCAAGAAAGCGCTCTCTTCCAACCGGAAATGCCCAGCAACACCATGGTTTGGAAGGAATGACTGCGCCAAAGATACGCGAGCAGGCAGGAAGAACGCCGCTGTCAACACAAAGAGCGGCACTGACGGCCTTCGCGACTCAGTAACTGGCACAAAAGGGCCACTAACAGATACAGATACTGTGTACGGGTAGATTCAGATTGCTGGCTTTAGCCATTGGCCAAGCTGGTTGGCCCGTAAACCCCATGGCCAGAGACACGGCTAAGTGAAATAAGTGAAATGCGATAGCGATAGAGTAGTCGCCCGTACAGTAACGGGGTCTCGGGCGGTTAGACAGACCCTACTGTAGAACAAGGCTTGGTGGCACTTGGCGAAAAGCTGGCATTTCACGGTCACCGCCCTCGGTTTACAACTACGAGCAGTGTCTTCACTAATTAATGCCACCCAGTTACTCGTACGGTCCATACTAAAAAAGACGCTAGCGGTGTTTTATGAGTGGTGGCATGGCTCATTCTTGGGGCCATGGTCGTCTGCCCCTTTTGTTTTTCTGCTCGAGGCAGTTGCATTCAAGTGACCGCTACGAGCACATCAAAGAGATGTTCTCGGCAACTTTTAGTTCACAATTCTGCTGGCATTCACATTTCACCAGATCGCTATTGGAGAATGCGCATGATCGGCCCATTGGTTGTCCAGCTTGCCCGAAGTTCCAAAAATGCTCCAAAGCTCCACCATTCACAACCCCCCCCC